>Ga0315279_10009710_pt1 | contig 11423 bp, 5 predicted proteins | sample YL17G06_20_MG_FD_203694 | JGI IMG/M metagenome (GOLD analysis project Ga0315279, IMG submission 203694) | Sediment microbial communities from Yellowstone Lake, YNP, Wyoming, USA - YL17G06_20 | ecosystem: Environmental > Aquatic > Freshwater > Lake > Sediment | place: USA: Wyoming | collected...
GCTGGATCCATTCAGACCTTTCTGTGCTTTGGTTCTTCCATAGTAAAGTACAGCCGACAACGCCCAAATCCTTCGGTGAATCTTGGATCGGTCAGTGAGGTTTGGGGACAGTTGTTCTGGCAGTGGGTGGGTCGGTCTGGACGGAGTTGCGCAACAGGACTCCGGACCTGGTGTCGTCCGGCGGAACCACATGCGGAAAGCCTACCCGAGCCGGGAACGAACGAGGCCTCGGGCGTCGAGCCCGAGACCTGCGTTCCAAGTGGCGTAGCGGGGGCGGGATTCGTACCCACCACCCGCAGGCTATCAGGTCACCACGGCTCCTCCGCCTTCGCTGCTTGCAGCTTTTCCTCGGCCTCCCGATCTGACCCGTGGAGGAAGTCCAGATGGCCATTCTGCGTAGGCTGTTCCGGGCGATCCTGGAGCGGATTCGTGGGCTCAGACCCCCATCCGTAGTGTTCAGATGATGGGCTGCTCGGCCGGAATCTTAGCAGAAGGAAGGGAACAGCGGATGCGGTCTATCTCTGCCCGGGAAAACACGCCCTTCCGAGCCCCTGAAGGCCTGCTTCGATGCCATCCGTGGGCTTCCGCAAGAACCTGGGGCAGCTGGAATTCGCGTGCCGAACAGCCAAACCCCGGTAGAATCGTGAACATCGCTGGCGACGGTCGTCAGCGAGAGGTCATCCGGGAAACGTCAGCTCAGGAGAGGACCCAACCAATGAACATCGAAATCAGACCGATCACAACAGAAGCAGACGAGAAGGCGGTTTATCCATACCAATGCGGGTATTCGCATATCGTGGAAGGCTTCGATGATTTCGTCAGGAGAGTGAAAGCGGCTCCCGATCTTTATCTCGCGGCTTTTGGCCGGGGGGTATGCGTCGGCATCTGCCACGGCCGTCCTTCGGATAAGGCCAAAGACGCCATCGGTCTTGAGATCATCGCGACGGAACGTCCGGGAAACAGCGATTACGCCAGGAAAGGGATCGGATCGAGGTTGATCAAAGAGTTTGAGAAAGCCGTCAGACGAAGGGGCTATCGTTGGATCGACGTGGGAGCAGCAATGGGAGTAGAGGGGTTTTATCTCAAGAACGGATATCGACCGTATGAATTGGTCGCCACAGGTCCAAACCATGAAGAGTATGAAAGGGTCAAAGTGAAGGATTACGAGTCAGGCAAAGCAAAACAGGAAGAGTTGCTCAAAAAGCACAAAGCAAGAGAAGTGATATTCATCCTCGAAAAGACGGTCTGATTCTCCCTCTCCCGACCGAAGAGGGGATGAAGCCGTATACGGTCAGGTAGCGTCAGACTGTCGGCTGGGGCGAGCCGGTGAGGGCACTGCAAAGAACAACGGAATGCCATGGCCCGTCTGGCGTCCCCCCCGGCCATACACGCCATTGAAGTAATGGCACTTTGATGGTTGAAGGCTCTGGCGGCCCGTAGAATACGCTCAAATACATGGGCGGGAAGGAGGGCATTCCCTCGGCCCCGCTACTTAAGAATAAGTCGATTTAGGGCGTTGGGCCGGTCCGGCCGATCCCCGCCGCCGAAACCATTTAGCACGCTTACTTCATCCAGCCGATGAGCAGCCACTGGGTGTCTGTCTGTTAGTTGGCTGCAGAGCGGCCTGCAACCTCTATCCACTGCTGTTTCACGTGAGACTACCCGAGAGCACGCTGAAGCATCGCACGATGGCGTAGCATCCATGCGGCGCTCCGGGCTCTCCAGGTTATCGCCCACAGAGGCGCAGGGTCACGGGTCTCTCGCGTGACCTTCGTCTCTATCACCTGCTCAGCAGCGTCATGAACCGCGAACTCAATCATCTTGTCCACAAAACCGACCCGCTCAGGCCGAGACAACTCATACCCATCCAGGATCGCCCCGACGTAGCGTGCTCTGACATCAGCGCTCGGCAGTCCATCTCGCTCCACGACATCGTCATCGTACAGGTTTGCGTTGAGCCAACAGCATTGGGCCAGGTCGAAGAGGCGGTCCACCGGGCCAGCCACCTCCCAATCGATCAGCGCGACCGGGACTCCGTCCTCGGAGACGATATTCCATGGTGCGGCGTCGCAGTGCCCTATGGCGTCAGGTGCGCCCAGGCCGCGCCCGAACCACGGCCGCCATACTGCATCGCCAGGTAAAGAGAATGACGCTGTTGCACGGTGCAGGTCCCTCAACAACCGGCCAAGGTGAGCCACGGCGTTTCCGGACCATGGCTTCGGATGCAGCACTTCACCCTCAATGTACGTCAGTTTCTCTCTTCCCTCGTCATCGAACCCGGTGCCGACTACTCGCGGCGCTCCAGCGTACCCCACCCGTTCCAAGTGTCGAAGGAGGGAGTGGACCGTAGGAGTCCACGGCCCGGACTCGCGGAACACCGTGTTTCCTCTGCGGGAGACAGGAGTGCGCCCGCCACCTGTGAGCCGGATTTCGTCCCTAGGTTGCTCTGGTATGCCGGGGTTTCCCATATGGACTCCAGCCCACGACCGCCGCGGGCCTTCTGGACGATTCTGGAGTAGGGCCCGGATCGGCAGCCGGGGCTGCCGCCGGGAGCGCCACGCCCTCTGCTGCCAGGGCAGCAGCCAGCTCGCCGCCCGCGGCGGCGAGTTCGGCCTTGACGGGCGGGATGACTATCTCCGTGGGCACGTCCTAGGCGCCGAGCCTACGGGCGATCTCGGCCAGGACTGTCAGCCCGGCCTTCTCCGCGTCGCGTGCCTTCTCCAGGGCCCCGGCCGCCCGCAGGCGCGTGGTCTTGTCCTTGATCCGCGCGGCCATCTCATCCTGCTTGGCGGTGCTGAACGGGTACGCCTGCGCCACTGCCGACAGCTCCGCCGCGACGGCCTCGTAGTGCCCTATCGCCTCGTCGAACAGCGGCGAGAGCTTGCCGTTGCCCAGGCGATCCTTCGCCTGCTTCAGGAACCCCACCGCGTTGCGGCGGCACTCGAACCAGCACTGGGCGTTGTACGCGCAGCCGAAGCCGATCGTCTGGTCCTCGGTGGCGAGCTTCTCGTCGCGAAGGGCCCTCGCCCACAGGTCGTACGCAGCCAGGCCGGTCTCATACTGCTCCTGCCTGCCCGCGCCAAGCCCGTGCTTCACCGCGAAGACCAGCGCCTCACGAACGGTCTTGCGGTCGTCGGCCGGCGTGCAGAGCGTGACCACCTTCACGCATGCCACGCCGATGTCGCTCTTGCCCAGCGTGGCATGCGGTTTCCTGCCGGGCGCGCCGAATTGGTCGAAGAGGTAATCTCCGGCCGAGTCGTAACCGTAGATGACGTACCACTCCGGCACGTCCATCTCCCAGCCGAACGCGGGATGTCCCGCGTCGATCGCCTCGCGCGTCTTCTGCCATATCTGCTCGCGCCTGGTGTCGATGCCGTCTTTGAGCTTGTCGCCCTGGAAAGGCTCTATCTTCAGGCCGACGTTGGCGGCCAAAGCGTCGCACTCCGCTTCCGACCATGCTGTCGGCCCCGACGGGCAGACCGCACAATGGATGTTCAGCACGAACGCCTGCCCGCTTCCGCCGTACAGCCACCCGTAGGAGACGTCGCTTCCCAGGTACTCGGCGCAGCCCTTGATGCAGCCCATGCGCGTGATCCACGCCGGCCTCTGCCTCAGCCCGGCAAGCTTCTTCTCTTCGGCGGGTGCGATGGCTGTGGCGGCCGGCGCGTCAGCGGCGCCGGAGAGCTTCTCCGCCAGCCTCCTGGCTGCGTCCGGGTCGAGGACGGCCAGCGCCTTGGCCAGTTGATCGACCGCAGCCGATTCCTTCTGCGCCGCGAGGCGGACCGCCGCAGCGAATTCCCTGCGCAGCTTAGGATCGGTGAGGGCCTCTCCCGCTTTCGGGTCCTTCCAGTCCCCCCATCGCCAGAGCTTCCCGGCGCCGGCGGAGGCCTCTTCGTACAAGGCCGCAGCCGCCTCAAGCGGTTCGGCCGCTTCGGGCGCCACATTTTTCATCTCTCGCAGGTACTTGGCGGCACTGCCGCGGTCGGCCAGCATCACCACCTGGTCGACCTGGATCATCGCACGCGTCCGAAGCACACCGGGCTTGTCCCCGGGATAGTCGGCGTCGGTCTCAAGCTCTTCGGCCCAGGCCTCGTAGGCGGCGATGCCCGTCACATGGTTGGGGAAGCCCGGCCGCCGAGACGTCCGCTCCAGTCCAATCGCCCACTGGAGCGTCGAGACCAGCGTGTTGCGCTCGGCCGGCTTTGTTGCCTTGTCTCCTATGAGCACCAAGTATGGCGGCCCGTTGAGCTTGGCGTGCCAGTCGCTCAGCTCGAAGTAGCCCTTGCTCGAGTCCTGGAAGTAGCTCCAGCCGATCAGCACGTCGCCGCCCTTGTCGTAACCGGCAACGATACCGCACTCGGGTCCGCCGACCGATGCCAGCACTGGCTTGCCCCCGGCCAGGCTCTGCCTGATCGCCGCGATCATCTCGCCGCGATTGCCGGTGGGCAGAACAGTGCAGCGGCGTCCGATGGCCTCGAACGTGCGTCGGTACACTTCCGGCGCCAAGTATTCCAGCGATACGTTGCCCCCGTCGTCGCGATTGTAGAACCGGCGGAACGCCCCTCCGCTGACGGCCATGATGTAGTCATAGTCCTGCCGATCACCAAGAAACTTCATGACCGACTCGAGTGAGCCGGGGAATGGGCACAGGCGAACGTTGTAGCCGATGCGGGGAACGCCCTCGATGACGAGGCGTCCGGTGGTTGCCCCGCGGTTCTGCCACTCCCCACGGGATATGACCATGTCGCAGCAGACAAACTCGATGGGCTTGCCATCGGCGTCCTTCTGTAGGGAGCCCTTGCCTCGCCCCTTCACCTTCATCCCCAGCTTCTCCAGCGGGGCCAACTGCTCTTTGTATTCGTCCGGGTTATGGCAGACGATGCCGTCGATCGCGAGGCTTCCAAACGCGTGGTCCACCATGCGGCCGAGGGCTTCGGTTGCGTAGTCGTCTTCAGCGACCGTGCTGAGGAAGACGTGTCCCAGGTCAAGCTGCTTGTCCTTGTCGATGTCGCCAAGCCTGATGTACCCGACGAGCTTCCCGTCGGTCTTCAGGCACACCGCCCATGATCCGGCGTCCCTGGCGAAGTAGTTCGTGGCCCCCTTGGCCCCCTTTTCGTCCAACGGCCAGGGATGATCGTACTTGGCGTACTTCGTCGATTCCTTGTCGATGGCCAGGGCCTGGATGCCCTGCCAGTCGTCGGCAGTGAAGCGGCGTATGACCAGCCGCCTCGTCTCGAAGCGACTTGAGGCAGACTCATCTGCCTTCGGTGCGCTGGCGGTGTCAGCCGGGGCGCCGGAGGTGGGTTTGACGGTCTCCCCTGCGGGAACGGGCGTCCCTCCGAGCGTGCGGACAGCCTCGGCGAGGTAGTCGGCGGCCTTGGCGTCGTGCTGGGCTGCCCGGCGGATGACCCCGGCGATCGTCTTGCGGACACCCGGGTCTCGCAGCCATGGGAATCCCGCACCGGGTTGCCGGCCTCCGCCCGCGCGGCTTATGTCCCACATGAGATCGTGAATCGCGGCAAACTCGCCTGCGGCGGCGGTGAGCTTGTCGGCGACGGCGGGCAGCCCCGGAGCGGCACGGTTGAGATACACACGCGCGTAGTGGCGCCTTTCCGCCAGGTCCCAGATCGGCGGGTCGAGCCAGCCGGCGTAGCTGGCCTGGGCGCTCGCGTCGTCGGGCGTGGCGGGGCCTTGCTCGAACCGGCGAGCCCAGGCATCGTAGAGCGCCTGGCCCGCGAGGTAGCCGTTGGACTCGTCGCGCCGGAGGAAGGCGACCGCCTGCTCCAGTATCCGCCGGTGCACCCGTTCGTCGAGGCCGCCGGACTTGCCCTTGACGATGACCACACCCTCGATCACCGGGAACCAGTTAGTGAATTCCTGGCGCTTGTCGCGCTCGAAGAGGATGGACGGCCCGCCGCCTTCGCAACTCCACCCTGAAAGGGCCCCGCCGGAATTGGCGTACCCGGTCACGACGGCGTAGAAGCCCGGCCGGGGCATCCCCTGCACGATGGCGGGCCGGCCGCCGTCTATCGCCTGGACTACCGCGCCCCTGACGTCGGCTTCGGCGAACGATGCTGCGCCGCCGCTTCCGTCGAGCCGCATCAGCACGTCCCCTTCATGCCCAAGGGCCTCCATCGCACGGCGGTAGGCCTCGGCGTTCACTGCGGCCGGGCGCCTGCGGTAAGCCATCACCATGCTGCCGTCGGACCTGGAGACCTGCATGCACATCTCGTAGGCCTCTCCCGTGGCCGAGAGGCACAGGTCATAGGCGTGATCGGTGCTCCAGCCGTCGCTGACTTCCTTGCCGAAGTCCTCGCCGAGAACGTTCATGCACGCGCGAAGCGCGATGGAAAGGGGCATGCCTTCGACCTGCCATCGTGCACCATGCGTGAGTTCCTCGGGCGTGGGCGTACTAAGCGAGACCATACCGGCGACCCCGGAGGTCAGCGGGGTGACTGTGGCCGACGCCCCGTCAGGCTGGGAGGTCGCCGCCTCCCCCGCTGTGAGCTTCACGCCCTCGGCGTCGAGGGCCTCGGCGAGCTCAGCGATGGCCTGCTGCTCCATCGGGAAGGCGGCCTTCATCCGGCGAAGCTGGTCGTCGCGCATGGCCTGGTCCCACTTCTGCCCCTGCTGGAGGCTCCACGCCGTCGGGGCGACCGTCAGCGCGCAGTGATCCGGGTCGGTCAGCACCTCCTTGGCCATCTTCTCGTAGATGTCGGCGGCGGCGTTGATGTGCTCAGCCGCTTGCGGCTTGAACCCGCCGGCGGCCGAGCGGAGGTAATCGGCGCCCACCGCCCGGTACTCGAAGAGCGTGGTGTATATCCACGAGTTGCCCTGTATCGCCTCGTTCAGGGCCTTCTGGTCGTCGTCTTTGAGCGAGGCGAGCTTGTCAATCCAGAACTCCCACGCGCGGAAGCCGAGGAAGTAATCGCCCTTCGGGGCCGTGGGCGTTCGGGCCATCATCACGGCCTTCTCGACTGCCGCCACGGCCACGTCGTGCCGGGACGGCATGTTCATCTTGCGGCCCTCGTACACCGCAACGCCCCACGGCCAGCCGTCGTACTGGACGACCTTCGTTCCGCCGTTCCTCTGAGGATGCAGCACCAGCCAGCTTGCACCGCCCTTCTGGTAGCCGACGACGATCCCGTCCTCCTCGCTGCCGTACTGGACAGGCACGCCGCGGTCGATGCTCTCCATCACGGCCTTGCGCGCGGCGGCGACGCCCTCGGCGTCGTCGGCCTTGACCTCGAACACGCGTACCTGCAGCGGTATGTTGTTGTTAGACCCGGTGATGCACTGCTCACCACACCACGGATGCGGGGAGCTGGGGCACAGAACGTTGCTGACCTGCATGCGGAACGCCAGCGCCGACGCGCCGACGAGGTCGGTGTAGCTCACGTCCTCACCAACGGCGGCCAGGATCGCAGCCTGCGCGGCGTGGACGCTGCTGGCGCGATCGCCCGGTCCCCAGCCCTGGACGCCTTCGATCAATACCGTGTCGCCTTCGCGCCTGACGGTTGCCTTGGATGTGACCGGTGCAGACATCGTGCTCTCCTTTGCCTCGGGCGCGGCTCCCTCGGGGTGCACCTCCAGGACGAATTCCCAGTTCATCGACCGCTGCGAAGCCTTGACCATCACCGTGTTCAACCCCTGCTTGAGGTCAGCCTTAAACTCATCCTGTCTCGGCTCGCAGTAGGGCCTGGGAACGTAGGTCTCGTGGACAAGCCGCCCGTTGACCCAGATGTTGGCCTCGTCGCCCGAGCCGAAGTACCAGGTCGCCTCTCGCGGCCTGTCGGACTTCACGTTGCAGAAAGCGTAGACGACCCTCCTGCCGAGCTTCGCCTCATCCAGCTCGCTGACCATCCAGCCGAGGGAGTTCGCCGGCATGGCCGTGGCCTGGACGGTGGTCTTGTCGCCCGTCTCGTTCAGGTATTCCACCGACGCGCCTCGGGCCAGCCTTGCCGTCGCCTGCCCGCCAACCGGGGCAAGGTAGTCCTTATCGAAGGTCTCGCGGAAGTACTCAGGGGGCATGTTCCTGATGCCCTGGGGATTCACGGCGAAGTCCATCACGTTCCAATTGCGGAGCATCCCGTCGGGGGCGATCTCGTTGACGGGCTGCCCTGCCTTGACGGCTGCGGCCTCGGGGGTGGCGGTTTCGGTTGCCGTCACGGTAACCTTGCTTTCCGTCTTCGCCTTTCGCTCTGAGGCGGCCGGCAGGCCGACGCACCCCAGGACGATCAGCGCCACGACGGAAGCTACCGTCAGCGCCAGGGCGGTTCGCCGGCGCTTGCCGATAAGAATCCGCTTCGCCCGCCGGCCGAAGTCGCTCTCGGTGGCGGCGAAGGTGTTCAGCAGCATCGCACGCGCGGGCTGGAAGCCGGCTTCGGCGACCCTCGCCAGGCTGTCGGCGTAGGCGGCAGACATGCCGAGGGCGTTGACCACGGCGTCGTCGCAGGCGGCCTCCGACTCGCGTCGTATCGCCCACCCGCAGATCCAGACGGCCGGGTGGAAGAACAGCAGCATCTCCGCGATGCGCTGCACCACCAGCAGGGCGTTGTCGTTGCGTCGCTGGTGGGCAAGCTCGTGGGCAAGGACCATCGTGAGCTGCCAGGGCGACAGGCGCGCGGGAAGAGCGCGGGGCAGCAGGATGATCGGGCGGATCACTCCGGCCAGTACCGGCCCGCCCGCGAAGTCGCTGAAGCCCACAGCCACGCGGCGCTTTACGCCCAGCCTGGCGGCGGCCTTGCCCAGAGCGTCGCGAATCTCGGCGGGCACCTCGCGACTGGCGGTCCAGCGCAGCAATACCATGTAGGCGAAGCCCACCGCCAGGCGAAGACCCAGCGCGGCCACGCCAGCCAGCCAGACGGCGGCAACGATGCCGAGTGGAGTAAGCTTGACCGGCGGGGCGGGCTGCACTTCCGCGTAGGGCGGCACGCCGCCCATCATGCCGTAGTTGCCCATCGCGCGTCCTCGCATGTGCTGCCACATGCCGCCGTCGTAGGACACGTTCATCCCGGCGTCATGCGGCGCTGCCGGAGCGACAACAGGCGCGGGGTGCAGGTACCAATACAGCGACACCGGCGAGGCCAGCAGGAGGACCGCCAAGGGCTTGGCCAGCACCAGGCACCAGAACAGGTGCCGTATCCGAGGCGACCGTATCCGCAGCAGCAGGATCGCCACCACGACCGCCAGCGAAAGGATCGCCAGCTCGATGCTCACCTGCCACAGGCAGTTCACCAACCACCGACCGAACTCGTTCAACGCCCCTATGAGTGTGTTCATCGAAGTGTCCTCTACCCGCGCTGCTCCTCGCGCAGGCATTCGTCGATCTGCCTTCGTATCGCTTTCATCTCATCGCGGCTGATGTGCTCCCTCCTCAGCATGTGGCTGACCAGCAACCTGGCCGAACCGCCGAAGAACCTCTGCATCGCCTCGTGGAGGGAACTGCTTCCCATCTGCTCGCGCGTGACCACCGGGCTGTAGACGTCGCTCCTGCCATCGCGGCGAGATTCCAGGAAGCCCTTGTCGCGGAGGATCCGCATGATCGTGAGCACCGAGTTGTAGGCCATCGGCCTGTCGCCATTGAGCAGCTTGCGCACCTGCTTGACCGTCGCCTCGCCCAGCAACCAGACGACGTCCATGATGACCGCCTCGGCGGGTGTGAGCCTGTCGGGTCTCTTTCCAGTGCTTGCCATTTGCTTGAACTCCCTCGAATGGAAACTATATCCTTAGTTGTTGTATGCGTGCTTCGGCAATCCGTCAACTAAAAACCCAGTTTTTATTTCACGTCATCCGCAAGCCACGTATGCAACGCCACTTAACGGCGATAGTCTTCCTCCGAAAGCCCTTGGCGCGCGATTCGTTATGCTTGTCCGCGGATTGACATTCATGGCCTCCGGCGCGCTCGACGCGGCAACGGCGACTCGCGAAGGGGCTGCCGGAACAAACATGCGAGCAAGCACGTTCATGGCGACACCCCTTTCACGGAATATCCAGAACGTGACGCCGGCATTGTATGCCCGTCCTGCCGGTCCGCCAAGTCGGAATGGCCCCTCAAAACGGCCCGGCGGGAGTGCGGCGAGAGCCCGGCAAATGCCGGGTTGACTGGAGAGGCGGCAGGCGGTCGAATCTACGCGCAGAACGACGGCGAGGAGGCACAGCCATGATCGAGAGATTCACCGTCAGCCGCGACGACAGGATCTACGAGGCCTGGCCCGACGTGGCGATGGCGCGTTCGGGGCGGCTGGTGTGCGTCTTCGCCGAGTGCACGCACCACTCCGACCGCGGGTACACGCGGGTGATGCTCGCCACCTCCGACGATCGCGGCAGGACATGGGCGCCCAAGCGCCCGCTCACCGAGGGCCTCCACGGCGAGCACCGCAAGACGCCCTTCTGGGACAACCCGCAGATAGCCGCGGAAAGCCCGGTGAAGCCGTCGCTTGCCGTTGGAGGGCCGCCTTAGGCGGCCTGTTGGAACCTTTCCCAGAAGGCTTGCCGAAGCCAGTGGTTGGCCAAGGCTCGGGCGCTTACTACGGCGGGCGGGGTGTGGCTGGCGGGGGCCAAAACGAAACCACCCGGAGCGTCTTCCGCTGCGCTGCGGGTAGTATAGCGGGGGTGAGTCTCGAACCTGCGACCCGCTGGTTATCAGGCCGCCCGAAGGAGAAGCCCCCGCGCCCGTGGTGGTAGTCTCAGAACCGAATGCTGCCCTGCCGCTGGCTCATGGCCTGGGCGATGATGAGCGACTGCCGCGCGCTGAGCAGGTCGTCCACCGGCTTCTTGCCGGCCAGCAGGTCGTCCAAGAAGGCGGCGTTCTCGCCGTAAAAGCCTTCCAGCATGAACATCTCACCGCTGCAGGCCATCTCCGGGCCGCTGACCTGCCCGACGAGCTGGCCGCTTTCAAAGTGCCACAGCACGCCGGGGAAGTCCGGCCCCACGCCGCAACCGCCGTGCAGGAAAAACGAGTGATCCTGCACGTGCATCGTCGCCCGCTCGGCCAGGATGCCGCAAACCGGGCAGAAGTCCAGTTGGGCAAGCCCGCCGCTGGCCATGCGGCACTGCATCAGGATATTGGCGACCCCCTGGCCAAACTGGGGCAGTTCCTCGTAGACGAAGTTGACCTCGGCGTAGTCGCACACGGCGAGGTAGCGCACGGCGTCGATACCGTGGATGGCCGTGGTCCAGAAACCAGGATCGCGCCGGTTCACGCGGAGGAGGTCGTAGCCCACGAAGTCGCGCCGGGAGAACCGCGAGACTTCCTTCCGCAACCGCTTGAGCAGCGGCATGTGCCGCCGGTTGAAAGCCACCATGGTCGGCGTCCCATCGGCATCGGCTGCAGCAATCAGCCGATCCAGCTCTTGGACGTTCTGGCCGGGCGGCTTTTCCGTCAGCAGCGCGATTTGGCGACGAAGGATCTCGCAGCCCAT
>Ga0315279_10009712_pt1 | contig 11421 bp, 10 predicted proteins | sample YL17G06_20_MG_FD_203694 | JGI IMG/M metagenome (GOLD analysis project Ga0315279, IMG submission 203694) | Sediment microbial communities from Yellowstone Lake, YNP, Wyoming, USA - YL17G06_20 | ecosystem: Environmental > Aquatic > Freshwater > Lake > Sediment | place: USA: Wyoming | collected...
CGTCCGTGATCAACAAGGATGACCGAGAAGGGGATCAGCCTTTCCCCTGCCACACCGATAGAAGCGACACGTACTTTCCCATGGTTTAGGCTCTCGGATAGAATAGCCTGGCACTGGTAAGGATCCAACCCCCACAGTCGCGTTGCGTCGTGGACTTCAACCTGCCCATCGTGGATCCATAGATATACAGGCTCGGCAGCCCGTCCGGTGATCCAGATGCCATCGAAGCCAGCCTTGCGCAGCTCTGGCCCCCAAAAACCACCGCAATTGGATTCTCCCCACAACCTGGTGGCAGGTGAACGAGCGCATACCACAAAACGACCAACAGATGGCCCGGCAGTGCCAGTAAGCGGTCCGGTTAGAAAAAGTAGCGGAGCCCTGGGAGAAAGAGGCTCGAGATCGGAGGTGAGATGGTCATATAGTAACCGGGCAGCCAGAGAAGCACCGCCGAGGTAATCGGCTTCCCAAGCTGTTGGTATCGTATAGCTCCCGGTAAGACCGGCGGTGAGATCAATCGTGAGGATAGGTTGCATCGATCGTGTTACCCGGTATTTTCCTTTTAGTAGAAAAGTTATTTTACAATGCCCAAGCCACCATTACACCCACCAACCCCAGGATCACTCCCAGGTGGAGGAAAAGATTGCTGCGTGCCAGCCAACCCATTCCTGGTATCAACTGGAAGATGAAGTTGATGATGATAAACCCGATACTGATTAGGAGCAGCAATCCTTTACGATGGGCAAGAAACTCATCGAGCCAGTCAATGAATCGATTCATGATGTCGATCATAACGTTCTCCCTAATATCATTTCACAAATGGCCGATAACGCGCCAGTAACCTTCCCGGCAAGCGGCCCTGGATAATCACACCGCTCTGCCCGTGTTCTACCAGTTCTACCTGCCCTTGATCGTGGAATAATGATATCAATCCGCCCTCCTGATAGGGTAGCCGGACACGGATGGGCGTATAAGTGTCGTACAGGTTTTCGTTGACCTTGTGAAGCATATCGGGAATGCCATCTCCATGTAAAGCAGAAATAGCCACCGAATTGGGAAATCCAGCCACCACTGTGCGAGCGCGCTCAGGATCACTCAACCGGTCGATTTTATTCAATACGGTAACCACCGGGATATGGTCCGCATCGATCTCAGTGAGCATTTGCAGTACTGCCTTGGCCTGCGCCTGGGCATTCGGGTGTGTGATGTCGACCAGATGCAGAAGAAGATCTGCTTCACCGATCTCCTCCAGGGTAGCTCGGAAAGCCGCCACAAGTGTGGTGGGCAGCTTCTGGATGAACCCAACTGTATCAGTAAACAGAGCGAGATTACTGCCGGGCAACTCCACACGTCGGGTAGTTGGATCGAGTGTGGCAAACAGCTGGTCAGCCACATATACATCTGCGTCAGAAAGATGGTTAAGAAGTGTAGATTTTCCGGCGTTGGTGTACCCGACAATTGCAACCACTGGAATGCGTGAACGCTTGCGGCGGGCGCGGTACTGCTGGCGGTGTAAACGGACCTTATCGAGGTCGCGCTTTAGATGACTGATCCGCCTGCGGATATCACGGCGATCCACCTCGAGTTGAGTTTCGCCGGGGCCACGTAAACCTACACCCCCCGTACTGCCCGTGCGCCCTCCACCCCCGCCTGTTTGGCGAGCCAGATGGGTCCAGGCGCGCGTTAATCGTGGCAGGCGGTATTCATACTGCGCCAGCTCCACTTGCAGAGCCCCTTCATTTGTGTGTGCATGTTGGGCAAAAATATCGAGGATTAATGCCGTGCGGTCAAGCACCCGCACCTTGAGGCCGAAAACCTCCTCCAGCTCGCGCTGGTGGCGAGGCGATAACTCCTCATCGAAAATAACAACATTGGCGTTATTCTCCTCGACCAAAATTTGCACTTCTTCCACTTTACCCGGGCCGATGAAAGTCTGCACATTGGGAGTTTCCAGACGTTGTGTCACCTGCCCAATAACATCCAGCCCGGCTGTGTCGGCTAAAAGAGACAGCTCATTGAGTGATTCATCCAACGAAAGCAGACTATCCTGGCCTCGTAATTCCACACCAACTAGCAGAGCGCGTTCACGAGGTGGAGTCGTTCGTTGAAGGATTTTTTTAGGCATAAATATCCGGAGAAACCAACCTATTAATTGGCGGGTTTATTGAGAGGACGGAATAGTTTTGCGGTCTTGTCGTCCGGCGGTGATTTGCGGATCGGTAACAAGATATGGAAAATAGATCCAGGGCAGCGCACCTCATCATAGCCTTCCGACTCGACCCAAATCGCACCGCCATGCGCTTCAATTACACCTTTCGTGATCGGTAAACCCAATCCCGGTCCTCCCCCTTTGAATTTCGTTTTGCCGGTAGAGTGCAGCGAAACATTACCTAACCGCCCAAATTTCTCGAAGATACGGGTATGATATTCTGGAGCAATCCCAATGCCGGAATCGGTAACCGTGATTTCAACAAAACCAGGCAACAACCGTCCATCAACAACGATTGTTCCCCCATCTGGTGTGTACTTAATAGCATTGGTGATCACATTCCGGAATGCTTGCAACAACCTTTCGCCATCGCCAAATGTCATCTCGTTGCTGCCGGAAAAGTTTTTAACATCGAGAGTCTGGTTGCGCTCACGGATATATTCGGTTACATCATGTTGGGCAACTTCTAGCAAGCGGTTGATCCAGATAGGTTGAAAATTAAGCGATAACATATCGTTGTCGATTACAGAAACATCGATCATGTCATCGACAATTTCACGCAGCCGCCGAGTGCCTCCATTGATGCCCTTGAGATAAAGCTCTCCCGGTGAAGGTGAACCACCTGGCAGCTGAGGCACCATTTCTTTGAGCATCGATGCATAACCCTCGATGATGGTGAGTGGGGTTCGCAGCTCGTGGGCTGCCACTGCGATGAAATCAGATTTGGTCTTCTCCAGTTTTTCCAGATCTCCTTGTGCCTTACTCAATTCATCTGACACCTGTTGGATCTGCATTTCCGTTTCTTTGATATATAGATACTCCAGGGTGAAAGCATGCAAAGGCATCATGGCTTTGAGTACATCTAGGGTTTCACTCGCACTTAACAGGTCCTTGGTGACCTCGAGGGTCAATGATAAGAACTGGTTAAAAATTGGGGGAAGGTTGCTCTGTATCTTTCCTGGTTCCATTTGCATCAGCGCACTCACCCATTCATCAAGCATCGGAGCCAGCAACGAGACCTGACCGTTTTCTGTCACCTGTTCCCACAGATCATAAAAACGGTTAAGCAAGCCTAAAAATGTCTGGCGTACCTGTTCAGCAGGCGCCAGGCGTTGTGAAGCGCGAGTGATCCAGGTTGGGCGGATCTGTTCCAGTAATTCACGAGTGCTCATGGTGGATAGTTTACGACAGGTTGCGGTTTTTGTGAACGGGCAAAGTACTTTTATTTCCCATATTTCAACATCCAGGTAAGGACTGTCTCGCCTACGGCATCCAGGCTGGCAGGAGAGACCTTGTCCACCGTATCATTCGTAGTATGCCAATAGCCGTAATCAAAATCGATGATATCCACTGCTGGAATACCTGCCTCCAGGAATGGGGTGTGATCATCAATCATCGAGTACTTCACCCTGGGTATGAATTGCACAAAACCTAAGTCAGCAGCTTGCTGCCATATTTCGTCTTTTAAGATATTATTCGAGTTTGCTTCCATAAAGATATTTAAATTCGCGTCGCCAATCATATCGACAATCACGACAGCATCAGGCTTACCGTCTAAAGTAGACACAAAAGCGCGCGAGCCCATGATCCAATCCCAGCCTGCCAAATTGCCGTTATCCTCGGCGTCAATAAATACCAGCCATATTTGCCTGTCCAGCCGGGAGGGTAAAGCGCGTCCAATCCCCAGCAAGACAGCCACACCCGAAGCGCCATCATTAGCCCCAGGCACTGGGAGTTTCCTATTTTCTGGATTGGGATCCTGATCGGCAAAAAACCTAGAATCATAATGCGCACCCAGGATGATCCAGGGCGTTCCTTTCCCCCTTTTGGCGATCACATTCTGGATAGTGCCCACCTCTTCGTTAACCTCCTGGACCTCCAGCTTCCAACCTTCATCTTTCAGCTCTTTCCGAATGTATTCAACGGTTTTCGCGTGGGCTTCACTACCCATCGTCCTCGGTCCTAGTGAAAGCTGATATTCGATATCACGGAAAGCTCGTTGCTCATCGAAATATGGAGTCGTATTCCCGTGCGGTAACAAGCGATCCCCAAAAACGAGTAATACAACCACCAGAAATGCACCAAATATTAAAGTGATGCCAGTGATTATTAATCTTCTTCTTTTTCGAGCAGGAATAGTATTTCTGGAAACCATAATCTCCGATTACTCACTCTTCTGCAAAATTATAGTCAAATCTTTTAATGCTCTCTCTGCATAAATTTGGTTACGTAACCGTTTACTGCGTGGTAAAGCGCCTTCATATGGGGAAAGTATACCGAAATTCGCCTTCATGGGTTGAAAATCCCTGGCTGATGCTTCTGTTATGTAACGGCATAAAGCCCCCAACATGATAGTAGCGGGCAAAACGATGGGATCCTGCCCTTGCAGATGCCGCGCCGCGTTCCAGCCTGCCAACAAACCCGTCGCAATATTGCCCATATACCCCTCCACGCCAATGATTTGCCCGGCAAAGAAGAGATCATCGCGTGTACGGTACTGCAAAGATGGGCGCAACAAGCCTGGAGAAAAAATAAAAGTATTCCGATGCATCTGTCCGAAGCGGCTGAATTCTGCCTTTTCTAGCCCTGGAATCATCCGGAACACTCGCTTCTGTTCATGGAAAGAAAGGTTGGTCTGGAACCCTACCAGGTTATACAACGTGCCCATGAGATTATCCTGGCGAAGCTGTACTACCGCGAAAGGCCGGTGACCAGTGTGAGGATCGGTCAATCCCACCGGGCGCAACGGGCCGTAAGCCAGTGCCTCGCGCCCTCGCTGAGCCAGGATTTCGACTGGCAGGCAGCCTTCGAAATAATAATGCAATCCTGCCCGAACCCCCGTTTCCAACTCACGTTCGAATTCTTTCAACTCGATCCGCTCCGCCCCGATCAGGGCATCCACAAATGCAGTATATTCATCCTTCGTCATCGGGCAATTTATATAATCTCCCTGCTCTTGATCTCCTTTTCCGTAGCGCGAGGCGCGGTAAACAACATCGAAATTGAGTGAGTCGACCGTGACAATCGGAGCTATGGCATCGTAAAAATAAAGGTGTTGTTGCCCGGTGAGGGCCTGCACTGCGTAAGAGAGAGCTGGTGAAGTCAGCGGTCCAGAAGCTATTATAGAAGGTGTGGCAGGTATCTCTGCAACTTCCTGGCGTACCAGCTCGATGTTTGAGTGTTTTTCTATGGCACCGGTTACGTGTTGGGCAAAAGCCTCCCGGTCGACCGCTAACGCGCCGCCCGCTGGGACCGCTGTGTCCTCAGCGCAGCGCAGCAGCAAGGAACCCATACGGCGAAGTTCTTCTTTCAGCAGGCCAGAGGCGCGATCAAGCTGGTTCGAACCCAACGAGTTCGAACAGACCAGCTCAGCTAGATAGGGGCTTGTGTGCGCTGCGGTGGAAACAGCCGGTCGCATCTCATACAACCTTACATGCACTCCACGCTCTGCTGCCTGCCAGGCAGCTTCGCTGCCAGCTAATCCACCACCGATTACTGTCAAATAAGAGTTCACAACACCAATTTTACCATCCCCCATCCATCAAGAATTTGGGGGTAGTCATTTTGAGAAAATTGTGCTACAGTGATATAATAACGATAACGTCATTGATTACGCCACATGACGGTGTAAACTAAGAAGGAGATATCGTAATGATTCCAAAAATAGGTACGACTGAGCTTATCATTATCCTGGTCATTATCATCCTGCTGTTTGGTGTCGGGCGCATTGGCAAAGTCGCCGGTGAGTTAGGTAGCGGGTTCAGGGCCTTCCGCGAGGGCCTGAAAGGTGATGATGAGAAGGAAAAAGCTGAAAAAGCCGAGAAGGAAGAAAAAGAAGAACAAAAAGAAGGCGAGAAGAAGCCCGAATAACCCCTCGCTGATATTCAGCACATACGGACAGGTTACAGCATAGGGTTTGGCTGTAACCTGTTTATTTTATGGCGATTTATACACCCCCAGCTCACATTCAAAACGCCATTAGCCATCCGGGCAGCGCCTCGATCAAACGCCGCATGATCACAGCCGCATTTTCGTGAAAGACCTGGATATTACCATTGTAAGCTTCTCCTCCCTCCGCACCGACCAGATCGGTGACACCACGCAGGATCAAACAGCGGACACCGTTCTGCCTGGCCACCCAAGCAATCGCTCCGCTTTCCCAATCGCCAGCTATCGCATTGAATTTTTCTTTTAGCCAGGGGATATCTTTCACTACCAGGTCTCGATCAGCAGAAACCAGAATGGAACGCCGGACGGGTAAAGGCGGGGCAACTTTTAACCACGAGAGATCGAGATCGGTGCTGTAGTGAGCTATGTGAGCATCGAAATTACCCATCTGTTCGATGATATCGTACACCACCGTCCGTTCGACGAGGATAATTTCACCCCGTTCGATACAACCATCAAAGCCGCCACACGTGCCAATGTTGATCAGTATCTCAGGGTGCCAGCAATCGATCACGTACTGAGTAGAGGCCGCAGCGGCTATCTTCCCCCATCCACCGTGGAAGAAAATCACAGGTTTTGGGAAAGGCGAGAGGGTTGTCCTGAACCATTCGCCATAGGGGGAGGTTTCCACAGAAATATCTGGAAAAAAAGTGCGCACCGCGCGCCATTCGCTGTTAGCAGAAACCAAAATAATGATCAGTTCATCCACAAACCGCCTGTGCTTTCCATCCAATTGGCGATGCGCTCAACCGCCGCTGGAACAATATTATCAGAAATATCAAGGTTTAGGACAGGCAGGCGCGATTCACTCACCAGCCTGCGCATTAACTCTTGCTCCTCAATGTAGGTCTGCAGGTTGTCATACTGGTGAGGGTTGCCGGATATTTTCAAGCGTTCAAGCCGCGCGGCCGCAAAAGATTCCGGATTGCGGGTAACAAAAACCAGGTGAAATCCTAATGGCTGAAGGCGTTGCTCTAGCCAGGTAAAATCGTAATCCTTGCCCCATTCTCGCAGCTGGTACATACGGGTGGAAATGTGGAACCGGTCGATAATCCACGAATAATACTTCTGCAGCTCAAACAGGCGCGCCCAGATGTGATAGGTTTCCATCGCCTGGGCTTCTTCCTCAGGCAGGAAGTTAATCAACCCGCGCCCCCAGGGGAAGTTGGTGAATGCGCACCACTCAGCGGAGATCAACGGCGAATGGTAACGGTATTTACGTGGACCTACCAGGCGTGGATGCTCGTTGAGGGCAAAGGCGATCTCAGTCTTATACGTCAAGCGAGTACCTTCAAGGATAATTTTTGGGACGAGTTTATTAGACATAGGGGATTACAATAGTGAAGACGGTTTTTGGTATTATATTTTGTAAGCATACCACAATTTCGTCCACCATCGGAGTCAGATGAATCGTCCGATCGCCATTAGCGTAGCCGCATTGGCAGCGGCAGCACTCCTGTTGGAAAGCACGCTCCTCCGCATGCTGGCAGTGACTCAGTTTTACCATTTCGCTTTTTTGGTGGTAAGTCTGGCGTTGCTCGGATTCGGGGCTAGCGGGACCCTGCTCAGTATTTCCTCGCGCATACGAACCACCGTCCCTTTGATCCTGCTGGCTTTTTGCGGGATAGGTTTCGCAATCAGCACCATCCTGGCTTACGGAACTGTGAATTTGCTGCCTTTCGACAGCTACAGCATCGCATGGGATCGCCGGCAAATCCTGTACTTCGCCCTCTACTACCTGATTCTGACTCTCCCATTTGTGTGCGCAGGTTTGGGCATCGCCATGGCACTGACCATTGAGGGAAAACAAAGCCATATCATCTACTCCGCTAACTTACTCGGTTCTGCCGTTGGGGTGTTACTCGCTCCGCTGGCTTTTTGGTTATCCGGCGTGCCTGGAGCTGTAATTTTAAGCTGCCTGATCGGATTATTACCAATTCTCTACCAGAGTAGGTTTATTCGCCTTTCGGCATCGATCGCTATGTTGGCTGGCCTCATCGCTATTTGCCTGTTAAGTGTTTCCAACCTGGGTGGTCACGCAGTTTTAGGGATGGCGATATCACCTTATAAAGGCTTATCTTATGCACACCAATACCCCGATTCTGTAACCAGGTTCAGCCAATGGAATGCGTTTTCGTATGTTGAACTGATGTCGAATGCAGGAACTCGCGTGTTGCCAGGGTTAAGTTACATGGTTCCAGATGTACCAATTCCCGAACAAAATGGCATCTCGGTCGATGCCGACTCATTGCTGCCAGTGACCCTGGTAAAGCCGGAACAGTTTTTCACTGCAGGATATCTGCCGGAAGCCGTAGCGTTTCGTTTACGCCCAGAGGCAAACGTGCTGGTATTGGAAGCAGGCGCCGGGTTGGGCATCTTGCAGGCCTTAGCCGGGGGAGCGCGTCAAGTAACTGCTACCATCGATAACCCGCTAATCCTGCAAGCTGTTCGCCGTTCGCGTGCCGGAGAAGATTTTCTCTTCGATCCACGCGTGCAGATCGTCTCCGAAATGAGCCGCGTTTTCTTGAGTCGCGATCGCCATTCTTATGACGTGATCTTCCTGCCCCTCGCAGACGCCTACCGACCTATCACCAGCGGTGCTTACAGCCTGACCGAGGATTACACCCTGACCGTGGAGGCATGTAGAGATGAACTTGCCCGTCTGTCACCCAGGGGGATCATCGTGATCACTCGCTGGCTGCAAACCCCACCTAGCGAGAGTATCCGCTTGATTGCCATGCTAGATGAAGCATATAAACAATTTCTTTCCAAAACATCTCGCGGCTATACACCGTTGTCGGACATTCTGGTCGCTTATCGCGGCATCCAAACCTTCACCGTTATCATCCAGCCAGATGGGTGGGATGGTTCTGAACTCGCCCAACTACGTACATTCATTGAAGAGAAACGTTACGATCTCGTCTGGGCACCCGATATCCAACCTGAGGAGACAAACCGGTTCAATCTCCTGCCCCATCCAGTAGATTACGACTTAATTCATGCCATGTTCTCCACCTCGAACCGGAAAGACTTCTATGACGCATATCCTTACGCAATAACGCCCCCAACGGATGACCGTCCCTTCTTCTTCCACTTCTTCCGCTGGAGGCAGATGCCGGAGGTGCTCGCAAATTTAGGTCGAAAATGGCAGCCTTTCGGCGGGAGCGGTTACCTCGTATTGTTCGCGTTGCTGATCCTTGTGGTATTACTCAGCGGTGGCCTGATTATTATTCCTATCCTGTTTTTCAGGACTATGTCAAAATCTAAAAAGGGCGGAAAAGTACCGGTATTCGCCTATTTTGCATTACTGGGTGTGGCTTATCTGTTTGTCGAAATTCCTCTCATCCAACGCTCGATCCTGTTGCTTGGGCGCCCTACCTACGCTTTTACCGCGGTCGTACTGTCATTATTACTCTTTTCCAGCCTGGGCAGCCTGCTGGCGCGCAAAACCTGGTTACCGAAACGAATCGCAATGCCGATTTTAGTATTATTAACGGTTCTGACACCATTTATTTTCATCAGGTTAAGTGAGGTAGCATTGGGTTGGTCCCTGCCGGCACGCGCGTTGGCAGTCATTCTCTGCCTGGTCCCACTCGCAGTGTTAATGGGGCTTCCATTCCCATTTGGTTTAGGCTGGCTTGAGCAACATTACCCGGCTATGGTTCCCTGGGCCTGGGCTGTGAATGGATGTGCGTCAGTGATCGCCTCCGTTCTGGCTGCGATCCTGGCGCTTAGCTATGGATTTACCACGGTTCTCTACCTGGGAGCTGCAGCTTATGGGGGCGCAGCAGGGCTTCATACCTGGTTGCAGAGCCAATCAAGGAGATTGGCGCGTTAGCGGCACAAACATAACACCCCCCAGGTTGGTTGTTTTAAGATCTTCCCCGTTTTTCTCGAACAACCATAAAGTTTGAACATCGCCCACCGGGCCAATAGGGATCACCAACCGCCCGCCATCTTCTTTCAATTGGCCCAGTAAAGGCTGTGGAAGGTGATCGGGCGCACAAGTAACGATGATGCCATCATAGGGGGCATACTCCTCCCAGCCGAAGTACCCATCAGCCTTAAGCACATGCACATTGGTATAACCTAGTCCAGCTAATACTTTTTCTGCCCGATCCGCCAGCTCGGGGATAATCTCGACCGAATAAACTTCCACGCCCATCTTAGCCAGGATGGCTGCTTGGTAACCACTGCCTGTGCCGATTTCGAGTACCCGGTCACCAGGGTTTACCTGCAAGATTTCGGTCATCTCAGCAACGATATACGGTTGTGAGATTGTCTGCCCATACCCAATCGGAAGGGGATGATCATCGTAAGCCTGGGCAAGGTACTCCGAAAGGACAAAGGCGTGGCGAGGCACCGTGCGTATCGCTTCCAGCACAGCTGGACTGCTGATACCACGACCCTCGATATCATCCTGCACCATGCGTACCCTTCGATCAAAATAGGGATCGGGGGTAGGTCTCAAGTCAGAAGTCAAGTCGGCGGTCGCCAGAACTGGCATGGGGGCAGCCTGTCGTTCCCGACAGGCTGCCAGCAAGACGAGTAGGATCCCGAGTCGAAAAACCAGGTACCGAAGACTCCGATCTCCCATGCTACACTACTCTCCTCTATTCGTAGCGAAATCGCAACACGCCAATCGCGAAAAACACCACCGCAAAACCAATCAACACACCCGCGGATGGAAGTATATCCACTAATCCTTTCCCACGGATTACCAAATCATTGAAGCCTTGCATAGCCCATGCAGTCGGGAGCACTTTCATTGCTGTGCGTATCGCCTGCGGGAATATCTCTCCAGGTATCCAGGCACCACCCAACAATGACATCACCATACCGAGGGCAATGCTCAAGTTGCCAGCCTGCGCGGAGGTTTTAATAAATGTACCCAGGGCAGTACCTAGCGCCGCGGCAGCTAACGCAAAGCAGATGAGCATTACAGCCAGTCCGGATATAGAATTTCCCCAATCTAGTTTCAGTACATAAACACCAAAGCCAACCAGGATAATCATTTGCGCAATTGCGACCACCACTTGACCGGTGACTGTCCCAAGTATGAAAGTCGCTTTACTGGTTGGGGTAGTTATCAGGCGCTGCAGGGTATGAGATTCGCGTTCCCAGATGAACAGTGCAGAAAGACCTAATAGGGGGATAAACACCCAGGTAACAAGCTGCCCAGTCGATGCCTGCGATGCCATGCTAAAACTGGTTTGCTTCGCTTCTGGAGGACGGGTATAACTTAATCTCTGGGGTGCTGCTTGAAA
>Ga0315279_10009716_pt1 | contig 11417 bp, 7 predicted proteins | sample YL17G06_20_MG_FD_203694 | JGI IMG/M metagenome (GOLD analysis project Ga0315279, IMG submission 203694) | Sediment microbial communities from Yellowstone Lake, YNP, Wyoming, USA - YL17G06_20 | ecosystem: Environmental > Aquatic > Freshwater > Lake > Sediment | place: USA: Wyoming | collected...
TTTTAAGAAATACTGCGGTGCGGAAGGATTTATTTATGGAGAAACTTCGGATTGTGGGTCAGCCTTTGCCGCGACCGGATGCTTTCGACAAGGCAACGGGGAAAACTTTGTATGTGGACGACATCTCATTGCCATCCATGCTTTATGCGGCAATTTATTACAGTCCTCTTCCCCATGCATTGATTAATAGCATCTCAACATCAAAGGCATCCTCCCTGCCCGGTGTTTTTGCCATTTTGACCGCCGCAGATATTCCCGGGAAAAATTTTATCCCGCTCATCAAGCATGACTGGTCGTTCCTCGCAGAGAAAAAGGTCATTTATCCGGGCGAGCCGGTTGCTGTCATTGTGGCTGAAACCAGGGATATTCTTGAGGCGGCGCGCAACGCCATTTTGGTAGAATATGAGGAACTCCCCCCGGTTTTCAACCCGGAGGAATCTCTCCAGCCTGACGCCCCGCAGGTCAATCCTGAAGGCAATCTGATTGCACATCACAAAATCCGGTCTGGCAATCCTGAAACGGGTTTCAAGGTGTCGGATGTGATTGTTGAAGGGGTTTATGAAACCGGCTATCAGGAACATGCCTACTTAGAGCCCCAGGGCCTTGTGGCTGTCCCCGGTCCGCAGGGGACGATGGAGGTGTGGGGTTCCATGCAATGCCCCTTTTACGTCCTTAATGCCGTCTGTTCCATCTTAGGTCTCCCGAATAACAAGGTCAGGATTCTCCAGACACCCACCGGTGGCGCCTTTGGGGGGAAGGAGGATGTTCCCTCCCTCCTTGCCGGACTGACGGCGCTTGCCGCATGGAAGACAAAACGTCCGGTCAAACTCATCCTCGACCGCCATGATGATATCATTCTGAGCAGTAAAAGACATCCCTCACGATGTTACTACCGCACCGGCGCAAAAAAGGATGGCACCCTGACCGCCTGTGAGATTAAAATATATCTTGACGCCGGTGCTTATGCCACCCTCACCCCTGCCGTCCTGTGGCGCTGCGCCCTTCACAGTTATGGCCCATACCGCATCCCCCATGTAAAGGTGGATGCTTACGCCGGCGCCACGAATAAAGTGCCATGCGGGGCATTCCGCGGTTTCGGCACACCCAAGGTGGTTTTTGCCATGGAGCGGCAGATGGATAAGATTGCGGGTATCCTCGGTATAGACCCGATAGAACTACGGATGAAGAATGCCTTACGCACAGGGGATAATACGTCAACGGGACAGTCTCTACCCTGGAGCGTCGGCATCACTGAGACACTTGAAAAGGCAAAAGCGATAAGCCTCTGGGATGAAAAGCGGAAAAATTACCCTCTCATAATCGGCACCAGAAGACGCGGCATTGGCTGTAGCGCCCTCATTTATGGCGTGGGGCTGGGGGCGGCGGGAAAGGCTATGGATGTGGCTGAGGCTTATGTCCAGGTTAAGCCCGATGGCTCTGTGTTATTCGCCGTTGGAACAACGGACATGGGACAGGGGATGCAAACCGTCCTGACCCAAATCACGGCGGAAGGCTTGGGCGGTGTATCCCCTGAGCATGTGCGGATGCTTCCCGTTGACACCATGCTGGTGGGTGATAGTGGTCCCACTGTTGCCAGCCGCGCCACTTACGTCAGTGGAAATGCCCTCCTCGACGCCTGTAAAAAAGTCATGAATGACATGAAGGGCGTCGCCGCAACTCTCCTCAAGTGCGAACCGGAAAATATCTCCATAACAGGCGGACATTTTTCCTCAGATTCAATAACGGAAAAGATATCTCTCACCTTTGAAGATGTGGCGGAGGCATGTGCCGCACAACACATTTCCCTGACCCAGCATGGATACTTCGTCAGCCCTCCAACATCATGGGACCCTGAAACCGGCCAGGGAAAGGCTTATGTGACATATTCATACGCCACCCAGATAGCCGAGGTGGAGGTGGACATGGAAACGGGCGAGGTGAATGTGCTGGATATCTGGGCGGTGCATGATGTGGGGAAGGCTATCAATCCGCAGGCGGCATACGGTCAAATTGAAGGAGGTCTCATCCAGGGCATGGGCTATGCCCTTACGGAATTCATCGCGATGGATAGAAAGGGAAGAATTCAGAATCCCTCATTCTCCACATACATAATTCCCACAAGTAGAGACACGCCGCGCCTCCATGCGGAACTTGTGGAGTCGCCCTATCCGGAAGGTCCCTTTGGCGCAAAGGGTTTTGGCGAAACACCGCTCATGGGCGCCGCCGCCTGCATTGCAAACGCCGTGGCGAATGCCACAGGCGTGGAGATTACGCAATTGCCCATCCTGCCGGAGCGCCTGCTCACGGACATTCACGACATATAAATAAATATTTCACACAGAGACACAGAGGCACAGAGTTTCTATCTCCGTGTCTCCGTGCCTCTGTGTGAGATTAGTTTCAAAGGAACAGACTTTTGAATATTGCTATAATAATTCCAACGGCTTTTTTGCACCGGACATGTTGACTTATGGTGTGGCGGTTGGGGTCGCAGGAGTTGGAATGGGAATTATCTCTCCTGTCTTTTCTAAAATGAGGCTCCTGGTAGTTGTTTCCGATTCGCTCTCCGGCAGAGGTGATAGCGGTTTTTCCTTATCCATCTTTTCAATCATGCCCATCACCTGATTGGTGACATTGCCATTTTCCTTCCCATAAAGAACGGCGTCGCTTTTCAGAATAAGGTCATAGCCGCCCTCTTTCCCGACTGCCTTGATTGCCTCATCCACGCGCGCAAGGGTGGGCTCAAGAAGCCTCCTCTCAGAACGCTTGATGATGCGGTTCACCTTGTCCTGTTGTTCCTCAATGGAGAGCTTGAGTTCCTCAATCTCCTTGCGCCTTGTCTGCCTCTGTTCCTCAGTCAGGATGGATTTCTGCTGTTCATAAGTTTCTGTGAAAACTTTATAACGGGTCATCTTATCGGTCATGTTTTCCTGTTCTTTTTTGACCTCATCCTGGACACTATCAACCATGCGGCGGATGACGGTTGATTCCATCATGAGTTTATCAATGTCAACAAACCCGATTTTCAGGGTGATTGATTCCTGCGCAAACGTCAGCATACTAAAAAACAGACATAATGTCATAAGGATGATAGTTCTGCCTTTCATCGTTATCTCCTCTATTCTAAAGAATTCCCCCGTGTTCCCAGTGTTCCCTGTGGTTGTCTCATGAATTTTTGTAATGCAACTTCAGAAATTTGCCCCAAGGCGGAAATGGAATATCTGGGTATTGTCTCTGTGTTCCTTGACGAGTGCCTTGGCAAAATCGACATAGATGCGGACAAATGATATTTTAAGCCGGAAACCGGTGCCCACGCTGACCCTCGGCTTATCCAGTCCCACGGTTTCATCCAGCATTCCCATATCGAGGAAGATAAGGCCTTTTAATTCATCGTAGATTGGATAGCGAATCTCATTTTTCAGGAGGAGTTTGGTGGAGCCGCCAATTGCCATTTCATGGTCCCCTTTATCCATCGGTCCTGCACCACGATAGGCGAAACCGCGCAAATCGTTTGCGCCGCCAAGGAAGAAGCGTTCCGTGATACCGACCTTATCCGAGTCATAGGGAATCAACCCGGCAAAGCCGTTGATTGAATACACAAAATCTTTATAGAAATTGTTATAGTACGAAAAATCCGTGGAAAACTTGGCGAGCAGTCCATCGGCATAACCCAGCTCAACGCCCGCACTCCTCGTAAATCCCCTCGTTGGCCACCATGTGTCATTCAGGCGGTCTTCCACAATGCGGAATCTCACCGCCGCAAGGGGATAGGAGTCCAGTCTGGCGCGGATGTCATCATCCTCATCAAAGAAATTCACATCCTCAAGGCGAAATCTAAGGTATGCCTTGACATACTCCGAAAGGGGTTTGCCAAACTCTAAAGAGGTGCCGTATGTCCTCTCGCCATATTCACGACGAAAGTAACGGTCACAATACAGTTCCCAATCCAGCGACATGTCTCTGCCGCGCCAGTAACGGTCTAAATAACCGATGTGGAATGCTGAGGAGCGAGTCCCGAAAAGGACGCTGGCACGCAAGTCGCGGGCATCGCCAAAGAGATTGCGCTCCCTGACGCTTGCCTGCACATATGCGCCCGGATCCTCACCGTAGCCGACACCGAAGATGACATTGCCGGTTGTCCCCTCTTTCACATTTACCACCGCATCCCTGACATCCTTTTTCTCCGTCGGCTCGCGGGAGATGGAGACACTATCGAAAATCTCAAGCCGCTTGAGGCGTTCAATAGTCCTGACCTCCTGAAAACTCCGATATACATCGCCTGATTTTAATGTCACCTCCCGCAGGACGACATCATCGGTCGGCGCCGGTGAGATTTTGTCATACACCCGCCCAAGGGAGCTTTCGGCAGGCTCCCGCGTGTAACCCACGCGCCGCACCCGAATCTTCCCCACATAAATGCGCTCATTTTCCTTTACGTTCAGGATGAGACTTATTGCTGGTTCCTGTGGCAGACGCTTGAATTCCGGCTCCACCTCCATCTGGTTATACCCCTCATCCCCGTAAAGACGGCGGAGTTTTCCCATCCCTTTCAGGAACCGGTCAGCGCTGTAAAAATTCCCCGTCAGAGATGAGAAACAATCGGTAATTTCTTTGTTTGTAAATAGGACGGCATTCTGTGGAATGACATCCCTGACAATGTATCGCGGACCCTCCACAATCTCAATGACAGGGCTTATCCAGGCGCGCTCCTCATTATATTCCGGTTTTCCCCGCTTTACCACCACATCAAGAAACCCCCGGCTTTTGTAAAACTGCCGCAGAATTTCAAGGTCATCCTCAAATGTGGTCTCATCATAATAATTTTTAATAAAAGCCCATGAGCCCTTGTTTTCCAGAAGGAAGCGGAGGCGGAAGGCGCTGAAGGAGTTATTTCCCCGGATGACGAGGTCTTTGATGAGAATCTTTTTCCCTTCTTCCACAATGATGGTGACACTGCATTTTCCTTCACCCATCTCATCCATGCGGACCTTCACGCGGGCGTTTTTGTAACCACCGCCGGCGTAAAGCCTCTCAACCTCTAAGCGTGTCTTGATTTCTGCGCCTGTGGGGAGAATTTCGCCCTTTTTGAAGGGAAGGCGCGCAAGTATGCTGGAAGATTTAAAGGCGGTATTTCCGATTACCTGAATATCCCCCACAACGGGATTTTCCTTGAGGACGACGGTAATCTTGATACCGCCGGCGACATCCTCTTTGAAAAACTGGATATCCTCTGAAAATTTGCCCAGGGCATAAATGGCGCGAAGGTCATCCTGCCTCATCTCAGGAGAGGAGCGTTCTCCAACCTTTGTCCTCATGACATTGAGGACATCCTCCTTTTTGACCGTGCGGATACCCTGAATAACAATCTCTCTGACTATCGGCTCATCCTGGGCAAAGACGCATGTTAAAATGAGTATCACACATAAAAGGAGAGAACAGGACCGGAGACGAACCTTCTGCACTGAGATTCTACGCATGACATCCTCTATTAATGATGCAAGACAACCGACATTTCACATATGTGCCATGATTACAAATTGCAAGAGAAATATCCTGAGAATGCCCAACAAAAAAATCCCGCCCGCGGCGGCTGTTGAAACGAGAGTGCCTTTTTAATATTGACATAATCAGTCGGATGTGTGCAAATACCATTATCACATATGGGAATAAGGGATAATTCAGGAGCCAAGGTCAATATGAAGAAGTATAAATCTTTATATATGACGGTTTTATGTCTTGTCATATTATCAATAATACTCAAACTTACTGCTAACATCCTTCCGTGGTATTATCGTGACTTAAAATTTGGACTTTTGACATTTGGATTATTTTGCGGCATGATAGGGATTTTATTGGGAATAATTCTTTTTGTTGCGGCAATATTCACTAAAAATATTTGGTTCCTTATCCGAGTCTTTGCAACCATACTCATTTGTTTTTGGTCGGTATTTATTCTTCGTAATTTTGGTGTAATCGGGAGCATTCCATATAAAATTTTGCATGTTAGAGCAGATTTTAAACATCTCGCGAAAGCCATTGAGCGTTATCATAATGACAACCACAAATATCCTCCCTGGGCAAGAGGGGAAAAAGGGGTTAATGGATTTGCCGGTGAAGGCACCGGCGCTTATAAAATGCACACATTCGCAATAGGTACCCTCACGACCCCGATAAAATATATAGAAAGTTATCCGCAAGACCCTTTTTCTGATACACGAGATGCAACCTATGGATACTATACCGATGGAGGCGGTTTTATACTTTACAGCTGGGGACCGGATACCGACGAAAGTAATGATGAGCGATGGGATTTGGAAACGGATGTAGAAAAAGTCTATGATTCAAAGATTCCACAACCTTCAACTACACTTCTCACAGGAAAAAGTTCCGCGCCAAAAGGCGGCGCTTACACGTATGACCCATCAAACGGGACAGTCAGCGAAGGCGATATATATCTGGTTAAATAATAAGAAATATTATGCGTTGAGTTGCATAATTACTGGCTTCTTTGTGTCTTAGTGCCTTGGTGGTGAATTGAATTAAAATTAAACTGTTTCTGAGCGCAGGGCATCTGCCGAACGATATCCGGCATGAATGGTTGCCAGAACGGCAAGCGCTTGTTCGCCAGTGACTAACGGCGATTTGCCCTGACGAATAGCATTGGCAAAATCTTCCAACTGCCGTCGCACGGGAGCCAGATTGGGCTTGAAGTCTTCCTGTGGCTGAGGGGAGGCAAGGCTTTCTTCCGCCTCGCCCTCAATGTCCCAAGCCGTGATTTTTCCGGACTCAATTATAACCGTCCCTTTCTCACCGTGTATCTCCAATTTTTCCGGCTGTTGCGGCGAAACCGAAGTGGAGACGGTGATTGTTCCGAGCGCGCCATTTACAAACTGAACTGCAACGACGCCAACATCTTCCACGGCAATTTTATGAGTTAACGTGGCACAATATGCCGAGACTCTCGCCACTGGTCCGCACAGCCAGAGAAGCAGGTCAATATAGTGAACCGCCTGGTTGAGCAAGACGCCGCCTTCAGAAGGGTCGCTCAAGCCACGCCCCGGCGCCTTCTCATAGTAAGCCTGGTCGCGCTTCCATTCACTCTGTGCGCTACACAAAATCAATCGCCCTAATCTGCCAGCCTCAATTGCTTGTTTGAGTTTAAGCACATCCGCATGAAACCGATGTTGTGAAACGACAGACAGCACAACTTTGCATTCATGGCAGGTTTTAATCAGCTTTTCTGCCTGCGCTAATGAAAAATCAATCGGCTTTTCCACCAACACATGCTTTCCCGCCTCTGCCGCAAGTATGCCATACTGAGCATGCAATTGGCTCGGCAATGCGACTAACACTGCCTCTACCTCAGGATGCTTAACCAAAGTTTCCGCATCAGGAACAACTATTGCATTAAAAGCCTTAGCAACCTTATCTGCGTTTTGCTGAAAGGTATCGCACACGGCAATGAGAGCCGTTCCGTTGGCATCTTTAATACACTCCGCATGACGTGCGCCCATTGTCCCGCACCCGATAATGCCGAAGCCAACGTCGGATTTCATCCTGATTACTCCTCGCGCATAACTTTAAGCACGTCCTTAGCCAGAACAGAGCGGCGATAATACCAGATAAAAAATAGTGATAACAGCAAAAACAGACCAACACTTCCCCACAGCCGTAATTTGAAATGGTCAATAAATCCACTTCCCAGTAAGGCAAAAATTAAACTCTCCGGTAAATAACCTAAAAACGAGGCGCTTATATATTTTCTAAACGGAATTGCGGTGACTCCCGCTAAATAACTGGCGATAAAATTGTTGCCTACGGGACACACCCGGATTAATAGAATTACCATAAATCCATGTTTGGCTAAAAGTTGGTCCAGCCGCTGGAAGCGGTTACCCATTTTCCGCTGAACTAAATTCCTGCCGAAAAACCGGGTAAAATAAAAGACCGGCGCAGCTGCCAGTATCGTTGCGATTTGCGCCCAGAGCGTGCCCAGCGCAACGCCAAACAAGGCGCCACCCGCAGCGGCAAGAGCTACACGCGGAAAACCAACTGACACCAGGGCGACCCCTATAATTACAAATCCTGCCCATGACCAGCCACCCCATTGGTTCAGCCATTCGCGGAATCGGCTGACATTACCAAAGGTCATATTCCGCGTCCAGGGTGTGGAATACACCATCCACAGCGAGCCTGACAGCACACCAGTCAGTAATATCACACGGGCAATATCCCCGCCAGTTGAACCTCGCGGTTTAGATGGTGACTCCGCTGAAGCTTTATTCAAATCTTTTATTTCGTCCGACTGCTTCATCTGATTTTTACTCTGGTGGATAATAGCGCGCCGAAGGCAGTGCCCGACGTTTATACCACCGCAGGGCAAGGCAATCAAGAATGCCGCGCCACATTCGGTTGCCAATACCGTATTTGGAAACGCCACGCCGACGTGGACGGTGATTAACCTTGATTTCAATAACATTCCGCCGCTGGAACCGAAGGATAGTTGGCAGAAATCGGTGCATTCCATTAAACACCATAATCTCGGTCAATACACTGCGGCGAATTGCACGGTAGGTGCAGCCCGCATCAGTGATTCTATCACCAGTTAAGAAATTGCGAAACCAATTGGCGATACGCGACGAAACACGTCTTACCCACTCATCTTCACGTTTCTGGCGGACTCCACACACGCAGTCGACATTATCCGTGAGGGCGGCTAAAAAACGCGGAATATCCGCGGGGTCATTTTGACCATCACCATCCATTGTAATTACGACCTTACCTCTGGCGCATTGAAAACCGCTTGCCTGGGCGGCGCTTTCCCCACAATTTGCTTTATGGCGCACGATTACAATCTCCGCATACTTCGCCTTTAACCGCCGCATCACCGCTAAGCTATCATCCGTGCTTTTATCATCCACAAAAATAACTTCATACTTACAGCCGAGTGCGTCAACGGCAGATTTGATTTCAGCCATCAGCGGCTCAAGGTTTTCCGCCTCATTATAAACGGGAATAACCATGGATACCTCGGCAATTGAGTTATCCGTTGCCATTATTGTCCCCTATATTTTAAAAAGTTTAAAAGACGTTCACGGCGCTCCAGATAATGCTTTGCGGCTGGAGATTTTTTATATTCATTATCTCATCTTGCATAATATTCTCCAATACAATCGCAAACATAGTCAATCTGTTCGGGAGTTATATCAGCATACATTGGCAGCGAAAGGACTTCACGCGCCGCAGATTCCGCTTCGGGGAAAGTGCCGGCTCCCAAACCAAGTCTGGCGTATGCCGGTTGGAAATGGAGTGGCAACGGATAATGCAGACCCGTCTCAATTCCACGTTTCTTGAGGAAATCGGCAAGGGCATTTCGCTCCGCACTTCGAATTACATAAAGATGATAAACTGATTCACAATCAACCGGCGCAACAGGTGGCTTGATTTGTTTTATGCAAGTAAAGCGTTCATCATAATGTGAAGCGGCGGCACGCCGGCGTTGATTCCACTCATCTAAATACCGGAGTTTGACAAGCAGAATGGCTGCCTGGAGATTATCTAACCGATAATTCCCCCCCTCGAACTCGTGAGTGAATTTTTCCTTCCGCCCGTGATTTGCCAGCATCGCTACCCGCGTCACCAGTTCAACGTCATTTCCAGCCACGGCGCCGCCATCGCCCATTGCACCAAGATTTTTAGAAGGAAAAAAACTGAAACAGCCAATTTTCCCAATTGTGCCGACTTTTTTCCGTCTATAGGTCGCACCTTGAGCCTGTGCCACATCTTCCACTACAGACAATCCATATTCATTGGCAATTGCCATAATTTCATCCATTGGCGCTGGAAAACCATATAGGTGAACCGGAATAATCGCACGTGTGCGTTCAGTTATTGCGTTCCGCACCTTGTCCGGGTCAAGGGTGAATGTCCCCGCGCCAATATCAACAAAAACCACCGCCGCACCTGCCGCCGTAATTGCCTCACTGGTGGGAATAGCTGTATTCACCGCGGTAATCACCTCGGCGCCGCCACCTATCCCAAGCGCCCGAAGCGACAGTTGCAATGCGCAAGTCGCATTAGCCACGCCGGCTGCTTTAGCCACACCCAGCGAGGCGGCCAATGCTTCTTCAAAGCATTTATGCTCCTCTTTCTGAATATATGCATTTCGGTCAATTACGGCAGCAATTGCCGCATCAATTTCAGCACGAATCGGCGCGTGCAATGCGGTTAAGTCCACAAAAGGTACCTTCATTTTGATTAATCACTCCTTAACAAAAAAAATTGGCTCTTTCCTATTTTTAGAAGATACATTACGCAAAAACCTGCTGAAAAACTATAAATAAAGTTACAGCATAAATTATGGTGATTACTCAAAATTGGGACACAAATTTTCGAACTGCAAATTTCGTTATGACCAGGGTTTCATAAGTGTTTAAATCCATGACCGCTTTATATTTCCGGTCTAAAATTTAAGCGATCACCAATATTTAATGCTCTACCAGTCAATATTCCGCGAGATGTTTTCCCAAAATGATTGTAAACCTCATAAAATATTTCATAAACAACTATCAACTCCTCGGGTTTTTGGTCAAGATTTCTTTGCAGTTGTTATTTGAAATTTTTACAGCGTCAGATTATCAGGATGCAAATTTACGGGATAAACGCAGATTTATTATTTTATGTTTAGAATCCTGAGCATCTGTATCCTGATACTTTTTATAATTAATCCAACATTAAGAAAGCCTTAAAATCGTGAATGGAAACGGAAAAACCCCGGAAAGCCCTGATTTTATTGACCCTCCGGGGTTTATACCTGGTGCCGCAGGGCAGAATCGAACTGCCGACGCACGGATTTTCAGTCCGTCGCTCTACCAACTGAGCTACCGCGGCGAGATTTATTCAAAAAAACAGTGTTGGAAATTAGTCCCCTCACTCTTTAAGCGTCAAGTGAAAAAAATGCCTGTGTGTGATTCCAAAATCATTAGACAATTTCACGCAGAGAACACGGAGAACTCTGGTGTGATTGAGATGTGACCTGTGATTGCCTGAATTTTAAAATACTTTTCCCTTCAAAGGAACAATATATTGTGTTCCCATGTCAAATACGCAGGATGTCAAAGTCTTGTGTTCATCATTGAATGGAGGTGTGCAAAAATGAAGAAGCTCTTATGTTTACTTTATTCTCTCATTTTCATGATTCTCATGATGAGTGTCCCGTGTGCAGAAACGCCGGAGAAAATCCTTTCCGCACTAAAGGAAAAAATGTCGCCCTGGGTTAAACTGCCTCCAGACCATCTCACCTCTCTTCAATATAACCTTGATATCAACGGCAAGAGCAAACACATTGAAGTGGTCAAGGGGAAACAAAATGATTCTGTCTTTTACTGGCGCGGCATCTCACTTTACACCGGTCTTGA
>Ga0315279_10009717_pt1 | contig 11416 bp, 7 predicted proteins | sample YL17G06_20_MG_FD_203694 | JGI IMG/M metagenome (GOLD analysis project Ga0315279, IMG submission 203694) | Sediment microbial communities from Yellowstone Lake, YNP, Wyoming, USA - YL17G06_20 | ecosystem: Environmental > Aquatic > Freshwater > Lake > Sediment | place: USA: Wyoming | collected...
GGGCTCTCTGGCAAGCCCGGTAGTAGCCCGAGTGGATCATCTTCGATGGTCTGCGTCAGGGTGAGGCGAATCTTCAAACCGTGAGGAACCCCAGGATTTCAATCCTGGGAGGATGTCAGATATCCCGCAGACGGCGCGCCCGCAGGAAATGCAGACCACATCTGCCTCTTCTCCCGGCCGGGTAGACCGGAGGAATTTCACCTCCAGTCCCCCACAGATCCGTACGTGAGCCTCTCGGCTCATACGGCTCGTGTCAGCCATTCTCTCGAAGTCTTCCGACCTCAAGCCGACGTAGAGCAGTAGAGCTCTTCCCAGGAAGCATCTCCTGGTTGGCCCTCCTCTCATTGTGCTGACCCATCCCCTTCATTCCAGTCCCATTGCAGGAACTTCATCACTACTACGGGATGGTCCGCCCCTACTGCCTGCATCGATACTTTCCCCCTTCGTGGGGCTGCCACTTATAGGGTTTTCTCTTCGCATCATGCAGTAGGTTCCCACGTTCCACACAAAGGCCACGACCAAGCTCATGCCACGTCTACGCCGGACACCACTCGGGCAGTATGCAGGTATCCCCCGAGCTTTTTCCCAGGATAAGCATCCGACCCTGGTTTTGATGTCATCTCTATGTTTTCGACGCGTCTCCCGTGGTTTGCTTTCGCTCATCTTCTTGGCCAACACCTGACACATCTCGTGTGCCTTTTCCTCCACGCTCACCACCATGGCTTTTGACCACAGCAGCTTGAGGCGGTTTGAAGCCTTCCCCTGTAGGACGGCTCCGAAGGGCCTTCCTTCATCCTTCATGCAGTTACGCACATCCCCTGTGCTCGTGGCGCAAGATGCTTCTCACATCTCATAACAGGGATCAGAAAGACCTGGTGAGGTTGTATTCCATCTCGTCGTATGTAAAGTACCCGATGTGATAACCATTAACATCGACGGGCGTATCCCTGTTCGACCAATGGATCCGTGCATCCTTTCCTATGATGAAGAAGATCGGATAGAAACTGTTTCCGTACTTGTCGAAAACCTTCCCGTCCTTGTCATAGAGGAATATCCAATCGGAACCGTGGGATTGTTTAAAAGTCTCCACATCCGACATGGTCGCGTCGGAGTCGCTAATAAGGGTCACGAACGAGACCTTCGAACTGTAGTTCTGATAGAGGGAGTTCATGATGTTGCACATCACGAGACAAGTCGGGCAATCGTGTTTCGCGAACTCGACCAGTATCGGTCGCTGCCCAAGCTCATCGTTCAGGGAATAGGTCGGCCCGTCGCACGACCTGAGCTTGAAATTGTAGGGCTTGTCCCCGATGTTGTTCCCTCGGATGTCGAGACCCTGCCAGGAGTAGGTGGCAACCAATATCACCACTACGATGATTGCCACAACGGCCACCCATCCCAGTGTGCTCTTGGCGGTCCTCCTCCTATCGATTATCCTGTTCCGCTCATGCGAGGACCTTACCCCTTTGGGATGGACGTTCCTCATGTGTCCGTCGAGCCTTTTGCCCTTTATTCTTGCACCACAGATCGGACAGGTGGTCCAGGACCGTGTGTTTACCAACATTTCATCCATCCCTAGAATTCAAATGATCAGATATGCCTTGACAATTAGAATAGGTCTGATTGTTATTATTAATGTTTCCTTTTAATCACGTAACTAGCAAGTACAATGGAAAAAGAAGGGGAGGGCTCATTTAGATAGCTCGTTTATTATATCATCGAGCTCCGAACCGGCATCCTTCGGCGCTGGGGCGAGTTCCTGCTTTGGTATCTCGGTCGTCTGGACCGGGGCCGGCTGAGGCGCCTCGGGTTGGGGTGCCGGCGCTTGAGGTGCCTCAGGTTCCGGCGCGGGCTCCTTGGGCGATGGTGGATATTCTTGCTGCACCGTGACCTCAGGTGCCAGTGGCGGTACCGCTGCTGTCCTGTCAGCGTCCATGCGGTCCTGTTCCTTGCGCTTACGCCTGGACCTGAGGACCAGGGCCACGATGATGATGACGATTATCACGATGATCAACATCAGCAGGAGCGGGATGAGGAAGCCCCCGCCGAACATGCCGTTGTTCTTGGCCGGCTTCGCCTTGGTCGTGAATGTCCACTGGTAATCCTTGGCCAGGTTGTTCCCCTTATCGTCCTTGGCCACCCTGGTGACCTTGACGGTGTATATCTGACCGTCCTTCAATGGGCTCGAGGGCTTGAAGACGATGCTATTCCCTGACTGCGTGAACGTACCTTCGGTCCCTGGCGAGATGACCAAGGCGCCCTTGACGCTGGACCAGTCCATGGTCCGCGTGAACTCGACGGTGATCGAGGCCGATGTCGGCACGTTGGTCGCATTGTCCGCCGGGTCCACCTTCTTTATATCCGGCGGGGTGGCATAGCCGGTCGTGAACGCGAAGGAATAGTCCTTGCCCATGGGATTGGCCGCCAGGTCCGCGATGCCCCCGGACACGAGCACCGTATATGGCATGTTCTCATCGAGCCATCTGGTCCCCTGCTGCTCCGGCCCGACCTTGAGCACGGCTCCGTCGAGCGTGTATTGTAACTTGGCTGCCGGTGTGGGTGATACCGTGATTGTATCACCGGTCGTGGGCAGCACCACGGCCTCGCTGAAGATTATGGTCAATTGGCCGTAGGTCGAGACGTTCGTGGCCCCGTTCATCGGGTCCGTCCTGATGACCCTCGGCGCCACATGGTCAGGAGGCCTTCCGGTCGTGAAGGAGGACGTGAAGGTTGCCGTCATGTGAACGGTGTCGAGGTCCGTCGCCGCCGTCGAGACCGTGATGTTATATGTGGTCGAGTAGGCCAGGTCCGTCGATGGGTCGATGGTGAAACGGACGCCCTGGAACTGTGTGAAGCCATCTATTTTCGGCGAGAACGATATCGCACCCGTCGTCGTGTCCGGATCCATGAGCTCCGAGAACTCTATCTGTATCTTGGTGTCGACGGGCACATCCTTCGCCTTGTCCGCGGGGAAGACCTTTGCCACCGTCGGCGGAGTTATATCCTCGGACCTGAACCTGAATATGTAGGCCTTGACGAGCGGGTTCAGGCCTAGGTCGCAGGCCGACCTGTTGATGGTGACCGTATAGTTCGTCTCCGGCGGGAACGGCGTGGCCGGATGGAAGGTCAGGGCCGCCTTGGTCGCGTTCCAGCTGAAGGTCCCTTGGATATAGGGCGTGATGTTGAAACTCTCCTCGGTATTGGCCGTGAGCATGGGCTCGGAGAAGTTGATCGTGACGTTAGCGTTCAGCGGGACCATGATGGCCCCGTCCTTGGGATAGGTCCCGAGCACCGACGGCGGGGTCCTGTCCGGGACCTCGGTCTTGAAGGTGAAGGATTGCAGCTTCGGCAGATGGTTCTTGCCGAGGTCCATGGCCCCGGTCCCGATGGAGAAGACATAGTCGATTGGCCCGTCGAGGGCCTTGGCCGGCGTGAACACCATCGATGAGGAATTGTTCTGCCAGCTGAAGGTCCCCGCGGTCACGGGCACCATGCCGAAGGCGCTTTGCGTCGTCGTGGTGTTCATAGGCTCCGAGAAGTTCACGATCACCTTCGTCCGGACGGGCACGTTCGTGGCCTTGTTCACCGGGATGGTGCTTACGATCTTGGGCGCGATGATGTCCGACGAGAAGGCGGTCTTGAAGCCGAAGACCACGTCGCTGACCATGGTCGTGCCCATTAGCGATTTGGCCGTGGCGTTGACGGTGACCGCGTAGCTGGTCTCCGAGGCCAGGGGAGCGTCCGGGTTGAAGATGACCTGCGACCCGTTCCATGTGAACTTGCCGGCTGTTGCCGGATTGAGCTTGATGGCCGCCTCCGTCAACGTGTGGTCCATGGGGATGTCGAAGGTCACCGAAATGTTAGTGTTCGTCGGGACCCAGGTGGACTTGTCCTTCGGGGAGAAGTTGACCACGACTGGCCTCTTGACCACCTTGATGTGGATGACGTCGCTGTACCACCAGATCTGGCCCTTCATGGTATTCGGCCCGTTGGATTCCTGGATGGTCTGCGAGTAGCTCGGGTCCGTCCGTTCCCGGACGATGTCGAGGTAGGGCGTCTTGCCGTAGACGCCGGAGTTGCTGGTGTTGCCAAAGACCTGGTCCACCATGGCCTTGATGACGAAGTAATAGTCGCCGGTCTGGTTCGGGGCCTTGATGGCCTCGGACCAGGTGAAGCCGTCGTGGCTCCCGGAGTCCGCGTTCTCCCAGCCCGAGCCGCCCCAGTACTTGCCCTTGTAGAAGTCATTCTGCTTGGTCGTGTTGGTCGGGTTCGTGATCGGGTTCGGGTCCTTCCCCCATTGGATGTATGTGTTGTCCACCGCGAGGCACCCGTTGACCTTCCAGAAGAAGTTCATGTCGTCGCCGGCGTTCACGACAGAGTTGTTCGCGATGGAGCCCTTGGGCACCCAGATGTACGGCTGGGCAAGGTCCGTCTGGTGGAGGATGAACCTCCGGACGTCCGGGCCGTAGCCTGCCGCCGAGTCGCCGCCCAGGTCAACCCAGGATATGTCCTTGACGTTGGAGAGCTCGGGGGAGACCCATAGGATGCCCGTGCCGTTGTAGTTGCCATAGGTCTCGTCGAGGACATAGGGGTCCTCGACGGTGTGGTTTATAACGTCGGCGCCGTAGGCCCAGGACACGATGCCGCCAGGGGCCTGGTAGCCAACGGTCGGCGGGACGGGCCCGACGTTGCTGGAGTCGAACCCGCCGTCGAAGCCCCCCATGAACTTGCCCAGCCGCAGGCTGCTTATATCATAGTAGTTGAAGTCCGGCGGGGCGAAGTCGTATGTGACGCTAGACTTCTGGCTCGTGGCCTGGACGGTGTCGTGCTTGGACGAGAAGGGGTAGAGGATCATCCTCGCGCCCCCGTGCATGTCGGCCCCGACGCGTATCATGTGGTGGTCGATGAAGGTGTACAGGGTCTTGCCGTTCGTCTCGAGCCAGGGGTTCGGCCCCGTGTCATACATCCCGCTGTTGGGGCGGAAGTCCCAGTCGGCCTCGCGGTTCAGGTCATGGCCGTTGAAGTCGTACCGGCCCGTCCAGTCGCCCTGGTTGTTGAAGCCGTCGGGGTTGTGCGAGACGACGAGGTAGATCTCCCTGTGGTCGAGGAGCCAGTTCAGCCAATCGTCCTCGGTGGTGTTGTAGGTGTCCGTCAGGGCGTTCCTGAGGATCCAGCTGCAGAACCAGTATTGGCCCTCGGGCCCGGCGGTCTCGTCGCCGTGAGGGTTGCCAATGAAGAGCACCTCCGGCTTTTGGTAGGCCCGGGACTCGTTAGTGAGGCGAACCATCCAGTAATCGTAGCCAGCGCCGCCGGACCTGTTGCCGATCAGGGGATAGCCGTAGTCCTGATTGGCCTTCCAGACCTTGAGATAGTTCGGGTACTGGTTCTCGAGGGCCGTGTACCAGTTCACGAGCTGCTCGTAGTTGGTTGCCTTTGTATAAGTGATGGCCCTGGAGCCATCTGGAAGGACCTGCTCCAGGGGCGTGGGCGGGCCGACGAAGGTCGGCGCCGTGGTGACGTGCGGGACCGGCAGGGAGGCGCTGGCCAATGGCAGGAGCGCGACGAGGAGCATTAGCGAGGTCATCAGGATGCTAGACACCGGGAGCGACCGTCGGATGCTCATGGGACCACCGGACCTTTATTTCATATAGAGTCAACTAAGTAAGATAGGTTAAGGAATACATGGTACGGTACAATGATATATCTTTTTGTTTTAGATTGTAAGCATTATAAAAAGTAACCCGAGCCCTGAATGGCATGACCCTATCCACAGACGGCCTCCGGAATGAACGTGCCTTGAGGCCTCTCAAGGACCAGGTCCCGAGGATGGTCTCCCATCCCTGGTTCCGAATCAGGACCCGCGTGGGTACATGGCCCACCCGGGCCCCAGTCCAGGGCTCGACTATAGCCCGCGCCCATCGGTCTAACCGAACAGTGCGCCCAGACCTGCCGCTGCCTCTTCCTCGGAGACCTCTTTCTTTTCTTCTTTCTTCTTGTCGTCCTTCTTCTCAGCATGGGCACCCGCGGGGGCCGCCACCGGGGCGGCCGCCATGGCGAATCCCGCAGAGGTCTTCATGGCCTCCTCTATGTTGACGCCCTCGAGGGCGGCGGTCAGGGCCTTGACACGGGTCGCGTCGGCCGTCACACCGGCCGCCTTCAGGACGGACGTTATGGTGGCCTCGTCGATCTTCTTGCCTGCCGAGTGGAGCAGCATGGCAGAGTAGATATACTCCATTCGTTCACACCTCCGTTTTTGTTACCTATAGATCATCTTGATCATCCGAACAGGGAACCGAGCCCTGCGCCGAGGTCCGTCTCGGTATCCGGCTTCTTGTCCGGTTTCTTGTCCGGCTTCTTCTCCTCCAGGACCTCGCCGGTTATCGCGTCATGAGGCTTGCCGGCCTCCACCTTCCCTTCCATGAGGGCCTTCAGGTAGGCCGCCTGGGCGTTCGCCTTGGCCAGGAGAGGCCCGACGGATTCCTTGTTCACTATGGCCGCCTTCATGGTGATGCCCATGGCCTGGCCGTGGGCCTTGGCGATGAGCGGCTTGATCGTGAGCTTCGTCGGATAGGCGACGAACATGGCCAGGTTGAAGGCGCCCGCAGCGCTCTTGAATATCTGGCCCATGATGACCGCTTCGTCCACCGCCAGGACGTCCCTCCTGTAGACCATGCCCTCCTCGAGCACGGCCCTGAGGTCGAGCCCGACGGTCAGCGGCAGGATACCGAGCCTGCTCAGCATGGGGGCCAGGGCCTTCGGGATCTGCTGGCCGGCCTTGACGAGGGTCTTGGTGGACTTGATGACCACCTTGCCGCCGTCTATGCCCGCGGGGATGCCCGCCTTCTGCAGCTCGCCGACGATGGGACCGGGCTTGAACTCGGTCTCGCCCTCGGTGACGACGACGTCCTCGGGGGCGATCTCGCCGCCCTTGGCCGGCGACTTGGTCTTGGTGGCCTCGAGCTTCTTGCAGAGCTTGAACGGGTTCATGTTCGTCGCGACAAGCGCGGACTGGCCTTCGACGTTCTTCAGCAGGTCCTCCAGCACCTTGACGTGGCCCAGGGCCTCGCGCAGGCCCAGGAACAGGATGTTGTTCGTGACTATCTTGAGATGGATGTCGTGGCCCATGGCCTGCCGCATCTGCTGCATCTGGGCGCTCGGGATGTTGGTCCAGCAGGCGATGCCTATGACCTTGTTGTTCTTGGCGAGCGCGACGACCTCCCTCAGCTGGGTCCGCTTGTAGGTGGGGACCTCGTCGTCCGGCTTCCGCTTCACCATCTTGTTCTTCTTGCCGCCCTTACCTGTCATCCTTTTCACCCCCCTATAGCTGGAGCCTCACGGCCGGACCCATGGAGGTCTTCACGAAGGCGCTCCTGATGTTCTGGCGGCCCTTCTCGAAGTGCTTCTCGAGCCTGCTTACGATGGTCTCGATGTTCTCTGCCAGGTCCTCGGGCTTCATCTCCCTTGTCCCGACGACCGCGTGGAATGTCATCCGGTCCTTGGACCTTATCCTGACGGTCTCCCTCATGCTCGTTATGATGGACGCCGGGTCCGCCCCGGGCGGGATAGGCTTGGGCATCTTGCCCCTGGGGCCCAGGACCACTCCGAGGTTCTTACCGATGATGGGCATGAGCCCTGCCTCGGCTATGAAGAAGCCGTGGTCGTTGGCGACCCTGCGGAGCCTCTTCTTGTCCTTGGCCAGCTCCTCGATGTCCTCGGGCTTGAAGATCGTATCTGCGGACTTCTTGGCCTTCTCGGCGAGTTCGGAGCTGCCGAAGATGGCGACCTTGAGGACCTTGCCCCTGCCTTTGGGAAGACGGATCTCCATGTCGACGCGGTTCTTGGGTATGCTGAGGTCGATGTCCTTGAGGTTAAAAGCGATCTCGACGGACTCCTTGAACTTCCTGGCCGGGGAGCTCTCGAGGGCCTTCTTCACTGAGGCCAATATCTTTTCGTCGGTCACTGGCGTAGACCCCCTGTAGTGCGTTATTGGCGGGGCCGTTGGCCCCTCCTACAGTCGAGGTAAGCGTCAGTAATGAAGCAGGTGTTTATTAATGTTTCTGTCTCGGTCCCGACCGTCGTGCTCAGAAGACCACGGCGAAGGCGTAAAGGAGCCCCGAGACCAGGGTCAGGCTCCAGATGCCGCTGGCCTGCCACCTCGGGTAGTTCAGGCGCAGCTTGATGGCGTCCATGCGTTTCTCGATGGATGCCTTCTGCCCGGAGATCGAGTGCAGTGAGAACAGGCCCCGGGTCGGGACCGAGTAGCCGGCCGCCAGCAGAACGGTGATGAGCGCGATGAGGGCATAACGGCCCGGGAACGGCAGGAAGGCCGTGGCGGTCTCGAACTTGCCGAGCCACGGCACCGACTCGATGAAGCCGTAGAGGCCGGCCAGGATGATGATGAACCCCGTGAGCGTCATGACCTTGGCAAGTTTGAGGGTCCTGTCCAGGCCCCATTTCACGGCTGGCGTGGACAGGCCCTCGGCCTTGTCCTCGAGGTAATCGCCGGTCTGGTTCGCCAGTGCTATGCCGTAATGGGCCACGGTGAAGCCTAGGATGAAGACGAGTATCGGGAGGGAATAGGCGTGCATGACCACATAGACGAAGAACAGGAACGGCAGCGTGAAGGCCGAGAAGGACAAGGAAATGATATGCCAGACTCCCCGCACCTTCAGGTGGAGCGGCGGGAGGCTGTAGGCCGTCGAGAAGAACACGCCCAGGAGGACGAGGGCCAGGAGGAACCAGGCGTTGAGGATGATGGATAGGTGCAGGGCGAGCAACGAGGCCGCCACCGTCTGCGCGATGAAGAGGTACAGGAGCGTCCGTCGTCTGAGGGTCTTGGCCCCATCGGCGACCCTGGTCTTCCAACGTAGGTCCACCTCGATGTCGTTGTAGGAGTTTATGATGAAGCCGGATGTGTAAAGGAGCGCGAATGTCACAACGGCCTCGAGCCATTGGAAGTTCAGTAGGCCGGCCACCGTCGTGGTCCCGAGGAGGAGCGGAACGAGGAGGGCAGGGGCCTCGGCGGGAAGGTACTCGAGGCGGGAAACGTGGTAGTACGCCCGGAGGAGGGCCTGTGGTCCCTTCCTAGCTCCCGAAGACGCTTTGCTCATGCGGTCTGCCTCTATAAAGCGTGCTCTTCAACACTTAATCAATATATTATTTTTGTGGCCTTGAGAAATGACCGCGGAATCTTGTATTTAAATCATATTGTAGAAAATTTTAATTTCCATGAATTGTAAAATGGCAGGGGAACATGTCCTGTCCATCGTTGTTTTCACAACCCGAACCGACACTTCGGCGGTCGTCCCCTTGGCCCCGGGGCCGCATCGTAATATTTTAATACAATGGTCAGGTTAATGAAGGCCGCACAACGGGCTCGTAGATCAGCTGGTAGATCGTCCGCTTGGCATGCGGGAGGCCTCGGGTTCAAATCCCGACGAGTCCATTCCCATTTATTTTTTCGTTCAGGCCTGCCTTCGAGCCCTTGCCTTCCCCTTGGTTCTGTTCCATGCCCTCGCATTTCGGGAACGATCGATATCTAGGGCAGGACCTGCACTCGGCCTTTATTCCGAACCAACCGCCGACCTGGTAGGCCGACCAGGCCGCGATTATCGCCATCGCCAGGATACCCTTGAGGAAGAGCGTGGGTGCAAAGATGGCGGCCATCACGACGCTTCCGAAGGAAACGCCTAAGATCATCCGGAACATGGCGTGCACTGGCTTGTTGCGCAGGCCTTTCCAGAAAAGCCGTCTCGCGACCGCAACGAAGAACAGAACACAGCCCAGGGCGAACAAGGGCAAATAGGACATGTTCGATCGCTGTGAGAAAAGTATAAGCATGGTCACGAGCGCCGTGGGATAGACGAAGAGGCATCCCATGCAGATGTCATACCTCCCGATCGTCACGACATGGTGGCCGAACCGCCCGCAGGATGGGTGATGTGAGAGCACGAAAGGACCTCGCCGTGGACTTGCTTTCCCTTTTCCACCGATATGGGGGCTATCATCCGGAGCTATACGACACCCTCCTCACGATTTTTCTGGATAGGATACCCTGCACGAAAAAAGAATAAATAAAAATTTTTTCAATGGATCGAGATGTATCGGTCCGCATTCCCTGGTCTTCACCGCGGGGGGTACTGTCCCGGTGGGTACTGTCCCGGCGGTGGGCCGTATTGGGGCGGGGGTGGGCCATAGGCCGGGGGCGGGGCCCCATATCCAGGAGGTGGTGCCGCGTACATAGGCACGGGTGTCATTGGGACCTCTTCATATTTCATGAAGAAATATATCAGTCCCGCAGGCCAGCATATCAGTATCAATATTATCAGCAACACGATGCTTCCGGTGAAGTGCTTGGGCATTTTATTCCCCCTTCCAATCACAATAACTGAATTTCAATATATAATCTTTCCCGTATTTGTTTAGCTCTATTTAATATTAGTACAAAAAGCCATTCTTCGTGAGATCAGCACAATGCTGCCCTCACTGGATGAATACGAACAGCCTCTATCCCGTCCTCCATGACGAGCTTCCTCAGTTCGTCCATGGACTCCGGGATTGCGTTTCTCATATGATTGTACGCGCCATTGAGGTCCGAGTTTATCAGGATGCCCTTCGCGGACCGGAACAGGCCCCTCTTGATGCGCTTCCCTAAGTACGTCTCGTGCTTCTCGATGGTCTCCCAGTCCAGGAAGCTGCACAGGCTCGTATAGGCCTCGTCCGATTCTATGACACGTATGCCCAGTTCCTCGGCCTTATAGCGGATCATGTTCACCAGCTTGTAGAACGGGATGGAAACGAAGTTCTGATTATTTACTGCACCGAGGGCAACGTCCTGCTTCCAGTGTTTGCTCCGGCCAATGACTATAGTGTCTATCTCCCATATTTGGCAGTACAATATGACTAGCTTGCTTATCACGTGGAAGAAGTAGTTGATCTTCCTGTTCCTCTTCAGGGATAGTCTTTGCATCCTCGGACCCGTGTCGATCCCCTGCCGCGCATACACGCCTTGGAGCTCCGCCCTCCGTTTATTGAAATACTGGTTCATGGACTTGACAGGCCCGCCCCTGAACACAAGCGGCGGCGTACCGATATTGTTCGTGGTGGCTAGCAGGTTGTCAACGCCCAGGTCTATTCCAAGCGCTCTCGAAGGTTTCGAGCCCCTTTTCAACCAGTCAGGTGCCTCCTTCACCTGTTTATCGTATATGATCTCCAATGTGTAGCCCACACCTCTCGGTATTATCCTAGCACCTCTGATCCTTGTCCCGTCCGGGATTCTTGTCCCGACCTCCAGTCCGAGCCATCTCGGAAGTATCGTGAACTTGCCTTTCTTCAGCTTGACCTGCTGGCTTGTGAAGAACAGGACGTATTCCCCGTCCTTCTTCTTGTATTTCGGGTACCTCGGCATTGCGAGGTA
>Ga0315279_10009720_pt1 | contig 11413 bp, 12 predicted proteins | sample YL17G06_20_MG_FD_203694 | JGI IMG/M metagenome (GOLD analysis project Ga0315279, IMG submission 203694) | Sediment microbial communities from Yellowstone Lake, YNP, Wyoming, USA - YL17G06_20 | ecosystem: Environmental > Aquatic > Freshwater > Lake > Sediment | place: USA: Wyoming | collected...
GCTCGGGGGCAAGAGGTAGGTCTGATCTCGCTCGACGGTCAGGAAGTTGTAGGCCATGAGGCTCCTCCGGGGGGAACTGGTGTAGCTACGATTCTCACCCGGCTACAGCCGGGTTCCGAACGCATCCGGGGGTTTGTGCAACAGGCTCTTCAGGTATCGGGCAGCTATGATTTCATTGCCCTGAGGTAGGCGAAAGCCGAACGCTTCACGCCTCGCCCCGAGTCTACGAGCGGGCGTAGGTGCGCCTCGAACCGCTCGGCTTCCTCCGGCGTGAGGGCTTCCCGGATCACCTCACCCAGCGTGTGCGCGTTGGGGTTTGGCGCGAGCCCAAGCGCCCGCACCCAATCGAGTACCCATGAGCCGGGCTCGACATCGACGTCGAGTTCGAGGTGGATCTCGCCGAACCCGGCGTCCTCGACGTAACGAACCAGGTCCCGCTCGTTGAAGTTCATCATCGGGTCGTCCTCGTTCGAGCCGTTCAGGCCTTCATAGGCCAAGACCTTCACGACCAGGTCGCGTACCGGGTGAGTGTCGAAGCCCCAGAAATCGTCAGGGTCCTCGGCGAAGTAGTTGTTGATCGGCTCGGATATCGAGATGCGGCCACCCGTCCGCAGCACGCGGTGGAACTCGCGGAACGCTCGGTCCTTCTCGTCGACGTAGATCAGGACCGATCGCGTCGTGACGACGTCGACGGACTCGTCCGAGATCGGGGAGAGATCCTGTGCTGGGGCGCGCACGAACTCCGTTCGCTCTATCCCGCCGAGCTGTCGCGCGACCTCGCGATCATGATCGAGGAGATCCTGCGAGATGTCGCTCAGGATCACGCGCCCGGAGGGGCCCACGAGTTTGAGCGCGGCGAACGCGACTAGGCCGTCGCCAGCGCCGACGTCGAGCAGGATGTCTCCCGGACGAATGTGCGCGTTCGCGAGCACGCGATCCCGGACCGGGGCAAGCTCCTCCAGCTTCTTTCGCAACTGCTCGGGGTCGTCTGCGTGCCCACGAGCGAGGACCCACTCCGCCCAACGGTCCCTCGTCACGTTGCTGCTCACGTGTCTCATCGTGGCAGCTTCGGGCTGGACGCTCAACCGCCCCTCGACTTGGGCGGGGCGCCGTGCGTGGCCGTTTCGTGGACCGAGTAGGGACGAACACCTACCGCTGGCCGGGCCGGCTCACACGGGCTCGAGCGCGTCGAGAGCCCTGGACGCCTGTGGGGTGCGTTTATTGCGATCGTGGGCGTGACCAGCGAGTTCTTCGCTTCCCGATAATGGGGGGCGGCCTGGAGAAGCCCTACCGTCTTGCGTTCAAAGGGCAGTGAGGCCGTGAGGTGGCCCAGGCCAAGTTGTCTGCGTGCCACTCATCGTTCAGCGCCCACGAGGGACACCTGCCCCGATCCCTGCCTGCCCACGCTCAGCGCCCAATCTCGCGGGACTCTTCAGCGTCCGGCCGGGCACCGATACAGATTCCGTAGTAGGAAAAGACTTGCCCGGGTGACGTTTGATGCTCAGATCGCACCAACTGGGTGATGAGGGATCCGTCCGGTGGAGCTTGAGGATGTCTTTCGCCAGCATCAGCGAGCCGTCTTCGCCTTCTTCTTGCGCGTGGTGGGCAACCGCAGCGACGCCGAGGAACTCACTCAAGAGACCTTCTTCCGGGCGTGTGGGGCGGCGCTTCGCTACCGAGGGGACGCGTCGATCTCAACCTGGCTCTTCGGGATCGCGCGGCACGTGCTCTTGGAGGCGAGCCGGCACGGCCTGTTCGACCGCACTCCACCACTGGAGGAGGACGACCTGCCGGCGGTCCACGCCGACCATGACCTGCGCATCGATCTCGAGCTCGCCTTCCGAACGCTGGAGGTCTCCGATCGCGAGACCCTCATGCTCGTCGATTTCCTCGGATTCGGACCGAAGGAGGCAGCAGACGTGATGGGCATCGATGCGCACACGTTCCGGATGCGCTTGCACCGCGCGCGCCGACGCCTCCGAGACCGAATGGAGGCATCCACCCCATGAGGGAAGAACCGCCTGTTGACCTCACGCCGCTTGACCCCGGAGCGCCGCCAGAGCTCGTGAGAGGCGCAATCCAACGGTTCCGCTGGCGCGTCGTGCTCACCACCGTCGCAGCGATCGTGGTAGCCGCAGTCGGGTCGGCGTGGATCGCTGTGTCGATCGTGCATGCGCGCAATGCGGCGGACGTGAACATCGGGAGCAAGGCACTTCCGGCTGCACAGCGCGCGATCGTCGTGTCAGGTGGGGGGGTCAACTGCGAGACACCCACCTACAGGGTGGCCTACGCGCGGGTCACGTTGCTCCAAGCCGCTCCGATCCAGGGTGGCGGCTGGGCACTCCATTTCGTGGTCGATGGGCGGGGCCACCCCGTCGCGGTGCAGCGTCATATCCCAGACGGTGAGTCCTTCCGGCGCTCGATGACACTCGTTCCCGTTGGGGCGGAGCAGACCCCCAGCCAGGTCGTCGCCATGTCGGGAGCGACCTGGGGGGAGACCTACCTGACCGTGCCCGCATCGCTCGGAACGCATTTCGACGTGCAGTTGCTGGACACGCGCCTCAGTGTCATGGGCGAGTTCACCGTGGACATCGCGGCCGTCTCCTGCCACTGAATCCCGTAGCATCCGTTTCGGAGGGAGTTGCATGGGGCCGAACTTCCGCAGTGGAGCCATCCTCTACTGGACGGGTGCCGTCGTCCTCATCGTCTTCGGATCCGTCGGCATCTTCAGCATCGGTGCACCCCTCCTCCTCACCGGGATCGCGATGCTCGCGGTCGGCCGCTGGCGCCGGAACCCCGCCGCTGCGTGGCCGGCACTGGTGGGCGTCTGGCTGCTCGTTCTCGGGTACGTCCTGGTTGCTCCGCTCACCTGTACTTCGAGCGCTGTTCCCGCCACAGTGTCCGGGCGGCCTCCGAAAGTGGTCTCGGGGACGGGGTGACCGAGGGAAGGGTCCCCGGACCAGCGCCAGGAGCCGTTTGGTCCCATGACCATCGGACCACCACCCGGAGCCGCTGCGTCTGGCTGGCGTGAGGAGAGTGCTCAAGTTGGGCGGAGCCGTGTCAACCCCGTGGCTCCCTAAAGGGTCTTGTAGGTAGGAGAGGGGGAGTTCGACCTGGTCGATGAGACCGCGATCCGGGTCTTCCTCGGAACGGCGTACCCACGTTTGGTGACGGCGATCACGGTGGTGACCGGCAGTCGCCCGGCAGCCGAAGACGCCGTCCAGGAGGCGCTGGCCCGAGCGTGGGAGCGCTCGGAGGAGATTGAGTCACTGGAGGCTTGGGTGACGACCGTGGCGATGAACCTCGCAAGGAAGTGGCTGCGGCGTGTGCTCGTCGAGCGCAGGGCCCGTGAACAGCTATCCGTTCGGAGCACAGCCGGACCCGGTCCGACTTCGGTCGGCGAACGCACAGATCTGGTGCGCGCCTTGGCGGAGCTTCCCCGACGCCAACGCGAGGCCACCGTCCTCCGCTACTACCTCGGGCTGGACGTGAACGAGATCGCGACGGCCATGGGAATCCGCGAGGGCACCGCGAAGACGACCCTGCATCGCGCACGGCTGGCGCTCGCTCGGCGTCTCGGCGACCACGACGAAGAGGAGATGAGCGACCATGGGCATCGATGACCGGCTGAAGGACGAACTCGGGCGCCTCGCGTCCGCCGATCCCTCCGGCGCGTACGAGAAGGTGGTCGCGAAGTACATCCGCCGGCGCGTGCTGCGCAAGGCGCAGGCGGGCGCGCTCGTCGTCGCGGTCGTCGTCGGGTCGGCGTTCGGCTTCTACGGCCTTGCGCAGGTGTTCCAATCGTCATCGCCAACGCCCGGTGGCTCGCCGGCCCAACCGGCTGTCGCCCCGAGCAACGGTGCCATCGCATACGTAATGGGGTCCGGAGTAGAGCGCTCGGAGATCTACGTCGTGGACCCGATGGCGGGGAGCCCCGAACGGATAGCGGAGATCGACGGGTTCGTGTCCGGGCTTGACTGGTCACCGGATGGGAGGCTGCTCGCGTTCGGACTCCACCCCGACGGGCTCCACCCCGACGGAGGGATCTTCGTGATGGATGCCGCCGGGAACGGCCTCCGCCGCTTGAGCGAACCCGGCCTTGCCGCTTGGGGAGTCAGCTGGTCTCCCGACGGGGAACGGATCGCGTCTGCGGTTAGCGTCGAGGGTCCTGGGGAAGACGCCATCTATGTGATGAACGCGGATGGATCGGATGCGCACGTCATCACCCGGGCCCCCGAGATCGGTCCCACCCTCGATTGGTCTCCTGACGGCGGGCGCATCGTCTTCGAGGGTCCCGGCCCAGAGGGAGCGTCTGGGGGTTGGGACATCTACGTCGTGAACGCCGACGGGTCGGGCCTCCGCAACATCACGAACGATCCCGCGGTTGACTTGGACCCGCAGTGGTCCCCAGATGGATCGCAGATCGTGTTCAGGAGCCGACGGAGCAGCCCGCCCGACACCGAAATCAGCCCCAACAACTCGCCAGACGAGATCTACGTCATGGCACCGGACGGCAGCAACGTCACGCGCCTGACGAACGACAGGGTTATCGACCAGGACCCGGTCTGGTCACCGGATGGCTCCCTCATCGCGTTCGACCGGCAGGAGGGCGAATCGTCCATCTGGACCATGCGCCCCGATGGCACCGGACTGGCGCCAGTCTCGGGAACCCGAGGCGGCTTCCGCCCCGCGTGGCAGCCGGTGCCTGTGGAGTCGTGAAGACGGGAACGAAGTTCCGACCGGGCGGGATGTGCGCGTCCGCTTCTCCAACGCGCCTCTGCGGACGGCGCCTGCCTAGGAGTAGAGTCGCCGTGCCGAGAGGAGCCACCCGATGCCCCGGTCGAGGGCCTGCATGGTTGTTCTCGCCCTGATCGCGATTTCGGCCGCCTCGTGTACGTCCCGGTCGACTGGAGCTCCTCCGACCACGACGTCTCTCGCGACGCGGACCCCCTCGCCGGTACCGACGATGAGCACAGGGTCCAGTGGGCTCCTGGAACGACTCAGCCACGATCAGGGTGTTCTCAAGGATCACCCCTACCCACGTATCGGCAGATTCACCGGCGCGCGGCGCAAGGCATACCGAACCGCCTTCGGGCTCTGCTCCCACCTGGGCCTCCGGAACCTGGCCACACAGCTCCACACCGAGGCGGCGCGCCCCGCTGCAGCCGCAGCGTTCATCACTGGGTACACCAGACCGCTGTGGGTCCCGGCGTATCGCGGGTGCGTTGACGGCCTGCGGTGGCGCGTTGCGACCTAGATGGCGTACAGCCAAGGTTCTAACCGGACGCGCCATCGTCTTCGGGTTCTCGGTCCGCCAGGCGATCACACGGCCAGCACCAGGCTCGCTCGGCCTCATGATCGAAGCACCTACGGCGAGCGTTCGTGGTGACGCCATGGTGACGAGACGTCACGCAAGAGGCGGTCAGCACGGGCCGGAAACGGCCACCGTGTGCCAGTGATCCCCCCTCCCCCCGAGGCTGGAGTCTCGAACGGATGGATCTCGACGTTCACCTCTTGAGGCTCTGCAGCGTCTGATACTGGGGGGCGTGGACAACCGGAAGCACGACTTCGAGGCGATCTGGCGTGACGTGGGCCCGATCCTGTGGCGCGCCGTGTACGCCTACTCCGGCGGGCGGCGAGAGGTTGCGGACGACGCGGTGGTCGAAGCGTTCGCGAGAGCGATGGAGCGGGACCGGGACATCCGGGATCCGAGGGCATACCTGTTCCGGGTTGCCTTCCGGCTGGCGGCGGCTGAGATGAAGCTCGACGCACGGAGGCGGGACCTCGTGGACCAGGCGGTGGAGGATGCTCCGCGCTTGCACGATCTGCTAGGTGCCCTTCGGCGGCTTTCGCCATCCCAGCGGGCCGCCGTGTACCTGCACTACGAGGCCGACCTGCCCGTGCGGGAGGTTGCCGGACTGATGGGCACGAGTTCTGCTGCCGTGAAGGTCCACCTGATGCGAGGGCGGCGTCGGCTTGCTGCGCTGCTGAACGAAGAGGCGGGAACAGATGAGTGAACGATGGCGGCGTGAGCTCGGTCGGCTGAGCGAGTTGCGGCCGTCCGATCGGCTTCTGGAGCAGGCCCGACTCGGCCCTTCTGCCGGAGTCCCCGGACCACGGTCACGCTCTCGGTTGCTCGCTGCCGCGGTCGCCTTCGCCCTGTTCGCGGGCGCTGGTTTCCTCGTATGGACCGCCTTCCGACCTACGCGATGCGTCGTTGGAGGCGAGAGCACCCCGCAGGTCATCGTGACGTTGACGACTACCGGCCCCGAGAGCGAGCTCCCGACGGCGATCCTCGTGCTCGGCGATGAGACGGTGAAGGGCACGGAAGGCTCCTACTGCTGGAATGGGACCACCAAGTGTGTGGACACGGTGGCGCCGGAGTTCACCGACTTCCTCGTCGTCCCTCGAGGGACTGAGCTACTCGTCCGGGGCACGGCGGAGAGCGTAGACGGCTCGCTCGGCGAGACGTGGGACGAGCCCGGTGTGGAGCTCGACCTGACAAGTGGCTCAACGACGCTCGACGCGGAGCCGGCGAAGTACGTGCTGTCGTTCGTTGCCCACTGGCCGCAGGGCGATGTCCCCTTCTTCTTCCCGGTTGAGATCGTCCCATCGGCCGATGCCACGCCAAGCGTGGTGTCCACGGAGACGCCGTCCCCGTTCGCCACCGAGGCAGCGGACGTGGGTCGCATCGCGTGCACGGACGAAGGAACCCTGGTCATGACCCCAGTCGTGCGGGTGCGCTCCGATGGGGCACACGTGGTGGTGGAGGATGGGGTGGGGGCCGGAGGCATCTCCGTCTTTCCCGAGGCGTGGGTCGACGGAGTGCTCGGTCAAGAGTTCGGCAGGGGACGCGAGGTCGAGGTCGTTCTCGGGGTTCCGGTCGGACGAGCCAAGGTCGCATGCAACGTCGGGGAGCGGAACGACTCCTACGACGAGCTTGCTGCGGCCGTGCCGATCGAGTTCGTGGACCCCGCGGACATCTGGCACGAGGACCAGGTGGCCTGCGCGTACGAGGACCGTGTCTTCCGTGAGTCGCCGGACTACCGGGCCGATGCGTCAGTCAACCCTGACATCGGGGAGACCATCCGGCGCGTGATTCCCGGCATCCTCCAGACGGACGAGGTGAGCTACGCGGGCTATCCCGAGGCACAGCGGGTGCAGTGGCGGGTCGTGCGCGACGGCCTCGTTGTCGCGGTCATCGACGTCTTACACAATGGAGGGGAATGGTCGTTCGCGCAGGTCGTCACGTGCCAGGGCGCGGGGATCGGCGCGAAGGACGGCGTGACTGCCGGCCAGGTCGCGACGCCGTACGAGATCCCCGGCTTCCCGCGGTGCGATCCGTACGTGCAGGCCTGTGTCGCTGTATACGTTTCGGTTGCGCTGTACGCGGAGCTGCGCGGTGAGGACCCAGCCGTCTACGGATACCCGCTCAAGCCTTCGATGGAATGCACATCGAACGGCGAGCCGTTCCCGTGCACGTCCGATCCGCATGATGTGGCGTTGCAGCTTCTGATGTCCCCCAGCGATGCCGACGAGTTCCACCTCGCCAACCCCTGCGGCAGAACCGCGGAAGAGATGTGCTAGGAGTCCTCCGCGCGGCTGTAGTCAGACGGCAAGCGGACGTGGAACACGTCGCCCTCTCCTGGCGAGGGCCTGCGCGAAGGCCTCCGCTAGGGCGTCGCTCGCGATCTCCGGGTCAGCCGTGCACCCGACCAGGGCGCGCCACATCCGCGGTCCCTCGGTTCGGAAGACGTCCTCGCTCGCGCGAGGGTTCCTTTGACTCCGAGCGGTGCTTCTCGTGGTGACGCCGTGGTGAAGAGACGTGCGCGTGACCTTCTCGGGCGCGCCTCAGCGACCCGCGATGCACCGGAGTAGAGTCGCGGTGCCGAGAGGAGTCACCTATGGCCCGGTCGGGGGCCTGCATTGGGCTTTGATCGCGCCTCAGCCTCAGTCAGCCGTCGAGGGTCCCCATCTGACATAAGCGCAGCGACGGCAACGTCATCGGGTCCGGGGAGCCGTGCAGCAGATCGAAGCCTATGCGTCTCCTAAAGGGTGGACGGAGGAGTCGAAGGGCCGTGAGACCGCCGGTCGTAAGGAGTTCGTGCCCATCGAGAGATCAGCGACGGTGAGCCGCACGCCGCCTCAGGCGAATGTGCCCGCCCCGTGGCCGGAGGATCCCGTGGAGATCCTGCGGCTGGTTCACCCCCGGCTGATGTCCGCCGCCCGCTCGGTTGACCCGACCGTCGCGGAGGACCTCGTCCAAGAAGCCCTCGTGGACATCCTCAGCAGGCATCCGGACTTCCGGGGTATCGCCCACCCGCTCGGCTACGCGAAGGTCACCATGTTCCGCATCGCGCTCCGGAGGAGCCGCGTGCGTCATCTCGAGGTGCCGCTCGAGCTGGCGGAGCGTCTGGAGGCGCAGCCCGACCCGGCCGAGCGGGTCGTGGACCGGCTCCGCCTGCGTGACGCCCTCGCCGGGCTCGGCCGTCGCCAGCGAGCTTGTTTGATCCTGCGGTCCGATGGTCTGGACGACGGCTCGATCGCGGCGGTCCTCGGGTGTCGGCCTTCCACCGTCCGCAGTCAGATCGCGCGAGCGTCGTCGCACATGCGGGAAGCGCTCGAGGATGCCGAGGAGGTCGAACCCACGTGAACGAGAACGCAACGAGGCCGCTCACGCGGCCGGAGGCCGAGGAGCTGTTCGAACGGCTGTCCCGAAGCGCGTCGAGACGACGCCGGGTCCGAGCTTGGGTCCGCACCGCCACGGTCATCGGCGTGTCGATCGTCCTCGTCGGAACATTGACCTGGGCGATGCTCTCACTGCTCGGCCTGCGGAAGAACACCTCACCCGCGAGCGGTGACGCGCAGCTGTCCACCTACCGCCTCGAGGACGTTCGAGTGGTCTACCCCTACGTCGACCCGAGAACCGGCGAGCCCGACGAGACCCGCGCGGGCATTGAGGGCGTGCTGTACTGGACGTCGGAGAAGTATCCGGGCGTCCACCGGTGCACCTTCACGGCCTACGGACCCGATGGCTCCACGGTGGGCCGTGACCAAGGCGACGTTTCGGCCCTCTCCGAGGGCCACCGCACTTCGATGCCTATCTCTGTCTCCGGGGCTGCCGTCTCGGGCGAGATCACGTGCGACCCGACGCGGCTCGACACCCCCGTCGCCTACGAGATCCGCGACGCGCACGTGGCCTCCGTGCTCGACCCCCAGTCGGGCGAGCTGGTCGGGGCAAGGGTGCTGTACACGGTCGTGTGGCCCGAGGGCGTCGAGCTGCCCGACTACCCGGGGACGAACGCTTGCACCGTGAGGTTCGCGCGAGCGTCGGGCGAGCCGGTGGCGGACTGGCGGTTCACGCTCAGCGCGCCGCCGGGACGATCGGAGACGCCGGAGATCGGGCTTTCGGACCTACCGGGGGTAACGAGCCTCCCGGAGATCGACGAGCTGACCGCCACCGTTGGGTGCGTACCGTTCACGGGAGACTCGAGCGCGTCGCCTAACGGCGCAGGACAGGCGACATCCGATGCCACTCCGTCGGGCGAGGCGGCCGACGTCCTGCGATTGGCTTGCAGTCCGGATGGCACCCCAGAGGTCCTAACCTCCGTCGTGCGCCCACAGCCAGACGGTCTCCATGTGATTGTGGACAACCGATCGAACGCGGAGGCCGTGATAGTGCGCCACCCGTCCCGGCCATACCAGGCGTGGAGCAGCGGGAGCAACGGTCTCGATGACGAGTTCGTCATGCTGACGCCGCCTGGAGAGGCGTTTGTCTCCTGCATGCCTGTGACTGTCTCTCCCACGCCCGCCCCGTCTCCCGGTGCCCCGCTCCAGCCGAACGAAGCGTCCTTCGCCATCGTCGACGATGGTAGTTGGGTGTCTGCAGATCCCGTGTGTGGCCTCAGCGATCGCTGGTCTTTCCAGGTCCAGACGAGCGTTTCGACACACAACGGCTGGACGCCCGCCGAAGCGGCCGCCAGGCTGGTCCCTGGGATCCGGCCCAGCGACGTGGTCGAACGAGCAGGGTACTTGGGTTCGCCCTTCGAGGACGAGTCCGTTCGCGTCGTGCGAGACGGCCAGGTCCTGGCGTGGATGAGGGCCCATTCTCATGGCTATTGGTCGTTCGACGGCTTCGCGTGCCTTGGCAGCGGGATAGGTGACGGGAGCAACTAGAGTTCAGGATTGAGGTTCGCTGCTAGCCGCCCAGCCCGTCCGCCAGCCCCCATCCTCGTCGCGCGAGAGACTTCAGGTGCTCCGTCCAGCAGGCGAAGCACGGCCAGCACCAGGCTCGCTCGACCTCATGGTCGAAGCGGTAGGACGAACGGACCGTTCGTGGTGACGCCGTGGTGACGCGGGACACCTATCACTCCAGGGTTGCTAGCTGCGTGTGCGTTCCAGCGGCGTCTCCGCGCCATCATCGCTCGACACGTGGCCCCACCCCGGTCATGGAACTTCCGAGTCTTCCGCGCCTACCTATTGTCGAGGGGGTCGCAGCTGGAACAGGCGGTGTTGACTCGTGGAGGAGATGATGGCCATCGTCGGAATGGACCGGCATCGGAGCTTCAACCCGCGATCCCTCCCCACGGCGAGCGATCCACTACTGGCCGAGGCCGTCCGACGTGCCCAGCAAGGCGACGAGTGGGGCTTCCACGATCTTGTCGTCGAGCTGGGCCCGCTCGTGTACCGATTCTTGGTCGTCCGCCTCGCTCATGAGGGCGATGCGAAGGATGCCCTGCAGGAAACGCTGATCGCAGCCTGGCAGGGCCTGCCCGCCTTGAAGCGGCCCGAAAGCGTCCGCTCCTGGATCCTGACGATCGCCGTGAGGAAGGCCACCGAGGTATTCAAAGCTCGACCGCCGCTTGCCAGAGACGAGCTGCCAGAGGCCAATGCCCCGGACGCCGTCCGACTATTCGAGATCCGAGATGCTCTGGACCGTCTGCCTCCGAACATGCGAGACGCGCTCCTGGTCCGCTATCTACTCGGGCTGTCCGAGCAGGAGACGGCCCAGGCTCTCCATGTGCCCTTAGGAACAGTCAAATCGAGAACCTCGCGGGCCCGGCGACAGATGGCCGCCCTGCTTGAACGAGAACCGCAGCCACATGAGCAGAAAGGGGGGCACGATGCCCCGTCGCATTGACCTAGATGAGGAACAGCTTGGGGAGCTACTTGGTCGGCTGGCAGATGCCGCCGATGCTCCGACGCCCAAGGAGCTTCACGGGATGGCCGCGGTGGCTGTGTCCTCTGCAGGCCCCGCTCGCGATGTTCGGCGGACTCGGGTCCGGCGTTCCCGTTCTCGTCTCGTCGTGGCGATGGCTGCTGCCCTCCTCATGCTAGGCGCAGGGGCGACAGCGCATGTGCTGACTGACGATCCGTCCCCACCGCGCGGCCTCGAAGCGGCGGTGAAGCTGCT
>Ga0315279_10009721_pt1 | contig 11413 bp, 9 predicted proteins | sample YL17G06_20_MG_FD_203694 | JGI IMG/M metagenome (GOLD analysis project Ga0315279, IMG submission 203694) | Sediment microbial communities from Yellowstone Lake, YNP, Wyoming, USA - YL17G06_20 | ecosystem: Environmental > Aquatic > Freshwater > Lake > Sediment | place: USA: Wyoming | collected...
AAAGTTTTTCCGGATCTTTTCGCTGCGTAAGGAGCAGATAACCTGTACGCAACCGGTTCCCGATCAGTCGCACCGGAGTTTTCCGGCATGTGCAATATTTTCCAGTTCGTGTTCATCGATCAGGATTGTGACAAGATCCGGCTCGATGCCGAGCGTGGAGACAAGTGTGTTCGTGAATTCTTTTGCGATTTTGCGTTTCTGGGCGGTTGAAAAGCCTTTTCTCAGATTCAGTATAACAACAGGCACAAAGACACCTTCTATATGAAATCATTGCATGTACTGGAATAAATCTGCGTCGTATTGCACTGCAATCTCCATCTCCGGCATCATTCAATGTATTTTTTCACGTTCATGCCCCGAGATGAATCTCTATAAATGTTGGCATTGATTTGTACAGCACACCAGCATGAAGAACATCCTTATCAAAGGTGCCCGCCAGCACAACCTCAAAAACATCAATGTTGAGATCCCACGCGACAAACTTGTCGTCATCACGGGCGTCTCCGGCTCCGGAAAGTCAACGCTTGCGTTTGACACGCTGTATGCCGAGGGGCAGCGGCGCTATGTCGAATCGCTCTCCACCTATGCCCGCCAGTTTTTAGGGCTCATGCACAAACCTGATGTAGACAGCATCGAAGGGCTCTCGCCCGCGATCTCGATCGAGCAGAAAACAACATCGAAAAATCCCAGGTCAACTGTCGGGACGACAACCGAGATCTACGATTACCTCCGGCTCCTTTTCGCCCGCATCGGTATCCCCTACTGTCCCGAGCATAATATCCCAATCGCTGCCCAGACCCCGGACCGGATCGCCGACCAGATTATCGCGGAGCACCCCGGGATGGTCACGATCCTCTCACCCGTTGTCCGGCAGAAAAAGGGCACCTACCAGCAGCTCCTCCGTGACCTGAACAAGGAAGGCTATGCCCGCGTGCGGGTTAACAAGGAGATCATCCGTACTGACCAAGAGATAACGCTCGACCGGTACAAAAAGCACGATATCGACATTGTCGTTGACCGGCTCGAATCATCAGACCTATCGCGCCTCACCGAAGCAGTGGAGAACGGCCTCTCTAAATCCGAAGGGCTCATCCTCGTTGTGGATGAACAGGAAAAAGAATCGACCTACTCGTCGCTCATGGCATGTCCGGTCTGTGGGCTCGCGTTCGAGGAACTCCAGCCGAGAATGTTCTCGTTCAACAGCCCGTTCGGTGCCTGTGAGGACTGCCACGGGCTCGGCGTGAAGATGGAGTTTGACGCAGACCTCATCATCCCGGACAAAAGCCGGTGCCTCGCCGACGGTGCAGTAGCACCGTACCGGAACCCGATGGACGGCTTCCGGGGTCAGTACCTTGCAACGGTGGCAAAACACTTCGGGTTTGACGTGTTAACGCCAATCAGGGATCTCACTGAACGGCAGTATACCGCCCTGATGTATGGCTCAACGGAGCGGATGCATTTCTCGATGAGCATGAAGAACGGGGACGCCCACTGGTCGCACAGCGGGGAATGGGAGGGGCTCCTTCCGCAGACTGCCCGGCTCTATACCCAGACACAGTCCGAGTGGCGGAAGCGCGAGCTCGAAAGTTATATGCGGGTCTTTGCCTGCCCTAAGTGTAAGGGGAAACGGCTCAAGGACAAGGTGCTCGCGGTCCGGATAAACGGGAAATCGATCATTGATGTAACTGATCTTTCGGTAAGCGGGTGCATCCGGTTCTTTGCGGACTTAAAACTCACTGATAAAGAGACAGAGATCGCCCGGCAGATCATTAAAGAGATCCGGAGCCGGCTGGAGTTTCTCGAAAAGGTGGGTCTCGGGTATCTCACGCTCTCCCGGAATGCCGGGACGCTCTCTGGCGGTGAGGCGCAGCGGATCCGGCTCGCCACCCAGATCGGCTCGAACCTGATGGGCGTCCTGTACGTGCTGGACGAACCTTCAATCGGCCTGCACCAGCGGGACAACCGGAAACTGATCGAAACCCTGCGGGCACTCCGCGACCTGGGGAACACGCTGATCGTGGTCGAACATGACGAGGATATGATCCGGAGCGCCGACCATGTGATCGACATGGGGCCGGGTGCCGGACTCCACGGCGGGGATCTTGTTGCTGAAGGTACACCAGCGCAGATCGAGAGATGTAAAAAGTCCCTGACCGGGCAGTACCTAGCAGGAATAAAGCAGATTGGGATTCCCACAAAACGGCGGAAGAGTGACAGGTTCATCACCGTGAAAGGATGTAAGGAGAACAACCTGAAAAATATCGACGTAAAGATCCCGATCGGTCTTTTCACGGTTGTTACCGGGGTCTCGGGCAGCGGAAAGTCCACGCTCGTCTACGAAACGCTCTATAAGGGGATGATGCAGATCCTCCACGGCTCACGGGAACAGGCGGGTGTGCACGCCGGGATCACGTTCGATTCCTCTATCGACAAGGTGATCGTAATCGACCAGAGCCCGATAGGAAAGACCCCGCGTTCGAATCCTGCAACCTACACAAAAGTCTTTGATGAAATCCGTACGATCTTTGCGGAGACAAAGGAGGCAAAGATGCGGGGCTACAAACCGGGCCGGTTCTCGTTCAACCTGCGGGGCGGGCGGTGTGAGGCGTGTGACGGCGACGGGCTGATTCGGATCGAGATGAACTTTTTACCCGATGTGTATATCGAGTGCGAGGAATGCAAGGGGAAGCGGTACAACCGCGAGACGCTTGAAGTGAAGTACAAGGGCAAGTCAATCGCTGACGTGCTGGACATGAGTGTCGAGGAGGCACTTGCTCTTTTCGGGAACATCCCCTCAATCCGCGCAAAACTTGAGACTCTCTCCCGGGTCGGGCTCGATTACATCAAGCTCGGGCAGAGCTCAACGACGCTCTCCGGTGGTGAGGCGCAGCGGATCAAGCTCACGCGGGAACTCGCAAAGCGGGCGACCGGAAAGACACTCTATCTTCTCGATGAACCAACTACCGGGCTCCACTTCGATGACACGAAGAAACTGATCAAGGTGCTGGACGATCTTGTCGAAAAAGGGAACACGGTTGTCGTCATCGAGCACAACCTTGACGTGATCAAGTCGGCGGATTACTTAATAGACGTCGGACCGGATGGCGGGGATGGCGGCGGCGAAATAGTTGCAACCGGCACGCCGGAAAAAGTTGCGGCTGTTGCCACAAGTTATACCGGGCAGTTTTTGCAGCCGATGCTCGCGAAACAATAATTTTTTTGAAACGAGATCTGCCGAATATTGGCTGTACTACTTCATGAAGTAATTATTACAGGATGTAGCAGGTCTGTTTGTAATGCCGGGGTTCTGATGTACACACATATCTTACAGTCTGTACGCGCTCGTCCAGTTTTTATTCCTGCTATAATGCAGCGTACCGGGCATTATTTTTTTCTGACGTCGTAATGTGTCCGTAAAAAGTTCCGGATCTTTTCCGATTCAAGGTAACCCTTGTCAAGTTTGTCGATAATCTCGTTGATGATCGTTATCTGTTTTATGATCTCCTCTTCAGCTTTTTTATTAGGAACTGTGGAACAGAACATGATCACCTGGAGGGGGTTTCGTATGTGGTCGTTTAATATGGCAAACTTCTCCATGTTGTCTTCGATCTGCTGGAATGCCTCGCTCTTCAACTGTTCATCGTGGAGACGTTCAGTGATATCGTGACCGATAGCGAGGATTGCAGGACCCCCCAGCTGGAGGACGATGTGCGCGTATACCTCAACCGGGAGGGTCTGGCCCGTTTTTGTGATAAACGTTGTTTCCAGGTTGACATGATCGGTCTCTGCGCATTCATGTGCGAGACGTGAGATGACCGCATCTGATTCATGTGCGACAATGCTTTCCGGACGAAGGGCGAGGAACTCTTCCCGGGTGTACCCGAGCCGTGCACAGCCGGCGTCATTTACTTCTACCATCGATGCAGGAGCGCCAGAGTCAGGAATACTGAAGACGAAGACGATATCGTTGTTGCTGTTGAAGATGATCCGGTACCGGTTCTCTGTCTGTATAAGACGGCTTTTTAACTTGGCATGCGCTGCTTCGAGTTCCTTTAACATCCAGTTAATGGAAGTGGCAAGGCGCCCGATCTCATCCGATCCACCGCTGCTGACCCGGGTGTATGTATCTTCTGCCGACCCAACAGTACTCACCTCCCTGCTCATCTTGCTGATCCGGGAGAGCACGGTATTTTCGAGAAGGAGGAGAATTGCGATACCGAACGAGAGGCATGCAAGGAAGAGCATGATAAGAAATGAGGTCGTGGTCTGTCTTCCCTCTGTATATATAGCGCGGGGGACTGTCATCCGCACGATGATTGCAGGGGAATTGAAAATATCATTGATCCGTGCATACGTGGCGACAGCAGTCTCATTCACCGGGCGGGTGAACATCGGCGCGTTGACCTCAAAGCTATCCTCCCCGACATTACGGATGAAAAACGGCTCTCCTTGTGGGATCTTCGGCATCGTGTCGATGACATCCTGGGGGAGGTACGGGTCAGCGTATTGATATTTTCCCAGTGCTGTGTTTGTCAGCATGGAGATCTGGTACAATACCTGCTGGTCAAAGTACCTGCCCGTGAGAATACTCCCTACGGTTTTTCCGTCGGCTCCGTCCGACTGTACGCTGCGCATCGAGACAAACATCGGACCATCGGAGAGTTTCACGACACCGTTTAACCGGAGCGCATCGGACCGTTCGAAGAACCGGTTCGTTGGGCTGGTGTACGCGATGAGGCTCTCCGGCAGGGGGATCTCCCGGTGGGTATTGAGATCATACATCTTTTTAGCAATGACCGTGCCATTGGCATCAAAGAAAATAATGACGTTGTACTGGAGTCGTTCAAAGGTGTTATCATCGAGGAGGGATGGGACTGCAGAAGAGGAAGGATTAGTAAAGTACGTTTGTACTGAAGGGGTATTTGACCATTCATGGACCATTGTATCCATCTGAGACAGGTCATAGCTGATGGCAGTCAGAACCCGGTACATATCATTTTCTGTACTTCTCGTTTCGATAGCGTTGAACTCCCCAACGACGATGACCTCGGATAGCAGCAGGAGGACGAGAATCAGCCCTACGAGGGTCAAACCAATGATGATGGCAGTCTTCTTTCGTATGTCCATGATGCCCGGGTCCTTCTGCACTGCTTCATGGGGGCGTTGAATAATCGTTCCATGAAGACCGGGACTGACGAGTTATATTATAAAGTACAGAAAGCCCCGTTGTGCTTATACTTACATTACACTAATGTATCATAAATATCTCGATGTTTTGGAATTGTGCCCGGATTATCCGTTGGTCAATTTCAGGATCTCTCACAAAATAACGTTTCCGAGCAAGGTCAACAGGATTCTGTCCCTGAATCCATTGCAGCAAACTCTCATGAACAACGGGTTTATTTTTTTTAGGTCGTTCCAGCACCCGAAGTAAACACCGGCCTGAGATCCCTGCATCGAACCCGAATATTTCCAGGTATTCGTCAGGAATAAAATCCAGTAACCTGTTGACCCATACTGATTGATTGAGTGTTTTGCTGATAGACGGTTTTTCGTCAGGAATACATGATATGCTCCGGTTTCTGATTTTCCCTGAACAATTACTCGCGGCATCTTCGGCCAGCGCTGACGGTTATTGGCTTTTGAGTGGGGTATTCCCGGAATGATCAATACCGTTCCAAGTCATTGTGGTACTCATCGCTATTCCTTATGTCCCGGGACTCTGATATGTGATCAACCATGATCGATCCCGCCATCCTTCCGGAAAATTCCGGCTGTTACCTTTTTTCTGATGCAGCTGGCACCATCATCTATATCGGGAAGGCAATGAACCTGAAAAAACGGGTGGCAAGTTACTTCACGAAAAAAGATCGTGACCCGAAGACCCGGAGTCTTGTCGCCCGCATTGCATCGGTCGATGTGGTTGTGACTGACACCGAGACTGAAGCGTTCCTGCTGGAGAACACGCTGATCAAAAAGCACCAGCCGAAGTACAATATCGACTTAAAGGATGCGAAACGGTACGCGTTCATTGAGCTGACAAAGGAGGAGTTCCCGCGCCTCCTGATCTCCCGGCGTGCAATAGGTGACGGGACATTCTTCGGACCGTTCGTCTCTGCGGCTGAGCGCGACTACGTCCTCAAAGTGGCAAAGAAAGTCTTTCACCTCCGGACCTGTAAGAAGATCCCGAAACGTCCCTGCCTCCGGCGTCACATTCACTCCTGCAGCGCACCCTGTACCAGCGATGTCAGCCCGGATGAGTACGGCAGGAACGTGACAAAAGCGGCGCTGCTCCTGAAAGGAAATACGGGTGAACTGCTCGCTTCGCTCAGGCAGGAGATGACAGCACGTGCGGCAGCACAGGACTACGAACGGGCGCTCGAAGCAAGAAACGAGATCGCCGCGATTGCGCATCTTGCCGAACGGCAGCATGTGGAGCGGTCCCGTAAATATGACGAGGACGTGATAGCATATCAGCTGACGGAGGGGACGATCTACCTCATCGTATTCTCCATCGAGCGGGGAGCGCTTGCGAACAAGCAGGAGTTCACGTTTGCCGGTGGCGAAGGCTTCCTTGAAGAGTTCCTCGTACAGTACTATTCGGAACGCGAACCACCGGCTGAACTGATCCTCGGCACTGAGACAGATCCGGCAATTGCAGAGTTCCTCTCGGTAAAAAAAGGAAAACGGGTGGAGGTGACGGTTCCCCGCCGGGGTGAGAAGCGGCAGTTGCTTGACCTTGCGCAGAAGAACCTGGAGATTGCGTTCTTCCGCAACACGCGCAAAGGGACGGAACTGGGTGCGGCGCTCCGTCTCGACACTCCTCCCTCCGTGATCGAGTGCTTCGACATCTCGCACCTTTCAGGTACTTCGATGGTCGGCTCGATGGTGCAGTTCCGTGAAGGGAAGCCGGATAAGTCGAATTTCCGCCGGTTCCGGATAAAAACCATTGAAGGGATAGACGATTTTGCTGCGATCGCGGAAGTGGTGAAGCGCAGGTACCGCAGGCTGGTCGATGAGCATGCCATACTTCCCGATCTCGTTGTCATCGATGGCGGCAAGGGACAACTGACGTCGGCCCGCGAAGCGCTTGCGTCGCTGGGTATAGATCTGCCGGTCATTGCAATCGCAAAACGGGAGGAGGAAGTTTACGTGCCAGGGGAGATGCTTCCCTTACGGCTCGATAAGAAAGGGATTGCACTCCGATATATACAGGAAATTCGTGACGAGGCACACCGGTTCGCGGTGACCTACAACCGGTTGCTCCGGAAGAAGATGATGATCGGGAACGGGAGCCGGAAAAGAACATCGTGATTGTAGGTATCCTGTCAGGAAACACCTTTAGAGATCTGAGATGATCCCGGTTATGGGCATGAACCGCCAGACATCGTTCTTCCAACCGTTCGTGTCATCTCTCGCCCACCCGGAGGAAAGGATCTGTGCCATACCCCGGCCCCTTTGCCAAAAAATTTTTATTCACCGTGCTGATTCTAAACTTGGGGATATCTGATGGCAAAAAAAGATCTTAAAACGGAATTCCCGAGTGTGCTCGACCGTGCCTACAAGGAATCCAAAAGGCACACGAAGGTTGCTGACATCATGAGTACAAATGTCATCACCACGGCGGCGGGTACCACAATGGAGGAAGCGGCAAAGATCATGGGCAAGAAACATATCGGGAGCCTGCTCGTTGAACAATACGGTGCACCGGTTGCAATCGTGACCGAGCGGGATCTCCTGACGAAAGTTCTGGCAGAGAATATGAGCCTCGCGGGCACCCCGGTCGAACGGGTCATGTCGTACCCGCTCATCAAGGTGTGTCCGACCATGGAGATCCGGGACGCCGCCCGTACGATGATCCAAAGGAGAGGGAGGCTTGCCGTGTTCGAATGCGGAAATCTTGTGGGGATCATCACTGCATCGGATTTCATCCGGAGCCTGCCCGAGGCACCAGAAACCAACCTGTGCGTGGATGATTTCATGACAAGAAAGGTTGTGACAGTCGACAGGAACGAAACCATCGCCATTGTGGCGGAAATCATGGGAAGAGACCGGATCGGCAGCGTTCTTGTCAATCTCACGAAGGGTGTGCAGGGCATCTTCACGGAACGTGACCTTCTGTCTGCATTTCTCGCAGGAGAGATGCCTTTGGACGTCGAAGTCGGTGAGGTGGCTTCATCTCCGCTGGTAACGGCACCGGCTGGCATCAGTATTCATGAAGCCGCCCATGTAATGGCATCACGGCATATCCGGAGGCTCCCCCTGCTCAGGAAGGGCAGACTGACAGGTATTATCACCGCCCGTGATCTTGTCGAAGGATATGCGAAATAACCATGGAGTTCATCGATTTCCTGCATACTTATTTTTAATTTTCTCACAATCAATTGTGTGTTATTAAAAAAAAAGTGATTCATCATCTGATGCCACCAAAGCTTTTTTATGAAGAATGTAAAAAGGTAAAAATTCGTGGCTTTTTAAAAATAAGCAGAAAATTCAGGCAGATGCTGCTTTCAGGGATCTATCTCGCCGTGGGGTTGTGGCAGTTGCGGGGGCATGCCGAAAGTGTAGACTCCCATAACCTCAGAAATAATGAGAAATTAAATCGAAGTCCTTCAGGATTCAATCCATTCAGATTATTTGTTGGTGGCTTTTATTCAGAAATTACCAAAAATTTTCCATAAATTTTTTTGTGACTAATTTTTTTATGGCTTGTACAATCTTCGGGTTCAATCAATTCCAGCAATCCCGAACGCCACTCCCGCATCACTTCTCATCCCGTAAATTTTAAAAAAAAATAGCATGACATTACAGTGACGGGAACAGACACTGCCGCAATCGAAACGTTCTTTCATATGACCAGCGCATGTAATCACCCGCATCAGAACGGGAATGTGAGGAAGACATGCCACAACGCATTGAGACCGGGACACCCGAAGGGGACGTGATGGGTTTTACCGAATCGCTCTTTTCCGGGTGGGTTGAACTTTTCGAAGACCACCGGCTGTACCTTCACTTCATCATCTCGCGGCAAAAAACCAGAGGCAACACCCAGCGTCTTCTCGCACGGTGGATACACGACGGGTATGATGTCCGGATCGTCAAACCGCGTGCCATTATGCAGCATATAGCGAAAAAGTTCGGTTTTGTTCCAACGCACGAGTACTTACCCGCACACTATGACGATGAAGTCGAGGTCTGGCGTAAACCTGCAGTTTTCCATCTCTTCACGCAGAGCGATCACCCGCATATTGTGATGAACGATATCATGGCTGTTTCCTGATTCGCACAATGAGGCGGAAGCTTTCACATGGATATGATATCATGAGCCACCGCTACCTATCTCAAATGCGGTTTACATTTCTGACCGTCATAGAACAGGATTCACCGGTCAGACAGGAGTGCCCCGTACCTTAAACACCACATCCCGGATTGCACCGGTAACAATATCCGGCCGGTCCAGCTGGATATAATGCGTGGTATTTTCTGCAACACGGTATGAGCCATTGGGTGATCCGGATGCAATCTCTCTCTGGAGATCCCGGAATACGGCATTGGCATAATCGTTTGTTACAGGATCCGGTGAGAAACCCATAGGGTGACCGGATGCAATGACAACGAGCAGGATCTCACCAAGAGACGTGATGTTGTCGCGCTGCAATTCGCGAAAGATAGAAAATGCGCTCTCCCCTTCGACTGCACGGGCTTCCCAGAACGAAGGTTTTGTCGCCAGCAGAGCCTGGTACGCATGGTATTCGTATGACGGCAGCCGGGGATCGACCGGCACAAGCGAGAGGTTTGCCACAAAAGTCCCGTCTGCCGCCCGCTGTTCATTGGCACGGAGCCCGGCAACCGCTGATGCAACTGCAGTTTCCTGCTGCCGGGTAAAATTTTCACCGGTCCGCACCATCTGCCACTCGGAGCCCGGGTCCACGAGCACGATACCGGAAACCTCTGCCGGGTACTCATGGGCATACTCCCGCACGTATTCGCCCCCGAGCGAATGCCCGACAAGGACGTATGGCGGAGAAATATTTGCGCGGAAGAGAAGCGTGTGCAGTTTTCCCGTCACGTTATGTGCAGTGACCGGACCCGGCACCGGATCGCTCCACCCGTATCCCTGCCGGTCATAAGCACAGACACGGCTGAAGGTGGAGACATCCGGTTGAACATGCGCCCACGAGAGTGAACAGTCAGTAGAACCCGCTTCGAGGATCACCGTGGGACCGCCAGTTCCTTCGCAGCGGATATGCAGTCGCCCCTCTCCCACGTCCACGAGTTCGCCGGGCGGTGGATACTGCGCTTCCAGTGCCTGCCTCTGCCCGAGTCCTCTGTCCGGTGCTGGAAGTGCTGCGGTGTTGTCCTGTGCGGGTGTTCCCATGCAGCCGGCAAGAAAAACATACACGACAAGAAAAACCGCAACCAGGGATTGTGTGTGTCCGAATGACATGAACACTATCACCGGATGCTCTGCCAGATGGCAAGCCCGAACTCGAGGGCGATTAAGATAATGATCACCCATTCGAGGAAATTTGAATGCTGGATCCGCACTTCATCGGACAACATCGAGTAATTATCCCGGATCACATCGATCTTCCGGCTCACGCTCTCGCTCCACTGGCTGCTCCGCTGGACTTTCAATGCCGTCGCGTACACGCGGGCATAATAGACATCCTCGGTCACCTTGATTAAGTTGTTCACTTTCTCGATGATCTCGGACACTTCCGCATTGGTCTCCATCAGGTCCGCCATGATCGCGTGGTACCGGCGGCTCCGCCGGAACTGGGACATGCGGTCAGCATGTTCGATGTCTTCGTACATCTTTCCCATCTTCCGGGTCAGCTCCCGGTCATAGTAGCGGAGTTCGAGCACCTGCACGTTTGCAAACTCGATGAGATCGATGATATCGGTCGGGCTCGCCGGTTCACACAGGAGGGCAGAATCCCATGACAGGATTGCACGGTCATCGGTGGAATAACTGAGGGAATTTTTGATGATCTCTTCCCTCATCTGCGATGAAATCGCGGTCTTTTCTCCGATCATCAGCGGTACCGGGTCGATGGAATCGTCCCACCTGTCCGTGACATAGATGGTGTAATCCTCATAAAATGCCGGATCGATGGCAAAATTTTTGATATGGGGTTTTATGATCTCGCCAAGTGTCTTTAGGTACTGGACATAAAATTCCGCCAGCCCTTCCTGACCGGCAAACTGAAAGGCGATCTCCTCGAGCTCTGTATAATCAGCATCCGGGTTCGAGTACACGAAACAGAAACTAATGACCCCTATATCATACACGCGGGCAACGACAGAAAATTCAAATGGCCGTCCCTGGCGCTCGACCCGTATGGGGTGCATCTGGATCAGGAGCGGGGGCTCTTCGAGCACGATGGACTTGGGCTTGACCCGGAGAAAA
>Ga0315279_10009723_pt1 | contig 11412 bp, 7 predicted proteins | sample YL17G06_20_MG_FD_203694 | JGI IMG/M metagenome (GOLD analysis project Ga0315279, IMG submission 203694) | Sediment microbial communities from Yellowstone Lake, YNP, Wyoming, USA - YL17G06_20 | ecosystem: Environmental > Aquatic > Freshwater > Lake > Sediment | place: USA: Wyoming | collected...
TCGCCTGAATATGCCTCTTTGGGAGTTTTATTATGTTTGCGCATGTTTTCCGAGCGGGCGCAGAGGGTTTTATTCATAAAGGAGTTATCGAGCGAGCGGGAATAGGGCCAGATATGCTCCACATCGAACTGGCAGTTGTCGCCGTAAAGGTCATGAGGAAAATTGATGGGGCGACCCGTATATGGACATTGATGATCACATTCTTCCCAGAGTTTGTATTTTTCAATATTATCATGATTGGGCGGAATATCGTGTTCATTGAGAGTCTCTTTTATTTCTTCATGTCTTTCATTTCGTTTACGATTCTCCTTTGTTTCGTCAACACGCTGGCGGATGGTCTTTTTTGTCTCGCGGGCGAGTTCCACGCGAATGCAGGAGGGTTTTCCATATTGGCGGATTATGGCATTGACCACCTTGCGCGCCTCGCTGAGGGCGCGGCTGACAATCGGATTGCGGATTTCGTCCGCCTTAATCGGCGGAATAAAGTCCGATTGCCGCGATTCATAGCTCTGAGGATATTCTTTCTTTATTGCCTTATCGAGGTCTTCACCAGCCTCAAGATGCGGCAGAAGACGTTTGATTGCCTTTAGTGAGAAACGCATGAATTCCTGAGTCTGCTCAATCTCACTGATTGCTTTAATCTGCTCATCCGAGAGATTCCACTGTGTTGCGGCTTTGTCGAGAAAAACCTCGTCCTCTTCATTTATGAGGGATTCATAAACTTCGCCGCACAATTGGGGTGCGCGGGCATCGAATTCTTTGCCGAATATTTTGCGCAAACCATATTCAACCGGATTTCCCTTAATGCTTTTACGTTGTGAGCGTTCAAACGTCATAAATTCTCTGTCTTGTAGTTGGAGATATTTGTTTCTTATGTCTTCCACCTTGACTTCCTTAATACGCAAAAGTTTTTCAATCAAGGAAGCACGTTCCTCTATAGTGAGGCGGCGTGAGCCTGACATAGGGACAACTACCCGAAGGTTATTAATCTCTTGAAGAATGCGAAATTGATGAGCGAACCATGAGGCACGGGGACATCGCTTTTCTTCTGATTCAAGCGGGCATTTACCAATAAGTTCTTTCTGAGATTTTAGAGCGCGTTGAAAAAAGATTGCGTCTTTGATTTCCTTTTTGAATTCATCTGTCCATATTTTGGGTTTAAACGAAGCCTGTTTTATCCAGAGCTGGTCAAATTCATTTTCAAACATGGAGCGGCGGGTATAATGTTCGCGGACGCGCTGACTATTTACAAGCAATGTGTAGAAATATTCTCCAAGTGTGCGAGAGCTAGAATTTTTTATATCCGAATCAAGTTGATTGATGGCTGGTTCAACAACTTTACTGGCTTCCTTCTTTGCCTCCGCACTGCCTTTAAGACTCGACTTGAATCCACGCCGCTGATTGAGGTGTATCAGACACCGGGCAAACTCATATTCCGTTAATTCTTCATCGAGTCCCTTTTTACGCAATTCATAGGGATTATTCTTAAACAGTTCATTTTGTTCTTCATGGTTAAGTGGAAAAAGACCATGCTTTTGAAGGATTATTTTGACTTTTATCTTTCGACGACCACGACGGTCATGCTGACGACGCGTCTGTCTGGCTTCGCGCCGCGCCTTATTACGTGATGCCTCTTTATTCGTGCCGATATTCTCCGTCCCCTCGGTAAAAATACGCACGCCGCTTATGATGTTTTCTATATCAGGCAATGGCTCTTCCGCCACCATTGCCCACCCCACTGAATTTGCCCCCAAATCAATTCCAAGAACATAATTTTTCATTTTTCCGTCCCTCCAACCATTTTTTTGTTGACCCAGATATAATACCTATGTGATAAATATATTTACTATATGTAACAAACCCCAGTCTGCGGAACCTTTCCAAAACAAGGTTTCGAGACACGAAAGGCGCCGACCTTTAACAGGCACATTCCCCCCGTCTTCGGATGGGGGGAATTTTTTTAACCCGTAATTTAACCAGCTTCTTTTAACCACTTATTATCTTGTTATATTATTTAAGAAGTCAAGACATTCATGAAATAAACAAGGATTATAATTTCCCGGCAGTGGCACCGGTGGAGGGAGAGGTGACGTGTATTTCGGGAAGGATAGAAAAGGATTTCTCATACTCTGCGGACATGACCCGCGCGAAATCCTCAACATGCGTGGGCTCCACAAGGGCAACGGCACAACCGCCGAATCCGGCGCCCGTCATCCTGCATCCATAAACACCTTCACATCTTGAGGCAATCTGAACAATGCAGTCCAGTTCCGCACATGAGACCTCAAAATCCGTTCTCAGACTTTCATGAGAGGCGTAAAGGAGTCTGCCAGCCGTTTCATAATCTCCTCCGGCAAGGCATTTCGAAAAATGATGCACACGTTCATTTTCGGTGAGATTGTGGCGGATGCGTCTGCGGCGATTTTCCGTCAGACTCCCCTGAAATCGCTCAAACACATCAGCGGGGATATGACGTATCGTTGGAAATTCCTTACCGCTCAGTTTTCGCATGAGTCTAAGCCCATCCTCGCATTCCGCACGGCGACGATTGTATTCAGAATCCACAAGTCCTCGCCTTTTCATGGAATTTATGAGCACAATTTTCGCCCTTGATGAATCAAAGGGGACAGACATTGTCTCAAGTGTATGGCAATCTATCAACAGGGCTTGGTCAGCCTGAGCCATCACAGAGATGAGCTGGTCCATGATGCCGCACTTCACTCCCACAAATGGACTGTGCTCCGCCGCCTGGGCAAGAATGGCAATTTCGCAAGGTGAAAGTCCGGCATTACAAACTGCGTTTAAAAGTATAGTCGCGCAGACCTCATAAGCCGCAGATGAGGAAAGTCCTGCCCCTTGCGGGATATCTCCACAGATGTAAATATCCATTCCCGGGACATCCACCCTCCTCTTGATAAAGCCGTCCACCACGGCAAGAAAATAATTCTGCCATCCTTTTTTCCCAGAAGGTATGATTCCTGTTGCAAGGGAGGTTTCAAACATTTCAGCAAAGGATTCGGAATAGAGGCGCAAGATACGGTCATGGCGGGTGCGAGCGGCTATTCTTATTTCACGATTTATTGCCGCAGGCAAAACAAATCCGCCGTTATAATCTGTGTGTTCGCCAATAAGGTTCACCCGCCCGGGCGCAGAGGACATTAATTCGGGTTGCAGGGAAAATATACGATTGAATGATATGATAACATACTCATCACTAATCATCTGGCGCCTTTCTCCGTCTTTCCTATGCTCCGATAATGATTCTCTGAAAGTTCCCGGAGCCTCATCGCGGCATTTTCAGGCGTGAAATCGCGCTGTGCGTTCGCCAGCATCTCATAACCTACCATGAATTTCTGGACGTTTGCCGAGCGCAAAAGAGGGGGGTAAAAGTGGACATGCATGTGCCAGAAAATATGCTCCTCACCATCCGTGGGTGATTGGTGAAATCCCATTGTATAAGGAAATGGCGCACGGAAAAGATTGTCGTATCTGGTTGTCAGGCGTTTCAGTGCATCAGCGAGGGATTTTTGCTCGCTTTTATTTAGAATTGAGAGGTTTTCAGCATGACGTCGTGGCAGAAGCATTGTTTCAAAGGGCCATTTTGCCCAGAAAGGGACAAGGGCAATCCAATCGTCATTCTCAAAAACAAACCGCTCACGATTCTCAGACTCAATCCTCAGGTAATCACAAAGCAGGCATCTCCCGGCATTAGCTTTGCAATAGTTCGATTGTGATTCGTGCTCACGTAAAGGTTCGGTGGGGGTTGCCTGGTTTGCCCATATCTGGCAATGCGGGTGCGGATTGCTGCACCCCATGATTGCTCCCTTGTTTTCAAATATCTGAACATAATTTATAAAATCGAGCGAGGCAAGGCGTATAAATTCCTCCGTCCACACCTCCACAACACATTCAATATCAAGAACATCCAACTCCGCCATGGTAAGGTTGTGGCGGGGGGAATAACAGACGACACGACAGATGCCTCTTTCGCTCCTGGCAATAATCAGGTTATCAATATCCAATTGTCCATTTGGCAATTCAGAAATGAGGGCTGAGTAATCATTATCAAAAACAAAGCAGTCCGTGTAGGGGGGATTCCGCATACCCCCCGCCCTCTCATTCCCGGGGCACAGATAACATGCCGGTTCATATTCACTTTGACTTTCCGGTGGCGTTTCCTCAACCTTTCCCTGCCAGGGTCTCTCCAACCTGTGAGGACTCACAAGAACCCACTCACCAATCAGTGGATTATAACGCCTGTGGGGAAATTTCTGAAAGTCAAACATCTCCATCCTCACTTTTTTATATGCATCATATTAGAATGCCTGACAAAAAAAAATTAGCCTCAGGCAAGGGAAAAATACATTGCTTAGCGCGGGAAGTGCAAGGACATATCATCACCCGGATGCAGGGGGTACCCTCTCCCCTGTGCGTTGCAAACCTCTTATTCCACTGAGAGAATATCCTCGCTCCTGTTGAGCTTTATTTCCAATTCGTTTCGCTGTTCATACAAACTGACAGTGCCGGTGAGAGTGAGATTTGCCCCCTCCTTGAGCGCAGCATTAAAAAGTGATTTTCCCCGGAGATTTCACCCTGACCTGAAGCTTCCCTCTGAATTCCGACACCTCCCCTTCCACAATAATAGTCTTCCCCACCACAGGCTTCTGCTCTGCAGTAAGCTTCGCATCAACATCAGGCCAGTAAACATAATCAATGGTCCCCGCACCATCCGAGATGGAAACCGTATTGGGAGCGGTTTCCATCCATGAAGGTCTTATGTTCACAATTTTTCCTTTCACCTTCACAGTCTTACCGATACTCTCCTTTGTAACACTGCCGGGCGACAATATCTGCGCAGGAGCAATGACCTGTGAGGTGGGCGTGGCAACAGCAGGAGCGGGGGGCACATTGGTTGCCAGGGGTTTGGTGGTTGTCCCGGCTGCTGCGGGGGATACCGCAGGAGCAATGCCGGCTGGAACAACAGCACCCATCTCCACCTGTTTGATGTCAGCCGCACCCCTGACCCTCAGCTGAAGGTTGCCCCTGTATTCACTTACCTGACCTGTAATGCGAAGGGTCTGTCCGGGGTCAGGCGTAAAACTCAGGGACTTTGCAACATCGCTCCAGTAAACAACACGGAGGACACCAGCATCATCCTTCAAATCCACCGAATAGGGCGCACGCTCAGACCTCGCCACCGTATAAGCCTTGACCACACCCTGAACAGTCACGGTCTTTTCAAGTATGGAGGCATTGACCTGACTGGGGGAAAGAACGCCGGTTGGCGTAGGCACCACAGGTGCAATAGTAACGGTGGATATTGTTGCCTCATCCTTCCCGGAAGTAGCGGTGCCATCCATCATCCGAATATCGGTTGGCGCATTAACATAGATGTTCAGGTTGCCCCTGTAATCCTTCACCGTGCCTGTAACCAGAATTTTGGCGCCTGGCTTGAGATTCTCCTTGATTGTCAGCGCATCATAAACGTTCTTCCACACCACAATCCGGATTGACTCGGTATCGTCAGTAAGATAGAGGGAATAAGGCGCCTGCTCCGTGCGTGGGGCAAGAACGGAGACAATGCGACCACCCACGGTTACTATCTGGTCAATCATCTTCTGGTCGATGGTGTTAATCGGTATTGTTTTCTGCGCCGTCTCGGCAATCAAAGACCCGGATACAAACAGAAAAATCATGATAGAAACAATTGCAAAGACTTTGTTTTTCATAATCACACCCCCATTTTAGTAAAATTCAGAATAAAAATACGGCTAAATTTTAATCCGCACAAGTAAAAATATCATTTCCCCTGAGGTTTTCCATTATAAAAGTTCCTCATCCGCAAAACTGTAATAGACATCTTCTCCAACAATAATGTGGTCCAGGACACGGATGCCAAGAATCTCCCCCGATTTTTTGAGCCTCTCTGTCAGCATGATGTCCGCACGGCTTGGAGAGGAATCTCCGCTTGGGTGATTATGAATGAAGATAACACCTGAGCCTGACTCGCGGATTGCCTCCTTGAAAACCTCCCGCGGATGCACTGTGCAGGAATTCAGCGAACCCTTGGACACCTCCACCTCTTTCATGACCTGGTTTCGGCTGTTGAGTATCAGCATGACGAATGTCTCCTGATTCAATCCGGTGAACCTCAGGCGATATGTATGAAAAACATCCTGGCTCTCCTCAATCCCTTTCCGCTGCCCTTTCTTTTCACGGATAAAACGCTTCCCCAGTTCCACGGCTGCCTTTATTTCAATTGCCTTGACTCGTCCGATACCCCTGATGCGGCAGATTTCATTGACTGATGCCTCCTCAATGGCGTGGAGGGAACTGAATTCATGAAGGAGGGTGTTTGCGAGGTCAAGGGCGGAAAGGGAGGTGCTGCCGGTTCGAAGAATGATGGCGAGGAGCTGCGCATCCGAGAGCGAGGCTGCCCCAAGCCGCTCAAGACATTCCCGCGGCTGGTCTCCCGGCAGCCAGGATACAATCGGCACATGTTTGACGATATCCTGCCTCTCCTCTTTTAAAAAGCGATAATACTCACAATAATTTGTCAGGTCGCACTTTTCACAATATGGGTTTTTCCCACAGACAGGGAGGGCGGAAAGATTTGCCCTCTCACTACCGGAAAAAAGTCCCAGAAGATAATCAAGGCTGTGAACAGTTTCCCCGCATAATCTTGCCGCCCTGAAACATATATCCTGGTAAGTTTTGAGAGACTCGGAGTCTGACTTGTGCTCCTTTATCCACCCGAGACGAAAGAGTAATGTCCGCTTTGGAGATTCCGGCACCGCCACCGGCGCCCCAAGAAGTCTCAGAAAGCGATACGCCTTGATTCCCCCCAGACCGGGAATAGTCTTATCCAGCCGCGCCGCACAAGCCCAACCACCGCCTTCAACATCCCTCCCGAAATCACCCCTCTTCATAAACGTCCCGAGCTTTTTGATACCGTTATGAATCCTTGCCTTCCGTTCAGGCAAAAGCAGGTTGTATTCCTTTTCCGGTAGTTCATAAATCTCACCCGTGGATTTCGGGTTCTCCATTTCGCTTTTAATCTGCGTGATTATCCGATAAACCTTGCGCCGTCCTGCCGCCGTGTCCGTATCAATCTGCAGAAATACCGCCACATAAGCCTCCCAGATACGTTCCGGCGGCTCAATCACTAAGCGGCATGAAAGAAGGCTCTCCCTTTTTGTCTCAAGAGATGGGGCGAGGGAAAAAAGGTATCCCCGTAACTTTTCAATGCAGTCAATTATGATAAGGTCACTTTCCACGTTTTTAAAGAGGGAGAAAGAATATCTTCAGAGATGTCCCTTCCGGACTTTTCTTCAGCCCAAAGACTCCACCAAGGAGATTATATTCCCGAACCTCACCCGTCCTCTTCCACTGAAAGATAAGGGTATTTACCTCCATCAGGTCATACCCATTCCTGACTTCCCGATGATAGAGTTTTTCAAAAACACGTGTGGAAAAATTCCCCCGTCCATCGCCATCTGAACGATAAACGGGCAGGAGGGAACTCCAGTTCCTGTCTATTGCATCGGCTTTGTCATAATAAAAAAGGCGCATGGATGAGGTTTTCCAGGAGCCGTCAGATTTCCTCACACTGCCAAAGAATGGGAACACCACCCTCCTCTTCTCCCATCTCCCGTCCTGCCACTCCATATCCCTTGCAATGTAAAATGGGAAGAGGTAACTCCTGCTGTAAGTATAGGCGCCGAAGTCATCTGTCTTATGCCTGAAGACCGGCCAGAGGAAGTAATAAAAGACCTGTTTGGGTCGTGTGCGGTAACCGAAAAGGGGAAAAAACTGCCTGACCTTCTCATCATCGCCGTTTTCATATTTCAAAATGGAAAGTAAAAGACTATAGCCCCGCCCGCCTGCGGGTTTGTAACGAACAGTGCTGAAAAAAGGTCCAAGGATGCCCCACTGGGAACGCTTGGGCGTCTCTCGCCTGCCATAAAGAAGAAGATAATAATCCCATTTTTCCGTGGGGGTGCGCTGCCGCAGAAAAAGGGGAATCAGCATGTCAAATGCCCTGACGCCTCCATCTTTCAAGATGGTTCGCCTGTGATATCCAAGGGGCCATATGTAATTCAGACGGGTGTATTCCCCCTCCTTACGGGCATAACTGAAAAGAGGCCACATCTTCAGGGCGTTGTATCCATCACCTTTCCCATAAGCGAAAAAGGGCCAGAGGAAATGATATTTCTGGTTCGATGGATTACTCACCCGGATAAAGAGGGGCCAAAGGAGGGTCAGGATGCGGTCATTTCCACCCAGATTTCTAAAATCTCCCAAAAATGGCCAGAATGCAAAATAGCTCTGCGGCTTTGTTGATGGAAAAGGGAGATAGACATAGGCATCCTGCGCATACCAGAAGAAGGGAAAAAGAATCAGATGGCGGTGATTGTTTTTATCAGAACCGGTGTAAAAAAATGGGAAAAATGTCCATTTCCGATATGAATCATCCTGAACATCTCTCGAAGACTTTGAAAATAAAAACGCAAATATGTACTGGGAGCGTGTTCCGCCTCCTTCCATAGACGGTTTACAACGATAGGTGAATAGAGGCCACACCAGGTCCCAGAAAATCTTCCCCGTACTGACCTCCTTTTTATAAGAGAAGAGAATCGGCACCCGCGCCTCAGCCCCCCCATCCCTTGAGGAAAAATGAAAAAATGGAAAGGCAAGATTGACTTCCGTCAGGGATGTGGTTGCATCGTGCTGGAAGGAAAAGGCGGGGAAAAATGAGACCTCACCTGCCCACGCATTCATGAGAAAAAATAAACCAAGGGAGGTCAGGATATATCGGCGCATGCGCGGCACTCCGGATACAGGGCAGGTTCAAAATCATGTTCTTTACTTTATATCACACAGGCTCAGGTTTCAGAAACCTTGGTCTCCTCGGAAAAAAGAACGATGGTGAATGTGGTGCCCTCACCAAGTGTCGATTCCACGGAAATCTTCCCGTTATTTTCCTCAACAACCTTCATCGTTGTGCAGAGACCGAGACCGGTGCCATTCGAGCCCTTCGTTGTAAAAAAGGGGGTGAAAAGTCGGCTCATGACATCTGGAGGAATACCCTCGCCATTGTCCGTAATCTTGATTACAACGGTCCCATTCTCCCCGGGCATGGTTGTTATCCGTATCACGCCGTTTGAATGTTTTATAGCCTCACTGGCATTGATAATGAGGTTCATCAGACATTTATACATCCCATCTTCACTCAAATGACGGTCCGGGATATCGGGGTTGAGAGAGATGTCCAGCCTTATATTCTTCTTGGTCAGCTGGTCTTTTACCGAATCGCGAATCTCGGTGATAACATTGTTGATATTGCATAATTTTTTCCGACCGGAGGCGGCGCGGGAAAAGTCAAGCATATCCCTGATAAACTTGCTGATTTTATCCTCACCGTGCTTGATGATTTCCCAGCTGGAGCGTGCATTTTCAAGGGAACCCTCATCCAGGCTTTTATCCATCAACTGAGACCCGCCCATGGTGAGCTGCAGGATATTTTTTATATTATGCGCCACACCGGTTATGGTCTGGCCAATGGCAGCCATCTTTTCCTGCTGGACCATACTCTCCCGCATCTCCAGATTGTCAAGGGATAGTGCCAGCTCATTGGCAAGGCTGGAGACAAAACTCAAGTCTGCCTCTGTGAATGCCCGGACTTCCTCCCTTGTATCAATATGCAAAACACCAAGGACTTTGTTCTTGGCTATTAGCGGAACGCACATGGCGGAACGAATATCATACATCAAGACGCTTTCCGAGCCCTCAAAGCGCTCATCCGTTTTTGCATCACGGCTCAGGATGGATATCTTTTCCCGTGCGCTTCGTTCAATAATTGTGCGACTGATGGCGATACCCTTAGAGATGTCAGGGGCATCTCCCCTGTATTTCACGATAACGGGTTGAAACTGCGTCTCTGAGACGCCTGTCAGAATGACCCCCCTGTCCGCCGGCAAAATCTCAAATAACAAGGTCATCACACGCTCCAGAATAGTCTGGCGGTCCTTGGCATCCCTCAGCATATCACTCAAGCGATAAAGAGTGGCAAGACGCAAGTTGGCTTTGATGAGCTCTGATTTGTTAATAACAGCCGCCTCGGTGAAGGGAAGGGGCGTGGAATCGCTGGTCTTCGCCGTCAGGATGGTGGTGAATTGTCCGCTCGCCTTCCCCTCGGGAAGGAGTGATACCGTGCTTTCCTCCTCCTTTGCCACCTCCTGGTCCTTCTTGGAGCGAAAAGAAAATCCGAATTCCACATCACCCAGAGTTATAACATCGCCTTCTTTCAATTCATGACGTGTAATCCGCTGACCGTTGACCATCGTGCCGTTGCTGCTGTTCAAGTCCACAATAAAAAAGACATCATCAACCCTTTCAATCCTGGCATGCTGTCGTGAGATGGACTCCTGAGGGACGACGATTGTGTTATCAGGATGGCGCCCGATTGTGACAACATCTTCTGATATCACATACTCCTGCTGGAAGGAAGGGTGCTTCTCCAGCGGAAAGAAATAACCAATATTTTTCTTTTCTGATTGAGCCATAATCATTCATCGGGGCAAGCCCGATGTGAACCCCCATATCTCATTATTTTCAACAATTGTGTATTGTGTCTTGATACTATCCTGTCCTTTTTTGTCAATAACAAACGATTTTGAAAGAAATATCTTTCCACGAGTGCCTGTCAACTTTCCAATAAAAATTTCAATTTTTACCATCAGCCTCAGGCGGATTCATCTTGATAGAGTTCCCGAATTAATCAGAAAATTGAAGTGTGCCTACCCCCTTGCAGATGAAAAAACTGGACATCAATAATCCACTCATGTTTAGAAAAAGGGATAGAGTTTATTGATTTTAAACCCTGTGCTTCTTTTTTATTCTTCATCCATCAAAGGATTGACACTTGTCCACAGCCAATAGTTTTCAGGAACCAACAGGCATTAAATTCATTTTCCGCACCCTGAAATACCGCAACTATCGCCTCTTCTTTGGAGGCCAGGGCATCTCACTCATCGGGACATGGATGCAGCAGACTGCAATGGGGTGGCTTGTGTATCGCATCACAGGCTCTGCCTTTCTCCTTGGGGCGGTGGAATTTTTCAGCACTATCCCTGTTTTTTTCCTTACTCCATTTGTGGGAGTCCTGGCTGACCGGTGGAACCGCCACCGTATGGTTATCGTGATTCAGTCCCTTGCCATGCTTCAGGCTTTCATTCTCGCCTTCCTCACCCTCTGGGGCACCATCGAAGTGTGGCACATCATCTCTATGAGCCTCTTCCTTGGATTCATCAATTCATTTGACACCCCCGTGCGCCAGTCATTTGTCATGGATATAATAGAGCGACGGGAAGATATCGGCAATGCCATCGCCCTGAACTCCTCCATGTTCAA
>Ga0315279_10009724_pt1 | contig 11411 bp, 5 predicted proteins | sample YL17G06_20_MG_FD_203694 | JGI IMG/M metagenome (GOLD analysis project Ga0315279, IMG submission 203694) | Sediment microbial communities from Yellowstone Lake, YNP, Wyoming, USA - YL17G06_20 | ecosystem: Environmental > Aquatic > Freshwater > Lake > Sediment | place: USA: Wyoming | collected...
TCCCTTTTCAGGTTCATTTTGTCGGCGACTTCCCCCGCGTCAATTTCCATAATGAACTTGTTCTTAGCATGAGATCCCCGCATGACGTGCCTCTTCGATCGGGCCGAACTACGGCAGATCTCGTTAATGAAGGAGGTGATGTGACCAAGAGATGTGGAATTCGCGCTACGGGAGGAGTCTTTCTCAACGTTTAAACCGAAAGGAGAGAATTATTATGAGAAGAGCTACGATTTTGGGCATGATCCTTCTTTGCGTTTTCCTGACGTCCTTTCTCGGCTCTCAGGAAATGCAGTCCGGCTCCATAAGAGGCCGGATCATCGATGACACCGGGCAGCCCCTTCCGGGCGTCTCCATCACGATCTCCGGCCCTGCCCACATCGGCAAGGTCATGACCGTGACCAACGCTGAAGGGCTCTTCCGGGCCCCCAGCCTGACGCCGGGAACGGGCTACGAAATCAGGGCTGAGCTCAGCGGTTTTGAAACGACCATCCAAACAGGGATCATCGTCAACCTCGGCAAGACGATCTCGATCGAGATCAAAATGAAGCCCTCGACGATCCAGCAGGAGGTCACGATCACGGCGCCGACACCCACGGTCGACGTCGTGAAATCGGCGACGACAAAAACCGTGACCAGCGACGTCCTGACATCGCTTCCCCTGTCGCGCAACGTTACCGCGATCCTTCAAACCGTCCCGGGCGCCGTCGGCGACAGCATGCACGGCGACGGGCGGGGAGAGGCCGGCGCCGTCATGGACGGCATCCAGATGACGGAACCCGACGTCGGCGGAGTCGGCTTCGGATACGACGTGGGGATCGGTTGGGACACCGTTGAGGAGTACGAGGTCGTGACGGCAGGCGCCAACGCTCAGTACTATGGCAGCGCGAGCGGTCTGACCAATATCCTCATGAAATCGGGCGGGAACAAGTTTTCGGGCGAGGCCTCTATCTACTACACGAACGAGAACCTAACCTCCATCCACTTGACCGATCCGCAAATTCAGGCTCTTAACCTGGCCAAGCCCTCGATCCCGGTTTACGCATTTGACTCGTCATTGGCGCTCGGCGGGCCGATCATCAAGGACAAGCTCTGGTTCATGGGCGAACTCCGCTACATCAAGAGCAAGGATACCGGCGATTTCCGACCCACCGTCATCAACGGGAAGCAGTACGATAATTACGACCGTGTCTTCCCCAACTATATCGGCTTCCTGAAGTTGTCGACCCAGCTGACCAAGAACATCCGCGCCTCGGCCATGGGACATTTTTCCATGGAGGACGATCCCTATTACTACAGCGGCTGGAGTACGACCGATGAGGCCAACTACCATAACAAGCCCATCCGCTTCAATTACAGTGCCACGGTCTCTTGGACCGTCAACAGCAGCACGGTCCTCGACCTCCGCGCCGGTGGGCTGTATTTCAAGTGGACGGGCAGCACCACCGCAGCCGGCAATCCCGACGGGCCTCGTTTCGACGACTGGTACACCGGCTATGCCTGGGGCCAGGGGGGCGGCGAGCAATACACATATAAGCCCAAGGCCAACATTTCGCTAACCGGCACCAAGTTCCTGGACAATGTCCTGGGCGGAAGCCACGAGCTGAAAGTCGGTTTGGAATATGAGAGGAACCGCGGCGACTGGGGCTTTTATATGAAGCAGCCCCTGTTCTGGACCTATTGGGATGGAAGCCCCTACTATAACGCGGCGCTGAACGGCGGCGTGACCGACCCGGTCTATGGCGACGGCCTTCTCTACTATGCGGCCATTGGAACCACGTCCGGATCCGGCGCCGAGATCGGCATCACCTCCCGGGTGGGCGGCTTCATCCAGGATTCCTTCACCATCAAGCGCCTGACCCTTAACGTGGGCCTGCGGGCCGACCATCTGACAGCCTGGAGCCCGGGCCGGACGAAAGGCGCGGCGACAGATCCCGTAGCTCTGGCCCTCGGCGAGACTTTCGTCAAGGACTTCGGCATCAACCCTTACGGCGAGGTCGCATACGCAACCTGGAAGAACGCCTTCCCTTATGGCACGTTCTTGTCTCCCCGTATCGGTCTGACCTACGACCTCTTCGGTAACGGGAAAACGGCTCTCAAAGCCTCGTTCACGCGCCAGCAGGAGAGCTTCCCCACGGGAACATTCTCCTCCATGTACCCCCTGACCTGGCGGGGCTTCACCTGGAACTGGTGGGATCTCAACGGGAACGGCACCCCCGACGTCACCGGAGTTGACAAATACGAAGAAGCCTATGGGGAGACCCCCCTGGGCATGACCTCCACGGCTTACATGGACGCCATCGACCCCAACGTCAAAGTGCCTTATGTGAATGAGGTCACGGTCGGCATCGAGCACGAGCTCGTCAAGAACGTCAACGTCGGTGTCCGCTATATCCACAAGGACCGCAAGAGCGTCCTGGCCAGCGTCCTCTGGGACAAACCGACGGACCGCTACTGGTATTCGCATGACCGGGCCCCCGAGTGGTGGATCCCGTTCACCACGACGGTCCCCGCGACCGGCGCCTACCCGGCCCAGGAAGTCACCATGTACTTCCTGTCGAACGACGCGCCCGAACAGTTCAACCGCCTGACCAACATTCCCGAAGGCGTCATGAAATACAACTCCGTGGAGGCCAGCTTCGACAAGAGATTTTCCAACGGCTGGCAGCTCGGAGGCTCCGTCAACTTCTCCAAGGCCACGGGCAACTATCCCGTAGGCTACGCCTCCTGGGCTTCGTTCGGCAACTTCTCCAGCGCGAACTCTTTCGTCAACAGGTATGGCGAACTGCCCTACAGCCGGCCCCTCCTGGTCAAGCTCTACGGCACCTTCAGCTTCCCTTACCAGATCATGTTCTCGTTCTTCTACCTGCACACCGACGGCTCGCCCTGGGGGCGGACGGTCACGGTCCGTCCGCCGGAGGATTGGGCGGCCGCCAACAACGCCAGCACAACGTCGTATTCCATTTACGTCGAACCTCCCGGGTCCTACAGGAACGAGTCCTCGGACAGCCTCGACGTGAGACTCGAGAAAGACTTCAATCTCGGCCCCGGCAAACTCGGGATCTACATGGACGTCTTCAATCTTCTCGGCGCCTACACGCTGAACGTCGCCCAGAATCCCGGCGGGTCATGGAGACCGGCCGACGAGAACACCACCGAAGGAACCTACACGGTTGGTTCGACAGGGTTGCGGGGATTTGCCGGATCCCGTCAGTTCAGGTTCTCCTTGTTCTACAGGTTCTAAGGGAGTCGAACTCTGCCTCTATAGAGAAGGGAGGGCCCGGCCCTCCCTCCTCTTTTATTTGAAACGGCTGGAGACTGAATCCTGGCTCCATGCCACAACGTCCAAGCCGTGAGTCCCGTGGAAAACCTCCGGGCATGTTTGAGAAGGAAAAAGCTACGTGCTTGCGGCATCCAAGAACATATAGAATAGACGATATGCCGATCATGAAGAGAGAATGAAAGGATATCGAACATGAAAGATTTCGTTTATCATCAACCAACGGAAGTCCGCTTCGGCCGAGGGCGTGTCCGGGAGGCCGGCGAGATCGTCGCCCGCTTCGGAAAAAAATGCCTCCTGGTGACAGTCCCCGAGTTCCCGGCCCTGGCGCCGCTTTTCGCCAGGGTCAAGGGGATCCTGGAAGAGAAAGGCATCGCGGTCGCCCACTTCGACGGGGTCATCCCCAACCCGACCACGGACGTGGTTTCGGCCGGGGCGCTCCTGGCCCGCGAGTCGGGGGCTGAAGTCGTCCTGGGGCTGGGCGGCGGTTCGAGCATGGACGTCGCCAAGGCCATCGCCGTCGAGGCCACGCATAAGGGAACGTGCTGGGATTATCTTTTCTTCAAGAAACAGCCGACGGCCGCGACGCTCCCCGTCGTCGCCGTGACGACCACGTCCGGGACGGGATCGCACGTGACCCAGGTCGCCGTGGTGACGAACCCAGTGGAGAGGAACAAGTCCGCGCTTTTCAATCCCATCCTCTTTCCCCGGGTCAGCATCGTGGACCCTGAACTTGTGGTCACGGCTCCGAAGCACGTTACCGCCACGACCGGCTTTGACGTTTTTTCCCACGCTTTCGAGAGCTACATCAACCCCAACGGGTCGCCTTATACGGACCTCCTGGCTCTGGAGGCCATCCATCTCGTCGCGGCCAATCTGCCGTCGGCGGTGAGGAACGGCTCGGACATTGAAGCCAGGACGCGGATGGCCTGGGCCGACACCCTGGGCGGGCTCAGCATCGCCAACGCCGGCGTCACCCTGCCCCACGGTATCGGGATGGCCATGAGCGGCCTCTATCCCCACGTGGCCCACGGCGAGGCCCTGGCCGCCGTTTACCCGGCCATCATGAGATATACGTACGAGACATCGATCGTGAAATTCGCGGCCATGGGCCGCCTCTTCGACCCGGCTCTCGTCCGGGTCGGCGACGCCGAGGCCGCGAAGAGGTCCTGCGAAGCCCTGGACGCATTCCTCAGGGGGATCGGGCTCCGGATGACCCTGAAGGACCTCAGGATCCCTAAGGACGAGCTGAAGGCCCTCGCTAAGGCATCGATGATCCTGCCGGATTACAAGAACCACCCCCGGGTGGCGACCTTGGACGAGATCCTGGAGATCCTGGAAAACAGCTGCCGGGCTTGATCGAGCCGCTCGGACCCGTGAACAATTGAAGGAGGATTTCATGTTACAAGCCGTTCTGCAAATGCCCGAAAAGGTCATCTTCCGTGAGGTCGAGCGGCCGGTGCCGGGTCCCGGCCAGGTCCTGATCAAGGTTGAGCGGATCGGCATTTGCGGTTCCGATATCCACGCCTATTACGGAAAGCATCCCTATATCAAGTGCCCCATCGTCCAGGGCCACGAGTTTTCCGGCCTCATCGCCGAGGTCGGGGAAAGGGTCGAAGGGCTCGCCCCGGGGGACAACGTGACCGTCATGCCCCAGCTCGTCTGCGGACAATGTTATCCCTGCAAGCACGGGAATTATCACATCTGCAACGAGCTCAAGGTCATCGGCTGCCAGGCGGAAGGCGCCGCGCAGGAATATTTTGCCGTGGACGCCAAGCTCGTTGTGAAGCTCCCCGAAAACATGAGCTATGAGGAAGGGGCCATGGTCGAGCCGGTCGCGGTCGGCGTGCACGCCGTCGGACGCCTGGGAAATGTCGAAGGCCTGAATGTCCTCGTCCTCGGAGCGGGGCCGATCGGCAACCTCACCGCCCAGGTCGCGAAAGGGATGGGCGCCAAATCCGTCATGATCACCGACGTCAGCGACTACCGTCTTCAGGTAGCGAAGGATTGCGGTATCGCGTACGCCGTCAACACCCGGTCGACGGACCTGCCGGTTGCCCTGGACAAGGCCTTCGGTCCGGACCGCGCGGACGCCATCCTGGAGTGCGTGGGCGCCCAGAAGACCATCGACCAGGCGGTCCTCGCGGCCAGGAAGGGCACGGACATCGTCGTGGTCGGCGTGTTCGCGGAGAAACCCGTCGTCGATCTGGGTCTGATCCAGGACCGGGAACTCCGGCTGATCGGGACCCTGATGTACAAGGCTGGGGACTACGAAACCGCCGTCACCCTCATCCGGACGGGCCGCGTGAACCTGAAGCCTCTGATGTCGAAGCACTTTCCGTTCAAGGAATATCCCCAGGCCTACAAGTTCATCGAGCAGAACCGCGAGCGGACGATGAAGGTTTTTATCGACCTTTAAGACCGGCTCTCGTCAAGGCTCATATGAAACGCGATCCCTCGAGACGGACCCCCTGGAAGGCCCTCCTCGTCATCGCCGCGGCCGGCCTTTTTTGTCGCCCCGCCCCGACCCGGGCATCCGCCTCGGGCGGGCTCGTGCCCTCGGGATTGAAATGCGAATACAGGACGGAGCCGCTGGGTATAGACAGCCTCGCCCCCCGCCTCAGCTGGATCGTCGAGTCCAGCCTCCGGGGCCAGGCTCAGAGCGCCTACCAGGTCCTCACGGCGGATTCTCTCCAAGCCCTGGCCTCAGACACGGGGAACCTCTGGGACAGCGGGAAGGTCCCGTCGGGGGAGACACTCAACATCGTTTACAGAGGGAAGTCGCTCCGGAGCGGACAACGCTGTTTCTGGAAGGTCTGCGTCTGGGACATGGGCGGCGCAGCGTCCCCGTGGAGCGTCCCTTCGTCATGGGAGATGGCGCTCCTCTCGCTCGCTGATTGGAAAGGGCGCTGGATCGGGGACGGTAGACCGACGTCCCTGCGCGACGAGGATTTCTTCAAAGACGATCCGGCGCCCCTTTTCCGCAAGGAGTTTACCCTACCCGCGGACGTCCGGGGGGCGCGGCTCTATATCACGGGGCTCGGCTATTACGAGGCCGGCCTCAACGGCCGCCGCGTCGGCGACCAGGTCCTCGACCCGGGCTGGACGAATTACGCGAAGAGGGTCTTTTATAGCACATATGATGTGACGGCGCTCCTAAAAAAAGGGCCCAACTGCCTCGGGGTCATGCTCGGGAACGGTTGGTACAACCCCCTTCCTCTCCTCATGTGGGGGAACCGGAACATCCGGGAGTCCCTTCCCGTCGGGAAGCCGTGTTTTATCACCCAGCTCGACATCGAGCTTGTGGACGGTTCGCGTATATCCGTAGCCACGGACGCGTCCTGGAAGTCCCACCCGGGGCCGGTCCTCAGGAACAGCGTCTACCTGGGCGAGGTCTACGACGCCCGGAAGGAATTGAAGGGCTGGGACAGGCCCGGTCTCGACGAGAGCGGCTGGCTCCCCGCGGTCCCGGTCCCGGGTCCCGGCGGCGCGCTCCAGGTCCAGCCGCAACCGCCCATCAGGGTCTCCGCGGTCATTGCGCCAGTGAAGATCACAAGGCCCGAGCCGGGAACCTTCATCGCCGATTTCGGCCGGAATTTTGCGGGCCTGGTCAGGCTCCGCGTCAAAGCCCTGGCCGGGACGACGATCCGTCTCCGCTACGGCGAGCTGCTTTATCCCGACGGCAGTCTGAATCCCATGACCGGCGTCTGCGGCCAGATCAAGGGGAAGAAAGGGAACGGAGAGAACATCGGCGGTCCTGGTTCGCCCGAGATCGCCTGGCAGAGCGACACGTATATTTCGGCGGGCGGCGGAGAAGAGGTCTACGCCCCCCGTTTCACATTCCGCGGCTTTCGCTACGCGGAGGTCACGGGTTGTCCGGGCGTCCTGGATCCGGCTTCGATCGAGGGGCTGGCCCTCAATTCCGACGTGGGGCCGGCCGGTTCGTTCTCCTGCTCGAACGAGCTCTTCAACCGAATCCAGGAAATGGTCCGACGGACCTTCCTGAGCAACATCTTCAGTGTCCAGTCGGACTGCCCCCATCGCGAGAAGTTCGGCTACGGCGGCGACATCGCGGCGACGAGCGAGGCCTTTATCGACAACTTCGACATGGCGGGGTTCTACGCCAAGACCGTCAGGGACTGGGGGGACGCCGCCAGGCCGGACGGCATGTTGACGGACACAGCGCCCTTCGTCGGCATCCAGTACTGCGGTGTCGGGTGGGCCATGGCTCACCCCCTGCTCCTCGAACAGCTTTACCGGTACTATGGAGACAGGCGCCTTTTGGAGGAACAGTACGCGACGGCGGCCGCCTGGCTCGACCTGGTGAGCGCTCAGAATCCCGAAGGGATCATCAAGGAAGGTTTGAGCGACCATGAAGGACTCGAGGAAGCCCCCGCCCCCCAGATGGCGACCCCGCTCTATTTTCAATCCGCCCGGCTGATGTCCAGGCTCGCGGCGGTCCTCGGGAAGGCTGGGGACGCCACCAGGTACGAACGCTTGGCCGACAGCATCCGGACAGCTTATCTTCAGAGGTTCCTCATCCCCGGCACCGGGATGTTCAGCCCGGCGACGCAGGCCGGCCAGGCGTTTGCCCTCTACACGGGTCTTGTCCCTCCGGGCGAGAAGGACGCGGCGCTCTCCGTCCTGCTGAAGAAAGTGAAGGAGGATGGCCGGGGACACCTCTCGACGGGGATCTTCGGGACGAAATTCATGCTCGACGTCCTGTCCGGTTCGGGGCATGCCGACGCGGCTTACGGGATCGTAGGCCGGCGGACGTTCCCCGGCTGGGGATACATGCTCGATAACGGCGCGACGACCCTCTGGGAACACTGGGAGGGGAGCGATGACACGTTCTCCCAAAACCACCCCATGTTCGGGTCCGTGAGCGATTGGTTCTTCAAATGGCCGGCCGGCATCCAGCCCGCTCCCGAGGCCGTCGGCTTCGACCGGATCCTCATCCGGCCCCAACCCGCGGCGGGCCTGACGTGGGTCAAGGCTTGGGTCCGCACCGTCCGGGGCGAAGTCCGGAGCGAATGGCGCCTGGAGAACGGCCGCTTTGAACTGCATGTCGTCGTCCCGGCCAATACGAGATCGACGGTCTTCGTCCCGGCCGACGATCCGGCGTCCGTCAGGGAGGGAGCGCGGCCGGCGGCCGAGGCCGAGGGTGTCGCCTCCGTCCGGCTCGAACCGGGGGAAGCCGTCTTAGAGATTGGCTCGGGAGATTATGTCTTTTTATCGGAACTCGGATCGAAAACCTCGGATCCGCGGAAAGGAGGAGACCATGGCGGTGATCAATAGAAGGGACTTCCTGGAAACGATGGCCGTGGGGGCCGCCGCGCTGGCCGCCTCCCCGAGCCGGGCCTTCGGCGACAAGAGCGGGCGGAACCCGAACATCGTTGTCATCATGACCGACGATCAAGGCTACGGCGACCTGGGGTGCTACAATGTCGAAACGAGGATCCCCACGCCGAACATGGACAGGCTCGCCCGCGAGGGCGTCCGATTCACCGACGCCCATTCGCCTTCGGCGGTCTGTTCGCCGACCCGCTACGGCCTGCTCACGGGACGCTACTGCTGGAGGACCTGGCTCAAGCGGGGCGTCGTCGGTGGCTACACGCCGCCGCTCATCGAGCCGGAGCGGATGACGGTCGCCTCCCTGCTGAAAGGCCGGGGATATGCCACGGGATTCTTCGGGAAATGGCACATGGGCCTCGGCTGGACCCGGATGAACGGATTCGTCCCGACATGGCGGGACGCCGAAAGGTTCTGGCGTGGCTCCTGGCAGGATGCCAAACCCGAGACCGGCCTGAACGTGGCCTTCACCAAGCCCGTTCGGGGAGGCCCGGCGGACCTCGGATACGACGACGCGTATTTCACGGCCGCCTGTTCGACGATGGACGGTCCCTTTGTCTACATCGACAGAGACAGAACGGTCGGGATCCCCGACAGAAAGGTCTCCGAATTCTACGACATGACCCGGGGCGAAGAGGGAAGCCCCCGAGAGGGCTGGATCGCCCCCGGGTTCAAACTCGAGGAGGTCGATCTCGAGTTCACAAGGAAGGCGGTATCCTTCATGGAAAGGACCTGGGAGGGCTTCCCGGGCAAGCCCTTCTTCGTCACCCTCTTCCTCTCGGCACCGCATACGCCATGGCTTCCTCCGGATTTCGTCAAAGGGAAAAGCGAGGACGGCCCCAGGGGAGATCTGGTGGTCATGGCCGACTGGTGCGTCGGCGAGATTGTCAAAGCCCTTGACAGGATGGGCGCGGCCAAGGACACTTTGATCCTCTTCACGAGCGACAACGGCCCCCACCCGGGGATCAACGGCCACTTCTCCGCGGGGCGGCTGCGAGGCCTCAAGTCCCAGATCTGGGAGGGCGGACACCGGGTCCCCTTCATCGCCCGCTGGCCGGGGCGTATCGAACCGAGTGCCGTGAGCGATGAGCCGATCTGCCTCACGGACCTGTTTGCGACCTTCGCGGGCCTTGCCGGAGCCGACGTGCCGGACGGCGCGGGGCCGGACAGCTACGATATCTCCCCCGCTCTCTTCGGAAAGAAGGGGCCCGAGCCGATCCGGGAGGCGATCATCTCCCATTCCGAGAACGGGACCTTCGCCATCCGGCGGGGAGCCTGGAAGCTTGTTGTCGACAACAAGACTTCGGGCGGCTGGATGACCCCGGCGGGGAAGTCGCCGGTGCCGGGAACGCCGGGCCAACTTTACAACCTGGCCGACGATCCGTACGAACAGAACGACTTCTGGGAGAAGCGGCGTGACGTCGTCGAACGGCTCACCGCCCTTCTGGAGAAGTATATCGCCGAGGGGCGGAGCGCGCCGCGCGGCCGCCGCCCGAGGACGTGACCCGTTGACACGGAAAACGACTAGGAGGGAACCATGATGAATGCCGCCATACCAGTCATCCTCTCGATCCTTTGGCTCAGCGGGACTTCGGATCAGACCGGACCGAGAGGCTCCGTCACCCGTTGGGGCTTCGATGGGGGGGTGGGCGTCGGGACCCGCGAATCCATCGCCGGGATCGATGACGCCCTCTCGGGGAATCATCGATTCGTCCCTGGCGTCGCCGGCCTCTGTGGCTTTGCGGCGCCGACCGGGGAGAGGATCATTCCATATTCCTCCCGGCCCTGGCAGCCCCGGATCTGGAGATCTGTTCTGCCCGAGCCATGCCCCTTCGAGCTTTCGAAGGATATCGTAGGCGTCGCCTTCACGAGGAACTATGTCGCCTACACGGACGCCGACACGTGGTACCCGTCCTGGGCGCCCGACGGGAACATGTACAGCGCCTGGACCGATGGCGAGATCGGCGAGGAGGCCGTCCAGTCGGGCGGCGGCGCCAGGGCCCGCACGGGCAACGCGAAGATCATGGGTGACGACCCGCTGAACCTGACGATCTTGTCCCTGGGGACGGAGCCGGCATCGGCTCTGCCCTACGGGGGCCGCTACCCCAGCGCCAACCTCGTCCATAACGACATCTGGTACTTCGGGACCTATTGCATCGACTTCGACAGGTCCAAGCCGGATTATCCCGATCTCTACAGCTGGGCCATCTGCGGCCCGGCGCCGGGCTTCCGCATCTCGATGGACTACGGCAAGACCTGGATCCCCAGCCCGCTGACCCCGGAAAAGCCGCTCTTTCCGGAGTCGGGGAAGGACGGACGCCAGGTGAAGATGGGGACGCCGCACTTCGTCGATTTCGGCCGGAACCTGCAATTTTCGCCCGACGGGAAGGCGTATCTCGTCGGGGATGGCGCCCTCGAACCTGACCCGAAGCCCAGGATAGCCGGCAACAGCTGGATCTCCTCCGACGCGGTCTATCTGGCCCGCGTGACCCCCAGCCCGCAGAACATAAACGACATCACCAAGTGGGAATTCTACGCCGGTCGGGGCGCGGACGGCAAGGCCGTCTGGACGAAGGATTTCCTGGAGATCAAACCCCTCCTCTCCTGGAATAACCGGATGGGATGCACGACGATCACCTACGACGCGTCCCTCAAGAAGTACCTGATGTGCGTGACGGACGGATGGCCGGGCGTTGAGGACATGAACACCTATCTCCTGGAGGCCGACGACATCACCGGCCCCTACCGGCTCGTCACGTTCATGAACAATTTTGGGCGCCAG
>Ga0315279_10009725_pt1 | contig 11409 bp, 6 predicted proteins | sample YL17G06_20_MG_FD_203694 | JGI IMG/M metagenome (GOLD analysis project Ga0315279, IMG submission 203694) | Sediment microbial communities from Yellowstone Lake, YNP, Wyoming, USA - YL17G06_20 | ecosystem: Environmental > Aquatic > Freshwater > Lake > Sediment | place: USA: Wyoming | collected...
TCTGGGCGTCAAAAAGGGCGCCCGACTTGTTGTTGAACGTCCCGCCGTAATAGCCGGCAATCTGCCCGGCGCCGGTCCAGGTGGCCGTCCCCCAGTTGTTGATCGTCCCCGTGTTAAATGACTTCTCCCCCGCCCCGCTGATGTTCAGCGCGGCTCCCGCCGCGATGTCGGTCGATCCCGCCCCGGCGATCGTCCCCCCCGTCCAGTTCATCGTCCCGGTCACTGAAATATGGCCACTCCCGCCCCACGTCCCGTTGCCGCTCAATGCCGCGTTCGCCGTCGTCCCGCTGGCGCTGTTGAAGTTCAGCGTTCCAGCGGACACCGCCGTGGTCCCCGCGCTGTAGGCCCCGGCCACGTTCACTACCCCGCCGGTGACGTTCACCGTCCCGGCCCCGCTTACGCTCGATCCGGCGTTCAGGTTGTGCGTGCTGCCGCCGAAGGTCAGCGCCTTGGAGGCCGCCACCGTGTAACTGCCGGTGCTCGTCCCGCCGTTGCCCAGCAGCACCGTCCCGCTCTCCACCGCCAGCGTCCCGTCGTTGTTGCATGGTCCGCCCATCGTGGTCGTCACGCTGCCCGCCGACTTGCGGAACGTCGCCCCAGCGTTGTTGTTGAACGTCGGCGCGCCGTTGCTGCCGTTGGAGAAGCTCGAATCGTTCTGGGCGTCAAAAAGGGCGCCCGACTTGTTGTTGAACGTCCCGCCGTAATAGCCGGCAATCTGCCCGGCGCCGGTCCAGGTCGCCGTCCCCGAGTTGTTTATCGTCCCCGTGTTAAACGACTTCTCCCCCGCCCCGCTGATGTTCAACGCCGCCCCGGGGGCAATGGATGCACTTCCCGCGCCGCCGATTGTTCCGCCGGTCCAGTTGAACGCGCCGCCGCTCTGCACCGTCAGTGAACCAGCCAGGCTCAGAGTTCCCCCGTTCAGATTCAGCACCGCGCCGCCGGAGGCGACCGATCCCACGGTTGTCGAGGCAATGGCCAGCGTGCCGCTGTTCAGTGAGAGCGTGCCGCCGAGCAACAGCGCCGCAATCGTCGGGTTGGAGGCGAGCGTGACCACCGACCCGGAATTGATGCAGGCGATATCGGGGGACGCGGGTAGACCCGTCGGACTCCAACTGGCGGCGGTCTCCCAGGTCCCCGAGCCAACATACGCCTTGTTGCAACCGCTGACCGTGAGGCTGGTGGTGGCGCTGTGGCTCAAGCTGCCGCTTGTGCCGTTCACGGTAATCGTCGAGGTCCCCGCCGGGGTGCTGCCGCTGGTCGAGAGCGCCAGGCTGGAAGTGCCTGGCGGCGCTGGGTTCGGAGTGAAAAGGCACGAGGCGCCCGCCGGCAGTCCGCTGCACGACAAGTTGACGGAGGAAGCGAATCCCCCGCTGCCCGTGATCGTCACTGTAAAGGTGGCACTGCCGCCGGCGTTCACCATCTGCGAGGCGGGCGTGACCGACAGCGTGAAATCCGGAACTACGGTGGTGGCCGTGGCGCTGTTGTCGGTGGGCGTGGGGTCTCCTGCGTTCGAGCTGACGCTGGCCGTGTTGTTGATTGTCCCCGCCCCCGCCGGCTGAACCACCAGCGTCACGGTGGCGCTGGCGAGATAGGCAAGCGAGCCCAGGCTGCACGTAACTGTAGTGGTGCCGCTGCACGTGCCCTGGCTCGGCGTCGCCGAGACGAAAGTGACACTTCCCGGCAACGGGTCGCGCACAATGACCCCGGTGGCCGGCGACGGGCCGTTATTGGTCACCGTCAGCGTATACGTGATGCTTGATCCGGCGACCACGGATGTCGGCCCGGTCTTCGTCAACGCCAGGTCGGTGCTGCCGGATGCAGATCCGATCTTAGCAATGAAGAGATCCTGGCCGCCTCCCGAGGCGGCCTGCAGCGGGCCGGCCGTCGGGAAGTCGCTCGAATATGTATAGCCGGCAACGTAGGCATTGCCTGCGGAGTCCACCGCAATGCCGCCACCGACATCGTCGTAGACCCCACCCAGGTAGGTGGAATACTCCAGTGCCGAGCCGGCCGCGTCCAGCTTAGCAACAAAGGCATCTGCGTAACCGCCGGGCGTGGCTTGCAGCGGGGTGGCCGCCGGGAAGTCGATGGAGAATGTATAACCAATGACGTAGGCATTCCCATCGGAGTCCACCGCAATGCCCCAGCCGACATCGTTGTAGCCGCCCCCCAGGTACGTCGAGTAAAGCAACTCCGAGCCGGCCGCGTTCAGCTTGGCAACAAAGGCATCCTGGTAGCCGCCGGGCGTGCCCTGGAGCGGGCTGGCCGTCGGGAAGTCGTCCGAATGGGTCCAGCCAGTGACGTAGACATTGCCCCCGGAGTCCACCGCAATGCCCCAGGGCTCATCGTGGTCGCTGCCGCCCAGGTACGTCGAGTAGACCAGGGCCGAGCCGGCCGCGTTCAGCTTGGCGACAAAGGCGTCTTCGTATCCATAACCCTCGCCGCCGAGCGTGCCCTGCAACGGGCTGGCCGTTGGGAAGTCGGTCGAATAGGTATAGCCGACGACGTAGGCATTGCCTGCGGAATCCACCGCAATGCCCCAGCCCTCCTCGTCATCGCTGCCCCCCAGGTACGTCGAGTAGAGCAAGGCGGAGCCGGCCGCGTTCAGCTTGGCAACAAAGGCATCGTAATAGCCACCGTTGGCCGGCCGCAGCGCGTTGACCGTCGGGGAGTCGATCGAATAGGTATAGCCGGTGACGTAGGCATTCCCCGCGGAGTCCACCGCAATGCCCCAGGCCTCCTCCTCGTCGCTGCCCCCGAGGTACGTGGAATAGAGCAGGGCCGAGCCTGCCGGGTTCAGTTTGGCGACAAAAGCATCCTTACAAGCTTCGCCGCCGCAAACCCAGGCCTTCAGCGGGCTGGCTGTCGGAAAGTTGCTCGACCACGTGAAACCAGTGACGTAGGCGTTACCGGAGGAGTCCACGGCAATACTGTTGCCACCATCGTCGTCGTTACCGCCCAGGTACGTCGAGTAAATCAGGGCCGTGCCGGTCGGATCCAGCTTGGCAACAAAAGCGTCGTCATAGCCGCCGTTGCTCGGCCGCAGCGGGCTGGCCGTCGGGAAGTCGAGCGAAGATGTCATGCCGGCAACATAGGCGCTGCCGGAGGAGTCCAGGGCAATAGTGTAGGCGCTGTCATAGCCGCTGCCTCCGAAGTACGTGGAGTAGACGAGCACCGGATCGATGACCAGCGGGCGGGAAGTGTCGTAGTCGGCGAGTTGGAAGCCAACCTCCTGCAAGTGCGGAGTGCGGAGTGCGGAATGCGGAGTGTCGAGTGCGGAGTGCGGAGTGCGGAATGCGGAATCTGCCTGGTAAAGAACATAGCTGGCAGCGACCTCGCGGCGGAGGCCGTCCATTTCCTGATACGCCACCGGGGCGCGCAGGCGGACATCGGCGCCGGCGGCGTGCAGCACCAAGTCGCCCGAGTCCAACTCGACGCGATCGGCGCCCTCGACCGCCAGCCGGATTTGCTTCGGATCGGTGCCCGGGGCCACCACGAAATCGTGCTCGACTTGCCGCTGGTTGCCGTAATAGACCAAGTCCACGCCCGTGTATACCTGGCGGTATTGCACCTTGGCGTACGTCGGAACATTGGTGCGCCACTTCGTCGGGTCGTTGCCGATGAAGTAGTTCACTTTCCCCGGCAGTTCTTCCAGGCCCGCCACCTGCGCCGCCGGGTTCGCGCCTACCAGTTTCAGGCGAATGCTCGCCGTCGAATGCGGAGTGCCGGGGCGAGCGCCGCCGCCATTCCGCAATTGCAGGACCGCTTCGCCGGCCGCCAGAAACAGCGTGTAACCGCTGCCGCGGCTGAGGAACTGCACCCGCGGATCGGTTTGGCCGCGGTTCAGCTCGAATTGCAGCGGCAGTTTTCCATAGGCCGCGGCAATCTGCGGCTGGGCCTGCGCACCGCGCAGTCTCTGGTGCGGTCTATTCACATAGGGGGGTTGTGAAACGATTACCAGACCGAGCAGGAACAGCAGCGCTGACGCGCAGCAGGAACGAACACCGGGAGATCGGTGCAACATGGGAACCCTCCGGCACCACCACTCTCCAAATCAGCACACCCAGGCATGGGACCCCCAAACACTCGCTTCGGTGAAAGGCTACACGACCTGCCCGCTACGCTGTCAAGTGGTTTCGATGCCAGAGCGACCCCGCCTGGTGGCCCTCGGCGGGGGAGGCCGGCCTTGCGGTCGTACAGAGGGCGACCGCATCGGGTTGCCCCTACATCGCCCCGCTTCCTGAAACGTGGTGTTCTTTGTGCCTTTGTGAGTAAAATGTCCCCTCTATGAAGGCGACGACCAATTTTCTGGCTGTGGACCTGGGGGCCTCGAACGGACGGGTGCTGGCCGGGCTGTGGGATGGCGAGCGCTTCCAACTGGAAGAACTGCACCGCTTCCCGAACGGCCCGGTGCGCGTGGCCGGCCATCTGCACACCGACGCGCTCCGCCTGTGGACGGAAATCACCACCGGGCTGGCGGCCTACACCGCCCGGTACAAAACGGCTCCGACGGGCATCGGCGTGGATACCTGGGGCGTCGATTACGGCCTGCTGGACCGCGCCGGCAACCTCCTGGGCAACCCCTACCACTACCGCGATGCCCGCACCAACGGCGTGCCGCAGAAGCTGTACGAGCGCGTCCCGGCGGCCGAAGTTTACGAGCAGACCGGCCTGCAGACCATGCCCTTCAACACCGTCTTCCAGCTCTACAGCATGGTGCTCGAAGCCCACCCGCAGTTGGAGGCGGCCCACAAGTTCCTGATGCTGCCGGACCTGTTCAATTACTGGCTCACCGGCGAATCGGCGGTCGAGTACACCATCGCCAGCACCAGCCAGATGCTGTTGTGCCGCCAGCGCGACTGGGCGCGCGGGTTGTTGGAGCGGCTGGGCATCCCGGCGCGCATTCTGCCCCGCCTGGTGGCCCCCGGCACGGTGCTGGGCTGCGTGCGGCCAGAAATCGCCGCCGAAGCAGGTTTCAACCAGCCGGTGGCGGTGATCGCCAGCGCCTCGCACGATACGGCCGCCGCCGTGGCCGCCGTTCCCGGCCTGGACGAAAGCAGCGCCTACATCAGCAGCGGCACGTGGAACCTGGTGGGCATGGAGCTTGGCGACCCGGTCATCACCAAACAGGCGCTGGGGATGAACTTTACCAACGAGGGCGGCGTGGCCAGCACCATCCGCTTCCTGCGGAACATTCCCGGCCTGTGGCTGCTGCAGGAGAGCCGGCGGCAGTGGCAGAGCGAAGGGCGCGATTACGGCTGGGAGCAACTGATGGCCGAGGCCGAGCGAGCGCCCGCCTTCCGCAGCCTGGTGGTCCCCGAAGCGCCCGAGTTTCTGGCCCCCGGCGACATGCCCGCGGCCATCCTCGAGTTCTGCCGCAAGAGCGGCCAGGCGGCGCCGGAAAGCGTGGGCCAGGTGGTGCGCTGCTGCCTGGACAGCCTGGCCTTGCGCGCCCGCTGGGCCCTTCAGGTGCTGGAAGACCTCACGGGCCGGCGCATCGGCACGGTGCGCATCGTGGGCGGCGGCTGCCAGAACCGCCTGCTCAATCAGTACACCGCCAACGCCTCGGGGCGCGCCGTGGTCGCCGGGCCCATCGAGGCCGCGGCGTTGGGCAGCGTCATGATGCAGGCCATCGCCACCGGGCACCTGGCGGACATCCGCGCCGGGCGGCAGGCCATCGCCGCCTCCTTCTCACAGCAATTCTACGAGCCGCGCGAGACGGAACACTGGACGGCGGCCTATGCCCGTTTTGAGAAGCTGGTGCAACAGTCGGAGTTGGTTCATTGACTTCGGCTGTAGGCGGTAGGCTTATAGCCCACAGCCTACGGCCTACAGCCTACAGCCTAGGGGGAATCATGTCCTATACACTTCCTGAAATTGCCAGGCCCGAGCCGTGCGCCGCCAATGAGGCCTTGCTGGTGGCCAGCGGCGACTCGCGCCATTCCGCCAACCAGGTCTGCTGGGCCGCGCAGAACGAGGCGGAGAAGAAAATCATCGCGGCCTTCGCCGCCGAAGGCATCCAGGTGAAGCGCGCCCACCCCTGCGACCCATCCCTCGGCCACGGCTTCATCTGGAGCCAGCGCATGGGCATGGACGTGTTCTCGCGGATCGACCCCTCGGCGCGCCTGATTGTGGCCGAGGCCGTCTGGCAGTACAGCCACCACGTGATGGCCGGCCTGCGCAGCCATCGCGGCCCCATCCTCACCGTGGCCAACTGGTCGGGGCAATGGCCCGGTCTGGTGGGCATGCTCAACCTGAACGGCTCGCTCTACAAGGCCGGCGTGCCTTACAGCACGATCTGGAGCGAGGAGTTCACCGACGAGTTCTTCCGCCGCGGAATCCGGCAGTGGTTGAAAGAGGGCCGGATCACGCACGACACCAGCCACGTCCGCGACCTCGACCCCGCCTCCCTGCCGGCGGAGGAAGCCGCGCTGGGCAAGGCTCTGGCCAAAGAACTGGCCGCGCGCCAGGCCATCATGGGCATCTTCGACGAGGGCTGCATGGGCATGTACAACGCCTTCATCGACGACGAGCTGCTGAACCCGCTGGGCATTTACAAGGAGCGGCTCAGCCAGTCGGCGCTCTATGCGGCCATGCGCGAGGTGTCCGGCCAGGAAGCGCAGGCGGTGCGCGACTGGCTGGACAAGCGCGGCATGACCTTCCATACCGGCCCGAATCCGGAGACCGACCTGACCGACGCCCAGATCCTCGAGCAGTGCAAGATGTATATCGCCGCCCTGCGCATCGCCGACTATTTCGGCTGCAGCCTGGTGGGCATCCAGTACCAGCAGGGGCTCAAGGACCTGACCCCGGCCTCCGACCTGGCGGAAGGACTGCTGAACAACGTGGAGCGCCCGCCGGTGCTCGACCCGGCCACCGGCCGCGAACTGTACGCCGGGCAGGCGCTGCCGCATTTCAACGAAGTGGATGAGTGCTGCGCCGTGGACGCTCTGGTGACCAACCGGGCATGGACGGCGATGGGGCTGGATCCGGCCACCACGTTGCACGACGTCCGCTGGGGCCAGCAGTATCGCGGCGGCGGCATCGACGATTTCGTTTGGGTGCTGGAGATTTCCGGCAGCGTTCCGGCGTCCCACCTGATCGGGGGATACGCCGGCGCTCACAGCTACCGGCAGCCGCCCATGTACTTCCGGCTGGGCGGCGGCACGCTGGCCGGCGTCTCCAGGCCCGGCGAGATTGTTTGGAGCCGCATCTTCGTCCGCGGGCAGGAACTGCACGCCGACATCGGCCGCGGCACCGTCGTCACCCTGCCGGAGGCCGAGACCCGGCGGCGGCTGAAGGAGACCACCGAGCAGTGGCCGATCATGCACGCCGTGTTGCACGGCATCACGCGCGACCAATTCATGGCGCGCCACAAGGCCAACCACATCAACGTCGCCTACGCGCCTTCGGCGGAAGCAGCCGCCAGGGCGCTGGCGGCCAAGGCCGCCATGTTCCACGCCATGGGCATCCGCGTCCATCTCTGCGGCCGGGTTTAACCCCATTGCGGGTTTCGGATTGCGGATTGCAGCCGTTTGAAATCCGAAATCCGAAATCCGCAATCCGAAATCCGAAACTGAGGTAGGCTTTGTCTCCACTATGAAACTACTCGTTGGCCTGCTCATCCTGTTGATGCCTTTCGCGCTGTTGGCGCAGCGCAAGGTAACCGATGACGAGGTGCGGCGCGTGCATCAGGGCGCCATCGTCATCGATACCCACTCCGATACCACTTCCCGCACCGTGGACGGCTGGAACATCGGGGAACGCTCCGAGACCGGCCACATGGACATCCCGCGCATGAAGGAAGGGGGGTTGGGCGCGGAATTTTTCGCCGCCTACGTGGGTGCTTCCTATGCGAAAGCGGGGCGCGCCGCCCATCGCGCGCTGGAGATGATCGATACCATCCGCTTCGACATCGTGGGGCGCCACCCGGAAACGTTCGAGCTGGCGCTCACCGCCGCCGACATCGAGCGCATTCACAAGAGCGGCAAGATCGCCGCCCTGATCGGCGTCGAGGGCGGCCACGCCATCGAGAACGACCTGCGCATCCTGCGCGATTTCTACGCGCTGGGGGCCCGCTACATGACCCTGACCCACAGCAATACCAACGACTGGGCCGACTCCTCGGGCGACCTCGACGACCCCAAGGTGCCCCATCACAACGGCCTGACCGACTTCGGCCGCCAGGTGATCGCCGAAATGAACCGCCTGGGCATGATGGTGGACATCGCGCACGTGTCGGACAAGACCTTCTGGGACGCGCTCGCCGCCAGCCGCGCGCCCATCTTCTCGAGTCACTCCTCCTGCCGGGCGCTTTCCGACATCCCCCGCAACATGACCGACGAGATGATCGCCGCGGTGGCCAAGAAAGGCGGCGTGGTCCAGCTCAACTTCGGCAGCGACTTTCTTTCGCAAAAGGTGGCCGATGCTTCTCCGCTGCGCTCGCCGGCCGCCATGCGCAAGCTGCAGGAGCTGGAGGAAAAGTACCGCGATCAGCCGCAGCAACTGGCCGAGGAGAGAAAGCGCTTTTTCCGCGAGAATTACGGCAAGCGGCCGCGGGCCGCGCTGGACGACGTGATCGCCAACGTGGATCACATCGTGAAGATCGCCGGCGTGGACTACGTGGGCCTGGGATCGGACTTCGACGGCGTCAGCAGCCTGCCCGTGGGGCTGGATGACGTTTCCAAACTGCCGAACATTACGCGGGCCCTGCTGGAGCGCGGCTATAGCGCCGCCGACATCCGCAAAATCCTGGGCGGAAACCTGCTGCGCGTGATGCGGGAAGCGGAGCGCGTTTCCAGAGAGGGCAAGTAATCACGAAGACACAAAGGGCAAAAAGCTGGCTTCCCCTCGCGGATCAATTCAAGTGCCTGCTGATCTTCAACGTCAGGCATAACCGTTACTGCTTGATCGCCAAGGTGGATTACCGGGCGAATCTGCTGATGGTGAAAGAATTCCTGACGCACACGCAATACACGAAAGGGGCCTGGAAGAAATGGGTGCAGTAGCTATCGACAGCAGAAGGTACGCGCGGGTGTTGACCCAGACGCTTCCTCGGATCATCGATGGCGAGAAAGAGCATGAGCGCGTTCTGGCCGGCATCGAGAAGCTGATGGACAGAGGCGACCGCCGCACGCCCGAAGACGACGCCGCTCTGAACCTGCTGGTTCACCTCGTCCAGGCTTACGAAGAGCGCCACTACCCGCTGCGGAAACCGGCGCCCCAGAAGATGCTCAAGTATCTGATGCGGCAACGCAAGAGATGAGCCTTGCTCCCGACCAGCTCTCCCGAAGCGCCACATGTACGCCGCGGCGCGGAAGAGAATCGCGGCGGCGCAGCGGGCGAGGTGGCCAGGGTGAGGGCCGAGAAGGCGGGGAGACTGGGGAAGGCGCTGACAGCGGCGAACACGCACCAGATGGCGACGGCTAGCCAGTCTATGCCAAACTGAGGCGCAAGAAAGTTCCATCGACCGTTTCGCCGGACCGTCGTTATCGGCACGCCTGGCATGGAGGACCCATGAATCCTGAAGAGCTGCACCATTACGTTAGGACATCATTCCAAGGTGTCGTACGGCGGCATTGCGAAGCCGGCGTTAGATCGCTCCTGGAGTCCGGGTCTGCCGAGCACTTCCTTACAGATCTCCTCTTCCTGGCCCTTCATGCCGACGGGCACGAAGTCTCTCGGGAGTTCCCGCTGGGGCAAAGGCGAGCAGTCGACCTGGTTCTCCACGGTCCAACGGACTTGTTCATCGAAGCGAAGCAGCTCCACCTCAAGGACGGCTGCAGGTATGCTCCGGCGAATCTTGCTCACGACCTGAAACGTCATGCCCGCAAAGCAACGCTCGGGATCATCTACGTCCTTGACGAACGCGCCGCAAAGGCGTCAGGACGCTTCGAGCGGTTCGGCGGTGCAAATCGTAAGGCGAAGGCCGACGTCACCGAGATCTTGGAGAAGCTTAAGGCTACTTTTAAGATCGTTGTCCCATGTTCGAAGGAAGAGTCTCTGCTGAAAAGCTTCAGAAGCCGAAAAGATGGGAACCTCGACGTTTACGCCGCTGTCGTTTGCCTCCGAGCACCACGGGCACATGCCGCCTGAATCGTCCGTGCGAATACTAGGTAAACGCAGAGAGAGGTCTGCGTTGTAACAATCCTTCACAGATCACGGCATGCCGAGAAACTTCTGGGTTTGCAGACTGAGGCGCCAGTGAGGGTGCTCCAGGCAGTAGCGGATGGCCGATTGGGTGTTCTCTTCCCGCTGGGGGCCGTCCATGGGCTGTAAATAGAAGTAGCGGAAGTCCAGCGACTCGAATTGCTCCGGCTCCGCGCCGGGCTGGGGAAAGACGAGTTTCAGCTCATCCCCGTGGGTCAAGGCAAGCGGCGCGCCGGTCTTGGGGCTTACGCAAATCCAGTCGAGGCCGGGGGGCGGCAGACGAGTGCCGTTGGTTTCGATGGCCACGGCGAAGCGCCGGGCATGAAGCGCCTCGACCAGGGCGCCATCCATTTGGAGCAGAGGCTCGCCGCCGGTGCAAACCACCAAGGGCTGCGCGCCTGGCGCCGCAGCAGTTGGCCAGGCCGCCGCCACCGCCTCGGCCAGTTGGTCCGCCGAGTGGAACGAGCCGCCGCCCGGTCCGTCCGTGTCTGCAAAATCGGTGTCACAAAAATCGCAGACCGCAGCGGCGCGGTCTTCCTCGCGCCCCGACCATAGGTTGCAGCCCGCAAACCGGCAGAACACCGCCGGGCGGCCCGTGTTCGCCCCTTCCCCTTGCAAGGTGTAGAAAATCTCTTTGATCTTGTAGCTCATTCCAATCCAGGCCCGCACAGGGTGACCACCAGGGTGGCCCCTACATTATCGCCCAGACACCCGGCCGGTTTGGCGGTTTACAGTTTGAAGAAAATGCGGCGGCGGTAGAGCCAGTAACAGAGCGACCACATCACCAGCAGCACGGCGCACGACTGGGCCACCGGAGCGAGCACGCCGATAAAGCTGAAGTTCCCCGTGAAGACGCCGAGCGCCCGGTTGATCCAGCCCCGCAGCACCTGCTCGAGGGAGTAGATGAAGATGGAATTCATGCCCACCACCGTCAACGGGAAGGCGAAGCGCCGATAGCCGCGCATGTCCATCAGCCAGTAGAACACCAGCATCAAGAGCAGGACCCAGCCGGCGCTGTAAAAGGTGAAGGAGACGGTCCAGAGCCGCTTGACCAGGGGATTCCACAACCCCAGCACCAACCCGGCGGCGAAACAGCCGGCCGCCGCCTGCGCCAGGCCAAACATCTTCACGCGCTGCGCCAGGCCGCTGCGCAACAGCATGCCAGTCCAGGCGCCGGACAAAGTAGTCACGGTGCTGGTGAGGAAGTTGATCGTGACGTAGTAGCCGGGATAGTTCCTGCCCAGCCAGGCGCGGTCGATG
>Ga0315279_10009726_pt1 | contig 11409 bp, 10 predicted proteins | sample YL17G06_20_MG_FD_203694 | JGI IMG/M metagenome (GOLD analysis project Ga0315279, IMG submission 203694) | Sediment microbial communities from Yellowstone Lake, YNP, Wyoming, USA - YL17G06_20 | ecosystem: Environmental > Aquatic > Freshwater > Lake > Sediment | place: USA: Wyoming | collected...
AGTTGATAGAACTCGACTTAACGAAACAGCCGGAGGCAGAAAATATAACCACCACCAGCATTATCAAGATAGCAACACATGACAGTTTGGCCCGCCTCATAGCATTTCTCCCTTCTTAGGCAGTTGCCCTTTCAAGCCCAATTATATCTTGTCAGTACCTTGTAGTCAACCTCAAAGCATGGCACGAATGTGCGGGGTAGCTGGGTTGTGAAGCACAGCTGCTCTTTACAACCCGGTAACTTAATGGTATTTTGTTAGGGAGCCGTAAAGCAGGGATGTCCTCAGTAAACTTCATACGCAAACAGGAGGTGGTCATATGAAAGCGCTGGACAAACTTTCCTCCCATTTGAGGACCCGGTTAGTTGATTTAAGGCGGGCGAAGGAGCAAGGGCGCAAGATTGTTGGCTATACTCCGGGGGGCTATTTGCCTGAAGAACTGGTGCTGGCGTGTGGAGCGATACCTATATGTCTAATTCGGGGCGGCGACCACGCTCCTGTGGAACTTTCTGGCGCTTATATTTGTCGGTGGATAGATACCTTTTGCCGGGCTCAGATTGGCTATGGGGTATCAGGGGATGACCCGTACTACGGCATTGTTGACCTTCTCGCCATCCCTATAACCGATAATCATATTCGAGCCATTTCCGATGTGCTCGACTACAATACCAATATCGAGATATTCCCCTTTGGCGTACCTCATATGAAGGAAAAGGTTGCCTTCGATTATTACCTCCACGGGATAACCAGGCTCAAGGCGAGGCTGGAGGAACTTACCGGGGTTGAGATTACCGACTCAAAGCTCAGAGAGGCGATTTCCCTGTGTAACCGGGAGCGGGAGCTACTTAAGGAAATAAGCCTGATGCGCCAATCTCAGCCAGCGCCGATAAGCGGCAAAGACTTCGTCGCCTTGAATCACGGTTCCTTTCTGGCGGATAAGAGAATCATGGTAGAGACCCTGGAATCGGTTTATAATGAACTGAAGGAGCAGTCTGCGCCTGCTAGCGAAGGCCCAAGAATTCTATTAACTGGCTCAACCCTGGCTATGGGCGATTACAGGGTCATCGAAACGGTGGAGGCAGCAGGAGGAGCCATCGTTATTGAGGAGTTCGCCGAGGGGATTAGACCCTACTGGGAGAAGGTAAAGGCTAGTGGCGACGTGATGGCAGCTCTGGCTGATTGTTATTTTACGCGGAGGGCGCCTCCCGGGTGGTTCCGACCGGGTAAAGAAAGGCGCGATTTTCTCATCAAGCTGGCTAAGGACTTCAACGTGGCCGGGGTTATCTGGTACCAGCTGATGTACCGTGAGTCATATAAGACCGAATCTTATTACTTCCCTAGCCTGCTCAAGAGGGAGACCGGTTTACCCATGCTTACGCTGGAGTCGGACTATGACCAGGCGGAGACAGAGCAACTGCGGACACGCATTGAAACCTTTATTGAGACTATAAGGAGATAAGCCATGGCTAACTATTATGATGCACTGCTGAAACTCTGCGGCTTTGAAGATGATGAGATAAAGAGGGAAAAGTCGAGAATCGACAGGGCGTTCCGCAAACTGGAACTAGGCCCCGAAGATATGAAAAAGGCTGAGAGATGGGTCAGTGAGAACCATGATGTCGAACTGCTGGGGGTAAGGAAGCTACTGAGAGCCTGGCTTATGGAGTTAATTGACCTCGAACTGGCCAGAGAAGAGGGTAAGAAGATCGTCTATTACGGTTATCCCAGCATCCCGGGGCCGGGTATGGCGATAAAAGCCGCTGCAGACTTAGCCGGAGTAGACATATATTGTGGCTGTCCTGATGTGGTGCTATGTCACACTCTGGGTCAAATCTTCAATAAACTTAGCCCGGTGCTGGAGGCCGGGGAACAGAACGGTTTGCCACCAGGGCATGGGCTGTGCTCATTGCAGCAAATCAGAAATGGCGGCTTAGCTAAAGGGATAATCTCCGTTCCGGACCTGGTTACCGGTTCCAGTTATTACTGCGACATGGGGTCTAAGGCAGACGAGCTTCTCCACGAAAGATACGGGCACCGAGCAATATATGTCGACGGCTCAATGGATTCCAGATGGGGTGAATATCCTGATTACCAGCCGGAGAGAGTAGAGTTCCTGGGCGCGCAGCTCAACAAGCTCTTCGCTACGGTGAGCGAAGTCCTGGGGGTAGAGGTAAACACCCAAGCCTGGGACAAGTCCATGGACACCAGTCGTGCGCTCTATAGTGCTTTAGGCCGTCTTACAAGACTTATGACAGCTGATCCGGTGCCTGTCAGCTATGTCGAGGCAGGGCTAGCACTACAGCTGACCGCTGGGTCTACGGGTAGGTCCATGACCGAGGGACCCCAGGCAGTGTCCATCCTCTGTGATGAGGTTGAGAAACGGGTTGAACGGGGTGTTGGTGTGGTCGAGAAGGGAGCGCCAACAGTATTGATTCTCATTGCGCCTTTCTCTGACCCGAGCGTAATACGTATGATAGAAAACGCTGGTTTGGCGATTACGACTGGCATTTATAGCGTGCCACCCAAGAAACATCCCCCAACGACCTATACCACCTTAGGTGAAATTCGTGCCGAGAGAGAAATGAGAGACGGTTATTACCACAGCAATTTTGGTATTGCCAAGCGAGTTGAGGAAGCCGTCAACGATTTGAAAGTGGACGGTGTGCTGTGGGGTTACATCTACAATTGCCGTCCGCTGGCTGAGACTTCCCACACGGTGAAGAAATGGGTAGAGGAGAACACCGGTGTACCCGTCCTGTCCCTAGAAATTGATGCCTATGATAGCCGCAATTATAGTGCGGCCGCGCTGAGAACCAGAGTGGAGGCCTTTGCTGAGATGCTGAGGGACAGGAAGGCATCGGCTAAGGCATGAAGGTCAGCAGTCGGAGCAAGAGTCGTGATAGTGGCTGGTGTTGACATCGGGGCGGCTACGGCAAAGGCGGTTATTCTTGATGGTGATGAACTCCTTGCCTTTTCTATTATCCCTACCGGTTTCAGTGTGGCCCGAGCCGCAGAAGCCGTCACTGAGGACGCCTTGGCTAAGTCACGGCTTTCGATGGGCAACCTGGAATATATTATCTCGACCGGCTACGGGCGACGAGCAGTTCGGTTTAGTAATAAGGTGCTGACCGAGATTATCTGCCATGCAGCGGGCGTAAGTTCAGTGGTGCCGCAGGCCGGGACAATCATTGACATCGGGGGTCAGGACAGCAAAGTCATAGGACTTGATGGAAACGGTAAGGTGCGCGACTTTGTGATGAATGATAAGTGTGCTGCCGGTACGGGAAGGTTCCTTGAGGTTATGGCGGGAGTTCTAGGCGTGGCCATCAGTGAGGCGGGTGCTCTATCGCTGCTGAGCCGGGAGCCGTGCTCGATAAGCAGCACCTGTACCGTGTTCGCTGAGTCGGAGATGGTTTCTCTGCGCGCCGAGGGTAAGAGCCGGGAGGACATGCTGGCCGGGATACACAAAGCTATGGCACATCGGATAGCCATTATGGGGCAATCGGTCGGTTTCAGGCAGGAGGTTGTGTTCGCTGGTGGCGTAGCCAAGAATGTGGGCATGAAAAAAGCTCTGGAAGATGAAATTGGCCTGGAAATTCTTGTGCCGGAAGAACCGCAAATAATGGGAGCACTGGGCGCAGCTATATTGGCTAAAGCGGAACTGGTCAAAATGCACCAGGCGTCTTAAGGTGGAATGACTGGAAGCATCCCAGAATCTAAAAAGGGAGGCGAACTATGAGCGAAGAAAGGTTTGAGTGGATGGTAAGTGGAGACTTGGTGGAAGGCTGTACCTCGCCGCCGGTATGCCCGGCCATTTGGAACTCTCCGCTTCAGGCTCAGTTCCATCAGGGTCGAAGCCAGTGCGAAGGCGTATTTACGTTCAATATCAGGCGGGGATACTACGGTGATATAGACCTGGGTGGTCTGGTGGTAGCATATGCCTTCAACTCACCATCGCCGTTTCCTCCCGCCGAACCAACTCCGTGGCAGTGCATCATTCTGATTGATGAGAAGGCGCAGGCGCGACAGGCTGAGGTTCTGGAAAAGATTCTCCGAACTTGCTGGGCCCAGCTTGGAGAGGTGCTGAAGGTAAAAAGGGCCAAGTTAGAATTCAAGAAAGAGCTCGTGGAAGGTGGGCCGTTAGCCAAGCACACCGTGCGAATCGAGGGACGCTATAATCTGGAAACAAGACCGTTCCGGACACGGGATGGCAAGCCAAGGTATGTCAACAGCAACCTTGGTGGTAATATAAATGTCGGTGCCTCCCGGGTTAATGAGTTTAATGACCCGGACCTGCCTCGCGGGCAATGGAATGCGCCGGGAATGAGCGTGACCTACTACGATTTCATTCTCACTCCGAAGAAGCTACACTGGTTCCCCAGCGCATAACGCGTAGTCGCTAACCCGTGGGCTAAGAAATTATAGACTAGCCAGCGTTGATACGGTGGTTGTCACCCGTATACGCCATATTCTTTGGTGAAGTCCATCATGGCCTTCATATTTTCCAGCTTGGCGTCGTCAATAAGGGCGGTGGCGTCCATAATATAGCCTCCGCCCTTACCAATGACATCGATGAGCTTGCGGCAGTAGTCCCTGACGTCCTGGGGCGTACCGGTGCACAACAGGGAGTTGGGCAAACCGCCCCTGATACATATCACATCACCCAGGACTTCCTTAGCTCGGAATATATCCGTGCGCTCAAAGTGGTATATCGCCTTGCCTTTAGGTATGTCCCGCATTATCTCCAGGCGCGAGGTATAATCGGCTTCGACAAATAGCCAAGGAGTAAGCCCTTCATCAATCAGTCCTATGATAAGCCGCCGTAAAGTCGGCCAGAAGAAAGTCTTGAACTGCTCCAGGGACATGAAGCCTTCAGCACCTTTATGAAGTGGGATGAATACTCTCGGGTTTCCCGTCACTTTGGCGCTAAACACCCCCGACTGGAGCACCATGGGTAATACTTTCTCTATGGCCTTGAGCAGTTTGTCAGGTCTGCGGTACATATCTAGCATTACTCCACGCGTCCCGCGTAGATAATCGCCAATCACATCGAAGGGCACCAGGGCTATCGCTTCAGCCCATAACGGGAAGCCCAGTGCGGCCAGTTCCTTTTCCAGGGAACTCATGGTACTGCGCCATCTTTGAGCTTCAGCAGCCGCTTTCATGAGGGCTTCAATAGCACTAGCCATTTCTGGCTTGGCTAGCGCGGCGATTAGATGAGATACTCCGTATCCTATCATCATTATGCGAATGGGGGGTAACTTCTTAAAAGGCTCCAGTATTCCATAAATGCGCGGCAAGTAGGTTCTTATTACATAGTCAGAGGGGTCCTCCAGGAAGGCATCGTATTCCTCGGCTTTCATGTATTCGCCTTCGACGAACTGAAAGGTATGATTAGGCGAAATGCCATGCCCTGGCCATTTGATTTGTTTAAAGTCAACCATATCCAGCATCGGTCCTGGAGCCAGCAGCACCATGCGGGGGTTATTCACCATGTCCGGTTCAAAGTCTATAACGGTCTTCTTGACCGCTGCTGTCCATTTCGCATAGTCGTAATGGGCTTCTTGGGGAGTTATTCCGGCGTAGGTGGCGTAGAAATAGCTAAAAAGTGGCCCCACCGGGACGCGGTCAGGCACTTTCAATTGGACAGCGTCCTCGACCCGCTTAGTTCTTTCCCTAAACAGTTCTTCAGGTGTTTTGGCCATCACTTACCTCCTGCCCACTGTTTGGCTAGAGATACGGCACTCACTGCATCTGGTCCGTAGGCATCGGCACCGGTGTACTTCCTTATCTCATCGTTAATCTGACCACCACCAATCATTAGCTTCACTTTATCCCGTAGCCCCGCTTCTCTTATGGCACCTATCGTTTCCTTCATCGACTCATAAGCTAGTGTCAGGAATCCGCTTAAGCCTACAATCTCAGCCTTTGTTTCCTGTATTTTTTCGACGAACTTCTCCGGCGGGATGTCCACACCTAGGTCATAGACCTCGAAGCCGTTTATGTCAAGCATAAAGGTGACAATGTTTTTGCCTATATCATGTATATCTCCGGCCACTGTCCCGATAACTACCTTACCCAGACGCTTAATCTCGTCAGCCTGTTTCAGCTTCGGCTTCACGACTTCAGAAATCTCCCGCAAAATCTCGCCTGAGTATATGAGGTCTGGGATGAAATACTCCTTGTTCTCAAAGCGCTTACCCACAACCTCCATGGCGCTGCGGCTATCGGCCAGGATTTTGGTGGGAGCCTCACCCGCAGCCAGCCTCGCCTCCACTATTCTTAAAGCCTCTTCTTCATGCAAATCCGCTATCGCCTTGACCAAATCTCCAGCCATAATTTCACCCCCTGATAACTGCCCAGAGCCTCGATATCCCAGTGCTACCAGCACTATACCAGTCGCTAATCTCCTAAGTGGTGAGTGTAGCCTATTTATGGGTGCGCGTCAAATGTTGATTAACGAGGTTGTTTACTAACCTCACCCCCTTATCACCGCTCCTTCAAAAGAGAGGTGAATGATTCATAAAACCAGCAAGCTATTGAGCTTGTTTATTAAGGGGATAAAGGGTGAGGGGTTGGTCAATAATCTCACGCTATACCCTTTGACAAGGCTCTTATGTCGAGGTAGAATACGGTGGTCTGGTTGAAAATTACGGGGGACGAATATGCCTGACAATAAGCTTGAGGAGATGGCCGAGAGAAAAAAGGAGTTCACGACTACCGTTGGCGGAATCGTGGTTAAGAGAGTATATACACCGGTTGATACAGAGGGGCTGAGGTCAGAGGATATTGGTCTCCCGGGGAAGTATCCATTTACCAGGCATATAATGCCGACTGGCTACAGGGGCAGGCTGTGGACGATGCGCCAGTACGCTGGTTTTGCTACTGTAGAGGAGACCAATAGACGTTATAAGTACCTATACGACCAGGGGCAAACCGGGTTTAGCGTTGCTTTCCACCTGCCGACACAGGAAGGTTATGATTCAGACCATTCCCTGTCTACTGGAGAAGTGGGCAGATGTGGCGTGGCTATAGACTCGCTTCAGGATATGGAGAGGCTTTGGGACGGTATCCCGTTGCCCGAGGTGAGTACCTCGATGACAATTAACGCTACAGCACCAATTATACTGGCTATGTATATCGCTGCCGCCGAGAAGCAGGGGGCGGATATCAGTAAGCTCAGGGGAACTATACAGAATGACATACTGAAGGAATATATCGCCAGGAACACATATATCTTCGGGCCAGCCCCATCTATGAGATTGGTCACTGATATTTGCTCTTTTTGTGCCCAGAGTATGCCAGAATGGAACTCGATAAGCATCAGCGGCTATCATATGCGTGAGGCGGGTGCCACCGCAGCTCAGGAAGCGGGCTTTACTCTGGCTAATGGGATTGCCTATGTCCAGGCGATGATAGATAAGGGGCTGGACGTTGATTACTTTGCCCCGCGCTTCTCTTTCTTCTTTGCTGCCTATACCAATGTCCTTGAAGAAGTCGCCAAGTTCAGGGTACTGCGCCGTATGTGGGCTAAGATAATGAAGGAGGGATTTGGTGCCAAGAACCCCAGGTCTATGATGCTACGCTATCACATCCAAACCGACGGGTTTGCCTTGACTGAACAACAACCACTTAATAACATCGTGAGAGTCACACTTCAGGCTCTGGCGGCTGTGTTGGGTGGCTGCCAATCGCTGCATACCAACTCGTTTGATGAAGCTCTGGCTCTACCCAGCGAGCAGGCAGTGCAGGTGGCTCTCAGGACTCAACAAATCATCGCTGAGGAGAGTGGTGTTGCCGATACTGTTGACCCGCTGGGCGGTTCATACTATATAGAATGTTTAACTAACGAGATAGAGAAAAAGGCAACGGCCTATATCAATGAAATCGATAAAATGGGCGGGGCGCTAAAGGCAATAGAGAAGGGATATATCCAGAGGGAAATTGCCACTGCCGCCTATAACCATCAAAGAGCCGTAGAATCTGGTGAACAGGTCGTCGTTGGGGTTAATAAGTTCGTCACCAGGGATGAGTACTTACCCGAGACTCTGGAAATCGGTGTGGAGGTTGAGCAGAAGCAGGTAGAAGGGTTAAAGAGGTTGCGGCAGGAGAGAGATAACCGAAGGGTGAAAGAAGCGCTGAATAAAGTAAGTAGCGTGGCTGGTCGTGATGAGAATATTATGCCCGTTCTGATTGAGGCAGTTAAGGCTTATGCCACTTTGGGCGAGATGAGCGATGCCCTGCGTGATGTCTTTGGCGAATACCGTGAGCCAAGTATACTCTAAGCCAAGGAGTGCTTACCGTGGACAGCAGGAAAATACGAGTCTTGATAGCTAAACCTGGACTTGATGGACATGACCGGGGAGCCAAGGTGGTAGCCCGTGGCTTAAGAGATGCGGGTATGGAGGTAATCTATCTTGGATTGCGGTTAACACCGGAGCAGATTGCTGAGGCGGCAATACAGGAGGATGTGGATGTGGTGGGGCTAGATTGTTTATCCGGGGCCCATATGGCTCTCTTCCCCAAGACAGCTAAACTCATCAGGGAGAAGGGGGGTAACGATATCCTGATTATAGGTGGCGGCATCATACCTAAGAAGGATATTCCGAAGCTGAAAGAGGCTGGGATTGCTGAGATATTTGGTCCGGGAACATCTCTGGATGAGATTGTCAGCTTTGTCAAAACAAATATGGCGGAGAGGAACCGTGATAAAGAAGGTTAACCATATCGGAATCGCTGTTAACAGCATTAAAGATGCGATAAAGCTCTACACCGATGTGTTGGGGCTAGAGGTTAAGGGGATAGAGATTCTGGAAGAGCAAAAGGTTAGGACCGCCATTATCCCGGTGGGCGAGACTAAAATTGAGTTAATAGAGTCAACTGACCCTGAGGGACTAATCGCCAAGTACATTGAAAGAAGAGGCGAGGGACTGCACCACATAGCTCTGGAGGTCAGTGATATTGAAAGCACTCTGGAAACACTGAAAAAGCACGGGATACCACTGATTGATGAGAAGCCGAGAACAGGTGTAGAGAATTCCCGGATAGCCTTCTTGCACCCGAAAGCAACAAAAGCGCTACTCGAAATTGTCGAGCCGAGGGAATAAATGGTAGACGAAGATAGGCAAATAAAAGACAGGTTGCTGGCTGAGTTACAAGAGCGCAGTGAAAAGATAAAGGAGATGGGGGGGAAGGAGAGTGTAGGGAGGCAGCGGAAGCGGGGCAAGTTGACCGCCCGCGAGCGGATTGACCTGTTACTGGATAAGGGGACATTTCGTGAGATTGGTATGTTCGCCCGGAGCCGAACCGCGGCTGCTGGTACTGAGATACCATCAGACGCCGTAATTACCGGGTGTGGGGAAATTGATGGCAGAAGGGTATACATCTTCTCCCAGGACTTCACCTGTTCTGGCGGGACACTTTCAGAAATACACGCCAAAAAGATTTGTAATATAGTGGACAGTGCCATGAAGCTGGGCTGTCCCCTCATTGGTATCAATGATTCCGGAGGAGCCAGAATACAGGACGGTGTGGACGCTCTATCGGGCTACGGTCAGCTTTTCTGCAGGAATACCTTAGCTTCGGGTGTAATCCCTCAGATATGTGCCATTATTGGCCCCTGTGCTGGGGGTGCCGTTTACTCTCCGGCACTGATGGATTTCATATTCATGGTTAAAGGCATAAGCTACGCCTTTATCACCGGGCCGAGAGTAGTAAAGGCCGTGATGGGGCAGGAGATTAGCGAGGAGGAGCTTGGTGGTGCCGTGGTGGCCCAGCGGAAGGCGGGGGTCGTTTGTCGTTCTGAGGATAGCGAAGCTGAATGTTTGCTGAATATCAGGGAGCTATTGAGCTACCTGCCATCGAGCAACAGGGAGAGACCGCCCAGAATTGATTGGGGAGATGACCCGGACCGGACAGACGCCCAGCTATTTGATTTGGTTCCCACCAATCCCAGGAAGTCATATGATATGCACCACATAATTGAGAGGGTGTTCGACCAGAGACAGGATGGGGGCAGCAATTATTTTGAGCTCTTCCCTATATTTGCCACCAACATAATTACCTGCTTCACCAGACTGAACGGGTGGACGGTGGGTGTAATCGCTAATCAACCGATGTCAAAGGCAGGCGCTTTGGACATTGATGCCTGCGATAAGGCGTCTCGCTTTATCCGGTTCTGCGATGCGTTTAATATCCCGGTGGTCAACTTGGTTGACGTGCCAGGATACCTGCCGGGGACGGATCAGGAATGGGGCGGAATAATCAGGCACGGCGCCAAGATGCTATACGCTTATTCGGAGGCTACAGTACCAAAGATAACCGTCACTATCAGAAAGGCATACGGTGGCTCTTATCTCGGCATGTGCAGTAAAGACTTGGGGGCTGATGCCGTATTCTCCTGGCCTACCACAGAACTGGCTGTGATGGGAGCTGAGGCTGCCGCCGAGATAATATTCCGGAAAGAGCTGGCCGAAGCCGAGGATAAAGGAAGACTGCTCCAGGATAAGATAGAGCAATACCGGAGAGAATTTGCCAATCCATATCGGGCTGCTGAGCGCTTGCATGTTGATGACATTATTGACCCGGCAGAGACCAGGCCGAGGCTTATCAAAGCACTGGAGATAGCCCTGGATAAGGTGGAGGACAGGCCTAAAAAGAAACACGGCGTTATGCCAACGTAATTGCTGTTGAGCAAGGCAAATCGGGTAGGTAAAGGGAGAAATTGAAGCTTTTCGAGTATGAAGCCAAAAGGATATTGAAGGGGTACGGCATACCGGTTCCCAGGGGTGATATCGCCCATAGTCCAGATGAAGCTGAAGCCGTAGCCCGCGATATAGGCCGGCCGGTAGCCTTGAAATCGCAGGTGCTGGTATCTGGCCGGGGCAAGTCTGGTGGCATACTATTTGCTGATGATGCTAACGAGGCCAAGCGTACTGCATCCAGTCTCATTGGCCGTACCATTAAAGGCAGCAAAGTAGGCAGCTTGCTGGTTGAAGAAAAGCTGGACATAGTTGAGCAGTTCTATGCCTCAGTAACCATAGATAGACAGGCCAAGACATACATTGTACTAGCCTCTACCAGCGGCGGGGTAGATATCGAAGAGGTAGCCCAAACCTCGCCCGACAAAATATCGCGATGCTGGGTTGAGCCTACCGTTGGTTTTAGCACGGCGGATGCTATGGGTATGCTGAGCCGGTTGAATATGAATAATGACGACGCCATTAAGTTCGCTTCAGTTATTAGCACGCTGTATGAGGTAACGATGGACTATGATGCTGAGCTGGTCGAGGTAAACCCCCTGGCCAAGACAGCTACTGGTGAGCTAGTAGCTGCCGATGCTCGACTGATAATTGATGATAATGCCCTTTTCCGGCATCCCGAGTTCAAGGACAAGAGCACTCAGAGAGAAGA
>Ga0315279_10009727_pt1 | contig 11407 bp, 7 predicted proteins | sample YL17G06_20_MG_FD_203694 | JGI IMG/M metagenome (GOLD analysis project Ga0315279, IMG submission 203694) | Sediment microbial communities from Yellowstone Lake, YNP, Wyoming, USA - YL17G06_20 | ecosystem: Environmental > Aquatic > Freshwater > Lake > Sediment | place: USA: Wyoming | collected...
GCGGTTACTATTTTGGTGCCAAGACGAGTTCTGAGCCGGTGCGTAATTGGCAGGAGGAGTGGCATGATGAGAAGGGGTATGGTGTTGACAAGTTTGAGAATCGTTTTTGGATGAAGCAGTATTGGGGTGATTTTGGTTGTCCGACGACGTGTTTGAAGCTTGCTGTTGTCCGGAGCGGGAAGTATAAGGGGGCGATTACTGATAACCCGGATTATGAGATGCAGGCTTACTTGGGGACTAATCTGGGTATTTTTGTTCCTGAGGAGAACGTGTTTTTGACGTCGCTTATAGACGATTTAGGTTTGTGCGGTATTCAGACGGGCAGTGTGATGGGTTTTGCGGCTGAACTGTTTCAGAGGGGAATCTTGACCGAGAAGGATTTGGATGGTTTGAAGCTTAAGTGGGGGGATGCAGACGTGTTTGCGGCTTTGGCGAGGAAAATTGCGTTCAGGGAGGGAATTGGCGATGTGTTGGCTGAGGGGGCTTATCGTGCAGCGTTGAAGATTGGGAGAATGAAGAATGTGGATTTGCTTCCTTTTCTTGTGCATTCTAAGGGAATAAGCATTGGGGCGCATGGAACGCGCAGTGGCAAGGATTTTCCCGAGATCGTTTCGTACGCCTGCGGCGTTCAGGGTGGAGATCATACGTCGTTGACTGGGTTGCCGTTGGAGAAGAACAGCGAATTGATGGAGATGTTGAATGACTCTGGGGTTTTATGCAGTTTCAACACTTTTTCTGGGTCGAGTAACGTGAGGTTTGATTTTTACGAGGCTGTGACGGGCTTGAAGTTGACTCGAAAAGAGTGGTGCAGGAACATGGCGATGAAGACTCTGCATCTTCAGAGGGCGATGTTGCTGTTGGGCGGACCAGATGTGACGTGGGTTCCAGGGGTGGATGATGATAATCCGCCGAGGTTTTATGAGCCGTTGCCGAGTGGGCCTGAGAAGGGTAAGACCACGGATAGGAAGGCGGTGGAGAAGTACAAGAAGAGGTATTTTAGGGCGGTCGGTTGGGACAAGGATGGGATTCCAACGTCTGAGGCGTTGGATAGGCTTGGTTTGAAGGATGTTGATCGGGCGCTGCAGAAAGTGAGGAAAAGATAGGCTTCTTAGTCAGTTGTTGTTTTGGGTTGGAAAGCAGGTGACCCCCCTCCCCCCTAGGTTTTTTCGTGGAGAGGACTCTGCAGGTGGTTGTGGTTGGTGATGTTGTTGGTTCTGTGTGGAGAAAAGTTGCTGAACTAATGTTGACTAGTGCGTGGTTTAGTGTGAAAACGGGGAAGAAGATGGGTTTCTTATATTATGTGGAGTTCTTTTCCGATTTTTTCGAATGCGCTTATGGCGAAGTCTAGGTCTTTTCTTGTCAAGGCGGCGTTCATTATTGTTCGGATTCTGGCTTTGTCTCGTGCAACCATCGGAAAAACGATGGGCAGGGCGAATACTCCTTCCTCGAAAAGTCTTGCGCTCAGCTTTTTGGCTATGCCGCTTTCGCCTACGATTACTGGTGTGATGGGTGTTTCGCTGTTGCCGATGTTGAAGCCTAGGTCTTTCATTGCTTTTTTGAAGTATCGTGTGTGATCCCACAGTGTTTTCACGTGTTGGGGTTCGCTTTCGAGAACGTCGATTGCCGCCGTACACGCTGCTGCAACTGCGGGTGGGTGTGATCCGCTTAGAAGCCATGTGCGTGATTTGTTGAGGCCGAAGTTGACTAGGTCTTTGGAGCCTGAAACGTGGCCGCCCACTACTCCGAAGGCTTTGGAGAACGTGCCCATTTCAACTTGGACTTTGTCGCGTGTGAGTTTGAAGTGTGAGACGATGCCTCTGCCGCCGTCGCCTAGGACTCCTTCGCCGTGGGCGTCGTCGACGTATACCATGCATCCGTGTTCGGCGCCGAGCTTTGCAACCTTGTCGAGCGGGGCGATGTCTCCGTCCATTGAGAAGACGCCGTCTGTGATTATCAGGATTCGCCTATAAGGCGGGTTGTGTTTCTCTGCTTCATTCAGCACACGATCTAAATCCTGAGGGTCCGAGTGTTTGTAGACAGCGCGTTCTGCGTGAGCCAGTCTCACACCGTCGATGATGCTGCCGTGGTTGAGTTCGTCGCTTACAATGAGGTCTTCTTTTCCGACGAGCTGAGGGATGAGCCCTGCATTTGCCGCAAAACCAGTCTGATAGACGAGCGAAGCTTCTGCGTGCTTGAATCTTGCAAGGCGCTTTTCCAGTTCAATGTGGATGTCCATCGTTCCAGCGATGGGGCGGACTGAGCCGGAGCCTGCACCGTGAGTTTGAACAGCTTTTATTGCAGCTTCTTTCAGTTTAGGATGGTTGCTGAGGCTCAGGTAGTTGTTCGAGCAGAACATGAGGACTTTTTTGCCGTCAACCGTGCACCAGGGGGTGCTGGGACCCTGGAGTATGCGGATTCTCCAGTCAAGTTCGCTCTTGACTAGTGCTTCGTATTCTTCTTTCAAGAATGACGTGGGGTTTCTCATTTTGACCGTGCTCCTTTTGGCTTTATTCCTATGCGCTTTCTCTTAACTCTTTCTTGCCCCGATACGGCGTTCTAGAGTTTGCCTTCAGCAAATCTCTTCGATAGCTTCTGTATCATGTCTTTCGTCATCATTGCCAGGTTATAACTGGGCTTCCAACCCCAATCTCTGCGTGCTTGACTGTCATCGATCGACATCGGCCATGAATCAGCAATTTTCTGTCTGAAGTCGGGCTCGTAGTTGCACTTGAATTCTGGAATGTGTTTCTTTATTTCCGCAGCCAGTTCTCCAGCCGAAAAACTCATTCCTGCAACGTTGTAGCTGTCGTGACGCTTGACCTTCGACGGGTCAGCTTCCATCAGGTCTATCGTTGATTTGAGGCAGTCTGGCATGTACATCATCGGCAAAACCGTGTCTTCCCTCACAAAACACGTGTACCACTTTTTCTTGATTGCCTCATAATATATCTCAACGGCGTAATCTGTCGTGCCGCCGCCGGGAAGAGTCTCACTGCTAATGATCCCCGGGTACCTCAGTCCACGGACATCAACGCCGTATTTGACGGAATAATAGTTGCACAGTAGTTCTCCCGCAACTTTCGTAACGCCGTACATTGTTCCAGGAATCATGACTGTTTCTTGAGGAGTATTGTTGCGAGGAGTAGTTGGTCCGAAAACAGCGATTGAGCTTGGCCAGAAGATCCTTGTCAAGCCGCGTTCTCTGGCAAGTTCAAGTATGTTGTAGAGGCTACCCATGTTAAGATTCCATGCAAGCTGCGGGTTCTGTTCCCCAGTGGCAGACAGCAAAGCCGCAAGATGATAAATCGTGTCAACGTCATATTTTTCAACGACTTTCTGAAGACTTTCTTTCTTGCCGACGTCAACGATCTCGAACGGCCCTGAACTCAACAGCATTTCGCTGGGTTTTCTCTGATGCCCAATTGCGATAACGTTGTCGCCGCCATATTTCTTTCTAAGAGTTAACGTTAGTTCGGAACCAATCTGACCCGTCGAACCCGTTACAAGGAGCTTCTTCGTCTTCTTTTGAGGCATGCAACACCATCTCCTATCGTGTGCAAGGGTCAGAGAATACGGAATATAAGAGTTTTCAGACTTGAGATCAAATCTCATGTATGCTTTAGTTGAGTTCTGCTGACAAACGGTTTATAGCCGATTCGGCAATTGTCGCTATTGATAACGAATGCTTATCGGCTTCATCGTTAACCCGATCGCGGGTATGGGCGGCAAAGTCGGATTGAAAGGAACAGACAACGTGTTGAACGATGCAGTTGCCAGAGGAGCTCAACCAGTATCACCAGGCAGGGCAACAGAATTTCTGGAGAAGCTGAAGCGGAACATTACAGACGAACGTATTGACGTGATAACGTGCCCGGGCATAATGGGTGAGCAAGAAGCAGAGAAGGCAGATTTTCCAGTTAGACTTCTGCCGATGAGAATCGCAAAAGAAACAAGGGCTCAAGATACAAAGGCCGCAGTCGACCTTCTTGCAACGTCGAGTGTTGATTTGATTGTCTTTGTGGGCGGCGATGGCACTGCAAGAGACATTTTCGACGCATTACAAGGGTGCCGTCAAGTCCCAGTCATCGGCGTTCCTGCAGGAGTAAAAATGTACAGCGGCATCTTTGCCGTCAGTCTTTCAGACGCGGTTGAAGTAGTCCTTTCGTACGCTCGCGGACTAGCCAGAGTAATAGAGCTAGAGATAGTTGATGCCGACGAAAAGGAAGTTAGAAGTGATATCTTCGCGCTTAGAATTCATGGGTTTCTGAAGGGTCCCTTCCTTCCGGCGCGTATTCAGGGCAGCAAGCAAGTGAGTTCAGAAAGCGATGATGAAGTTGAAAATCAAAAGGCAATAGGAAAATTCATTCTGGAACAGGTGCCAGTTGATGCAACATGGATTCTCGGACCTGGGACGACCGTCAAAGAAGTCGCAGAACTGCTTGGAGTCAAGAAGACGATTCTAGGCGTTGATATACGCTGTAATGGAAAGACGATTCTTGACGTTGACGAGAAGAGAATATTGAAAGAAGTGAAGGACTGGAAACACACTTGGATAGTTCTTTCACCCATTGGGCGACAAGGAATTTTGCTGGGAAGAGGCAATCAACAGTTGAGTCCTGAGGTTCTCAAAAGGGTCGAAAAAGAACGCATCATCATTGCTGCAACCAAAACGAAGCTGCAAAGTATCGATGGAGACATCTTGAGGATTGACACGGGAGACTCCTTAACAAATGAAATGCTCAAAGGATACGTCAGAGTCGTGACAGATTACAGAGAATGGAGATTGATGCGAGTTCAATAACTACTATTCTAGGCTCCAAACTTCTTTGTTTTGCCCATTAGGCTCATCAAAGTAGGCATGAGGTCTAAGCCCCTTATCCTGTTTAGACCGCCTTTGGCACACGTTCTTTCACCGAAATCAGCAACATCATCACACCGGACTCCTGGTCCCATGATCATTATCGGAACAGGGTCTCCTTCATGATTTCTTGTAACTAAGGACGTGGTGTGGTCAGCAGTGACCGCAATTATGGTGGAATTCGGATCGGTGTTGGAAAGGATGTAACCAAGCATCTTGTCGATCTTCTCGATAATTTCTATCTTCAGCTTGACGTTGCCATCGTGGCTTGCTACGTCTGTTGCTTTCACGTGTAGGAGCACAAAATCATGCTTCTTCAAACTTTGAACTGCTGCTTTGGCCTTCGCCATGTAGTCGGTTTGAACTGTTCCAGTGGCACCTTTCACGCTGATGAGATCCATGCCTGCAACTTTTGACACGCCTTTTATCAGGGAAACAGCCGCAACGCACGCGGGTTTAATGTCGTACTTTTCTTGAAGAGTCGGAATCCTGGGAATATTGCCAGCGCCCCTGCAGAGAATCATATTTGCAACTGGTAGGTTGCTCTTAGCCCTCAGTTTGTTTACTGGGTGCTTCGACAAGACTTCATGAAATGAGTGTATGAGCGTGTTGACAATCTGAGCAGTACGTTTGGTCTCAACACTGTTGTCTAACGGTTTGATGTCCAACACCTTCTTTCCAATTGCTTCTGGATCCGAATCGCTTACGGCAGATGATAACTTTGGTCCGCGAATCACCAATATCGCGCGGTGTTGGACAGTGTTCTTGAATTGGTACCTAATCCTCAAGAATGGTTGAAGTCGAATTTTTCCGAGACTGGTGGCCAGTTTAGCTGCGTCCTCATTTGCGATTCTACCAGCTCTTCGGTCCAAGACAACGAGGTCCTCGTTCACTGTGGCGAAATTGCATCTGAACGCAACATCTCCTGGCAAGACTTCAACGCCGGAACCCTCCGCTTCCAAGGCGCCTCTGCCAGAATAGACCTTAAAGGGATCATAGCCAAGTATGGCAAGAGTAGAGGTATCGCTCCCCGGAGGGATTCCAGGCGCGATAGGGTCCATTATGCCGGAGATTCCGTGCTTCGCAATACGATCTAAATTAGGCTTTGTGGCTGCCTCCAAGGGCGTCTTGAACTCAAGTTCCTTAATCGGTCTGTCAGCCATTCCGTCGGCAACAACAAGGATTGTTTTCAGACTCAAACCGTTCTCATCCTCACAAAGTAAGAACACTTTAAGGTTTAGGCTGATCGCGTTAAAACTCTTGTGCAGAATTTGACCCCTAACACGGTAGAGCGCGCGCCGAAAGTAGATCCATCTCCAAATTCTTTCACACTGCAAGAAGACAATTAGCGCGTGCAATGGCAACCTTCAGGAAAGCATAATATAAACACCTTTTGCGCCTGACGAATTTTCAACATTCGCATCAGACAAAGCCAAAATTCGAAAACGTTCAGAGACTGCTGGTCTCATTTTCTGGCCGCGATCGGGCTCGACGACATACTAATCTTTTCAATTTCCTTCAATATCAAAATCATCGCATTACCAATTATCGTCTCGGCTGTCGAACCTAAGTTTCCGGCCACTCTTTCGAAGTCCTGGTATATCTTCTTTTCCAACGTAAAACTGACAAAATCCGCGTTTACGTATGTTCTCATGACCAACGTTTTCTCCTGGGGAGTCGAGACCAATTTCTCAAGGTCTATGGTTGCAGAGCGTGTAATTTTACAAACATCATTTTTCTCTTTACAATTGTAAAGGTCACGACTACCAAACAATGCAGGACCGCCTAGACCCGGTCTGGCCTTCAAATCGTCCGGAAGGTACTTCATTACCCACCTGTAGCTCATCCCTGTTTCTTCAGCGATTCGGTACGCAAGTTTTCCAAGTCGTTCACCAGCTTCCAAGTAAATTTTGCCAAGTCTTGCAAGCGTGTCGCTCTTCTCAGAACTTGACACTGTCCTGCGACATACGTTGCTGATTAGTCTTGCAAGAAGCCTTTCTCTTTCACACCCTACGTGTTCAAGTTTAATCTTAGGCCAGCTTTCATCGGCAGCAAGACGATGCTTCCCATCAATGACATTCCCAGCTCTATCCAACAGAACAGGATACAGCTTTCCGACCGTCTTCGAGGATAATCTCAAATCAGAAATTTCGACTTCTTTAACCAATTCCCCTTACCACAGACCCGCAGAAGAAAAGAATGAGGATTCTTGAAATTATTAACCTTGGGGTCGAGTGCATCCCCCAAAACCTACAAATCTCATACCCACTTATGCCAACATGAATCATTTAAAACAAAAAACACTTCTGAGAACATCGCTCACCCTCTGACAAAACCAACGCTCCTAACACGCAAACGCAAAAACACGAAGATCATACGCTAGAGAACCAAAAAAACGCTCCGCGATGTCCAGTTCGGTCGATTTTCCAAGGCAAGATTTCCTTATCGGGAACGCCCAGACGTTTTTGAAAGCGAGGTGCATTCAAAGTGCTCGCAAAAGACAACTTAAAGCAAGAATCGGTCCTGCAAACCAATGAAAGCGCATATTGAAGCAACGCTTAATAGTCCGTCCAGCAGTGTCCTTACAAGTGGTCGACATGGGCGATTGCCTTCCAAGCTGCTAAATTCTCAAAAAACCTAACTAATTTCATGAGAAAGACCACATCAGAATTATATTCTACAAACAAACACAAGAGAAGAGACCAAAATGTCAAAAACAGCGAAAGCCAATGAAAAAATCGTCTCCAGAGAGAAATATAGTAAACATTTCGGAAAATGGTTCCGAAAAGTTTTGATCGATGGAAGAATCTTCGATTACCGATACCCAATCAAAGGCGCAGGAGTCTGGTTACCCTACGGATTCAAAATACGAGAAAACGTGTTCAAAGTCATCCGTAACCAACTCGACTCAACAGGCCATAACGAAGCACTATTCCCCTTGCTCGTCCCTGAAACCTCTTTGCAGAAAGAGGCAGAACACGTTGAAGGATTCGAAGCCCAAGTCTTCTGGGTTACCCAAGGCGGACAAAAACAGTTAAAACAGAAATTGGCGTTGCGACCGACAAGCGAGACAATAATCGGACCGATGGAACACTTATGGATACGCTCTTACACGGATTTGCCTTTGAAACTCTACCAGATAGTAACAGTCTTCAGGTTCGAAACCAAAGCCACGAGACCGATCCTGCGAATGCGAGAATTCGACTTCAAAGAAGCTCATACGGCACATGCGACGGAAGCAGAGGCTGAAGCAGAAGTAAAAGAAGAAATAGACAACTACAAAAAAATATTCAACGAACTATGCGTCGCATACTCTATATCACGGAGACCAGAATGGGACAAATTCGCAGGCGCAAAATACACAACCGCGTTCGACATGATATGCCCTGACGGTCGAACCCTTCAGATAGGAACAGTTCATCACTTAGGCCAACACTTTTCCAAAGCCTTCGACGTCTCATTCGAGAACAAAGACGGAGGCAGAGAGCACGTTTGGCAAACCTGCGCCGGAATCTCGGGAAGAGGAATAGCATCAGTCTTGATCATGCACGGCGACGATCACGGAGTAATCTTGCCACCAAAGATCGCCCCAACACAGATAATAATCATCCCAATTCCGTACAAAGGCCAAACAGAAACAGTAAACACGGAATGCGCTAAGGTGGCCACTGAATTGAAAAACAACGGATTCAGAGCTGAAGTTGACCTCAGAGAAAACATAACGCCTGGATCGAAATATTTCGACTGGGAACTCAAAGGAGTGCCCATACGCATCGAAATAGGCCCAAGAGACATGGAGAAAAATGAAGTCACCGTCGTCAGAAGAGACACTCTAGAAAAACAAACATGCAAACAAAAAGAACTTATTGAATTCTTAAACAAACTAACAGAGAAAATGACTGCGGACTTGAAACAAAGAGCTTGGGAATGGAGCCAACAGCACGTTTATCATGCGGAAGAACTGGAAGAAGCAAGAAAACTCTTGCAGAAACACTTGGGTATCGTTGAAGTGATGTGGTGTGGAAAGACGGTTTGTGGACACAAGCTTGAGGAAATTACCAACGCCCGAGTCTTAGGTACCCCTGAAGATTCAAAAGCAAAGATCACCGGGCAATGCATAGTCTGCGGGCAACAAGCAAACGAAATGGTGAGAACTGCAGTCGCTTATTGAGACCAAACTCTTCTTTTCAACTCGAAAGAATCACATGAGCCCCAAGTTCTTTCGCAACGTTTCCAAGCCCAAGGTTCGCAAGAGTTGATTCTCGGGGTATTCCGCGTTCGTCCCATCCCCGTTTTTCATAGTACATCCGCAACATTTTGTCATATTTTGCTCTGTCGAGCTTTGCTCCTTTCAGGGATCCTTTGGTCAACGGTTCCTCGAACCATCTAGGCGGTGGAACATCCATCTCAGAACCCCATTTGTTGCCGTACTCGCGCACCCAGAACGCCCTTGTTAAGTTAAAGACCCTGTCACCTATCACATTCAAGGTCTGCCACGACATTTCTACACCAGTCGCTGCCTTCAGAAGCTTCGGGTACCATTCAAGCTCAAAACCTAACTCAACCCACGGAAACCTGCAAACAGTCAAACATTCGAACACCCCACCCCGAATTCTCTGCAATTCAATAACTTTGTCAACCTTTTCAGCCGTGTAACCTTCCCTTCCAGCTTTCACCTCCCACGAAACCACCCACGCGTCTTTGTGATGGGCACCAATTGAACAAGTCCCGTAAGCCAACGCCATGCCAGGAGCCGCATGACAATCGTAGGCCGATATTTCCAGCCCCTTAACGTGCATCGCCCATTTGCCAGAATCGTGACCTACCGCTTGGGATGCAGAATAGACACCGTCCGCCAACATATTGCCCAAATCACCTTTTCTAAAAGCAATGTCTTTGATCAACGACTGAGCCGCTTTGAACTTGCCCCACGACACCTTCTCTTTAATCAAACCTTTTTCAGATGCTTCCATCGCAAAGCCCAGAACATTGCCCAGAGAAATCGTGTCTAAGCCGTATTCGTCGGCAACACGGTTAAGGGCCGCGACCTGCTTGAGATTGCTCATGCCTATGTTGGAACCAAGCATTGCAACATTTTCGTAATCAGGCTCGGCCTCTTTACTGTCAGAGTCTTTTACAATGTTGCCGCACGTCATGTTGCACTGTGGGCAACCACGGTTCGAAACCTTGATTTTCTCCATCGCAGCACCGCTTATGCCATCTGCTTTCAGGAAGACTCCTTCCCGGTAGTTGAAAGTGGGGAGCACGCTGTTCTCTTGACTCCACTCTATCGTGCTCATCGTACCTTGGCGCTTCCAAAATGCATAATTAGCCTTAGTCAGTACGTCCCTGAGGGTTTCTGCCCCAAGGTCTTTCATTTCCTTAGGGTCTGCTGCCGGCAAATCGTGTGAGCCTATGAAGACAGCGGCTTTCAAGTTCTTGGAACCCATGACGGCTCCCATGCCTGGTCTGCCACCTGCACGGCCTTCTTGCGAGACTATATTTGCGAATTTTACGAGGTTTTCTCCGGCCTGTCCTATGCAGAGCACACCGACAGAGTGTCCGTAGGTTTCAGCCAATTTTCTTTCAGTATCGAAAGAGTTCAAGCCCCAGAAATCTGCTGCATCAAAGAATTCAAGGAACTCGTCGCGCACAAGCAGAATCGTCGGTTTTTCAGACTTGCCTTCCATGATAACAGCATCATAGCCTGACTTCCGCATGTGAACAGCGGCAAAAGTCCCTATGTTACCGTCTCCGTATCCCCAAGTCAGAGGACTTTTGGCAGCGACGATCATCTTGCCACTGCTGGGTAGTGCAAAGCCTGTCAAAGGACCACAAGCAAAAACAAGCTTGTTGTCAGGCGACAAAGGGTCAATTCCAGGCCTGAGTTCGTCCCATAGTATCTTGACCGCGAAGCCTCTTCCGCCCAGATAATTCTTCGCCAGTTCTGCCCCGTAACTATCGACAACAGCTTTCTTTTTGCCCAAGTTCACGCGAAGGATTCTGCCGTTCCACCCGAACATAGTATCACGTTCCTTGAAAATCAGCATCTAGAGTATATGCAGCTTTTCGCAGATAAGGCTAACCGCAAATCGAAAGACTATATCACCAGTTTCTCCGGTTCAACGCTCCGGTTCTTCAAGCCTAAATTGCTGACTTTGAACTTTCTTTCACCGTACAGGTTGGCAAATTCTTCCCCTCCATAAAGGGCTGCAGCGATCCTTCCCATCGAATCAGCCTTCAGTATTCCGCTTCCACTTGCGCCGCCAACGACCATGACACCGTTTTCCTCGAAAATGACCGGTTGACCATCGATGCTGTTGATTTCATACAACCCAGCAAAAGATGAGAACGGTTGACAGCCAGTCAACTGTGGGAAATATTTCACCATGACCTGGTACAGCCCGTAGGTGTAATAGTTCTCCTCAGCCTCAGGCTCCTCTTCAACCTTGAAAGCTCTCGGAAACTCGTCAGCATAAGCCAGCCACAATGCATCCTCCTCAGGAGCAGGACGAATGTATGCTGTAGGGTCAGGCAGAATCGTGAACG
>Ga0315279_10009729_pt1 | contig 11405 bp, 9 predicted proteins | sample YL17G06_20_MG_FD_203694 | JGI IMG/M metagenome (GOLD analysis project Ga0315279, IMG submission 203694) | Sediment microbial communities from Yellowstone Lake, YNP, Wyoming, USA - YL17G06_20 | ecosystem: Environmental > Aquatic > Freshwater > Lake > Sediment | place: USA: Wyoming | collected...
ATGCGCCCTCCTGCCGGCCTGAAGTTGTGTGCAGCGGACTCCACGTGGGCGGGGGCCGAAAAGCGAGCGCTTGGCGCCGGTCAGTCGGATGCGTTGGAAGGGGGACCGTGCGTGTGGATGCGAAAACTCCAGTTTGCGTCGGCGGCAGATGTGAGCGCGTGAGTCTTGACAGCGGTCAGGCGCGATGATAAGATAAATGGCCTTGCTTGGTTGCCTGTCTCGGCGCAAGGATCGCTGGCGTTTTTCGCGCGGCGCCTTTGCCGCGAGGGGTCGCTGCGGAGAGCGCGGGGGCAAAGGAAGCGGGACGGCGATCCCGGCTGTGTGGTAGCTGATGACCGAATCGAATAAGGCTCCATCCATCGCGGCCATAGAGCAGACCATCAAGCGTCTGCGCAACGTGCTGTCGGTACGCGTAGCTGGCAACGGCCAAGGCGCCGTCGAGGAGATCCACGTCCTCATTGACAACAAGCGTAACCCCAAGCAGGTCGGGCGCGACATCGAGTCCGCGCTGATGAGCGAACTGGGCCTGCGGGTGGACCATCGCAAGATCAGCATCGCGCAGGTGCGCGAGGGCGAGGGCCGAGGCACGGATACTCGCCTGCAGCTTGTCAACATATCGTTCTCAGTGGACCGGCGCGCCGCGCAGGCGCGGGTCACCCTGGCGCATAGCGAGGACTCCTTCGCAGGCTTGGCGTCGGCGCCGAGTTACGACTACGAGCAACTGCGAATGGTGGCCGAGGCGACGCTCCATGCGGTGACGGAGTACCTGCACACCGCGATCGAGTCGGACGACGCGCGCCCGTCGCTGGTCATGCAGCAGGTGCAGGTCGGCAACATGGGCGACGGCGACGACCTGGTGACGGTGGCGGTGAAGCTGGTTCACGGAAGGGGTGATGAGACTCTGGTCGGGTCGGCGCTCGTGCGCCGCGACATGTGGAAGGCGGCGGCGTGCGCAACCCTGGACGCGATCAACCGAAGATTGCCCTGGTTTGTGGAATAATCACACTTGACATCCCAATAACACTATAGCCAGCATCCGGCCCGGCGGCAGCGCCGGGGCGGTGATGCCTTTCGTGGCGAGGGACCAGGAGCCAGGTCGTCAGGGCGAAACCCCTGGAGCGGAGCGGATCGCCTGTCTGCTTTCTAGCGGAGCCAGGCAGAGCACTGAACTCCAGGAGGTGTCGCTGTGGGTAAGTGGATGTCTGCACTGCTGGCCCTGTTGTCCCTGGTTCTGGCCGGCGGCGCATGGATTATGTGGCCGTAAGCTAGCGGGAAGTTGAGCGATGCGATGGCTCTGGCCTCCCGGTCCCCCCACGGAAGAAATCATCGACGCAGATGCCGAACCTGTCGCCGTCATTACGGGTATACCTTGCCGCGGTGTCTCTCCTGGGCCTCGCGCTGCTCGCCTATCTGACGGCCGGCCTCGTCCACCAGCCCCCCGCCAAAGTGGTCGAAGGAATCATCTTCTTCCTGCTTCTCACCGTCATCGCCGCCCAGTCCCCGGTGCAGCTCCCGCGCGGCGGGATCATGAGCATGGCCTTCGCCGTCGGGTACGCCTGCATCATCATCTACGGCCCGGCGGTCGCCGCCTGGGTCGCCGTCCTGAGCACCCCCATCCTGCTGCGTAAGAGCCGCTGGTACAAGATCATCTTCAACGCCAGCCAGCTCGTGCTCGCCGAGGGGCTCGCCGGGCTGACTTACGGGGCGGCCGGCGGCGTCTTCGTCGCCCTATCGCCCGCCCACCTGTCCCTGAGCGACAGCGGCCCCGCCATCATCCTCTCGGGCGTGACCTATACCGTGGTCAACAGCTTCGCCGTCGCCACCGCCCTGGCGCTGGAGGAGCACCGCCGCTTGCTCGGCACCTGGCGCGTGGGCTTCGGCTGGATGGGCCCGCGCTACCTCGCGCTCGCGCCTTTCGGCGTGCTGATGGCGATGGTGTACCAGGTGCCCGATCTGCGCTACTTCGGGGTGGCGCTGTTCCTGCTGCCGCTGTTCTGGGCGCGCTACGCCTTCAAGGGCTACGTGGACATGCGCGAGGTGCACCAGCAAACCGTGGAGGCGCTCGCCAAGGCCCTGGAGGCGTACGACGCCTACACCGATGACCATTCCGACCACGTCAGCGCGCTGGCTGAGACACTGGCCCTGCGTCTCGGGTTCCCCGAGACCCGCATGGAGGCGCTGCTGTTCGCCGCGCGCCTGCACGACATCGGCAAGTTCGTAATGGAGCCGGTGCTCAACAAGCGGGAGAAGCTGACCGACGACGACTGGGCCCTCATCAAGCAGCACCCCGCCGAGGGCCAGCGCATCGTCGCCGCCATCGAGGTCCAGCCCGGCGCCGCCGGCATCGTTCGCGCCACTCACGAGCGCCCCGACGGCACCGGCTATCCCGACGGCCTGCGCGGCGAACAAATCGACCTCGCCGCCAGCATCATCGCCGTCGCCGACGCCTTCCACGCCATGACCTCGGACCGTGCCTATCGCCCGGCCATGCCCGAGCACGTCGCCGTCGCCGAGCTCGCGCGCGGCGCCGACACCCAGTTCGACGCCGACGTCGTCAAGGCGCTGATCGAGCTGTGGCAGCAGGGCGAGCTACCCCAGTCGCAGCGGAGAAGCGATGTCAAGAACGCTTAGAATCTACGTCTGGTTCGTGAGCATCGCCGGCATCGCCGCCGTCGCCGTGGCCGCGCGCTTTGGCGACCTGGAGGGGCTCGCGCACGCCTCCCACACGGTGCTGGCCGACGTCGCTTTCTTCCTGCTCATGGGCTGTCTGCTGGACATGATGATCGTGCCCATGGCGCGCGGCGGCGCGGTGTCCGCCGGTTTCGCGGTGTTCTACGCATGCATGCTCATCCTGGGCCCCTACCTGGCCGCGTTCGTGGCGGTGCTGGCAACGCTGTGGACCGACGTCGTCGTTCGGCGCGGCATACCCTTCTACAAGACCCTGTTCAACGTGGGGCACTCGGCCATATCCATACTGGCCGCCGGCGGGGCGTACTATGTTCTGCTCGGCGGCACCGTGGTAGACGTGCGCCTGAGCAATGCAGTCGACGTGGCGCGCATCGTCGGCTCCGCGGCGGTGCTGTTCGGCGCCGAGGTGACGGCGGTCAACGTGGCCGTGGCGCTGGAACGCAGAGCGCCCTTGCGCAGCATCTGGCTGGGCAACGCCAGGCAGGTCGTGCCGCTCGATGCCGCGCTCGCCGGGGTGGGACTGCTGGTGGCCCTGCTCTACGAGCACCGCCAGACGCTGTTCGGCGGCTACGGCTGGGTGTTCATCGCCACCGTGGTGCTGCTGCCCACCGGCCTGCTCTACTACGGCTCGCGCCTGTACATGGACATGTACCGGGTGTACGACAAGACGCTGCGCACGCTGATCGCGCTCAAGGAGACGAGAATCCACGCCAGCTCGGAGGCAGGGGTGGGTCACGGCGAGCGCGTCGCGCGTCTCGCCGCCGCGGCCGCCGACGAGGCCGGGCTTTCCGCCGAGGAGGTGCAAGCCATCCAGTATGCCGGCTACCTCCACGACGTGGGCAAAGTCGCCGTGCCGGCGCAAGCGTTCGCCGGGGACGAACAAGACCAGTGCCTTAATGAAGAGCAAACGAGAAAGCTGGAACGCCACGCCGAAATCGGCTACGACATCCTGCGGCCCATCGGATTCCTGAGCCGGGTCGCCGCTTTGGTGCGCTATCACGACCGGCGCTTCGACGAGGGCCCCTACGGCGCGGATGGAGGGGAAGTGCCCTTCGGCTCGCGCCTGCTCACGATCGCCGAGCGCTACGACAACCTCACCGCCAGTGCGCGCATCCCCCTTTCCCCCGAGGATGCGGTGCTCCGCTTGCTGGAGGAGTCCGGCTCGCGCCTCGACCCGCGCGCGGTTGAGGCGTTCGTGCGCATGCTCGCGCGCGAGGCGGTGGTGGACGCCGTGCGTTTCGAAGGGGCGCTGGATGTTGTTTGACGCCTTGGCGGTGGCCGTCATCGTTGCCCTCATCGGCGGCGGCCGCTTCTCCCGTTTCGCCCAGCTTGACCTGCGTTGGCCGTGGGTGTTCGTGGGAGCGTTCGGCCTGCGGCTCGCCATTCGCGTCTTGGGCATCGCCAACTGGCAGCCCGCGCTGGCGTCGGCGCCGGCTCTGCACCTGCTGTCCTATGCCCTGCTGCTGGCGGCCATGGTCGCCAACTGGCGCCTGTGGCCCATGTGGATAGCATCCGTCGGCGTCCTCATGAATGTGGCGGTGATCGCGGCCAACGGCGGCGCCATGCCCGCCGCGGCGGATCTGGTGCGCGCCTCGGGGCAACTCCGCCTGCTGGCCCTGGTCGAGGCCGGCCGGTTCCCCACCCACAGCCTCATGGGTCCCGGCACGAGATTGCCGTTTCTGGCCGACCGCCTTTTCCTGCCTCCGCCGTATCCGCGGCCGTGCGTCTTCAGCCTGGGAGACATCTTCATCACCCTGGGCGTGGCATTGCTGGTGGTGCGCGGCATGGGGGCTTTCGGCTGGGGGCGCGCGCGGCCGGAGTCAGCGCCCCCCCGCGAAGCCTAGCTGCACCAGCCGGCGCACCGGCCGCAGGCGGCGCACCGGTCGTCCCGCGGTCCGACATGGTCGGCGCGGCGAACCCGGTCCTCGCCCGGAGCGTGCCGCCCCCGCTGTCCGTCGCTGACCTCACCCGCCCGGTTTCAGTGTCTAGCTGACGCACAGGGCAGGAGGGCGGGCGCAGCGAGCGGAAATCCCAGATCAGGTAAGCTTTCAGTCCGCTCCGGTAACGCGATGCCCAAGCTATCCGCGGCAGAGTTCCGCCAGAGTAACTATGACCCGCAAGGGCAGTGGTGCCTGCTTTACGGCTCCGAGTACGAGCTGAAGCTGCGCCTGCGCGACGCTTTGATCGAACGCCTGGTGGCGCCCGAGGACCGCGAGTACGCGGTGCAGACGGTCGTCGTCGCCAAGGGCGCCAAGGCGGGCGTCATCGCCGGCGCGGCGCAGACGGCCTCCATGCTGGCGATGCCGCGGGTGCTGGTGGTGGACTGGATCGAGAACCTGTCCGCCTCCGAGCAGCGCGCGCTGGCCGACAACCTGAGCGTGGCGCCGCAGACGCTGGTGATACTGATCGAGGGACCGCGATCAGGGAGCGGCGAGGATCGGACTCGCGGAGCGGCGAAGACCGGGCGCCTCGGGCGCGAGCTCATCCAGGCGGTCGCGGACGCCGGCACCGCGGTCGAGTGTCGTGCGCTGACGCGGGACGAAGCCGTGGCCTGGGTGGTGGAACAAGCGCGAGAGCTGGGCACCTCGATTCGCCCCGCCACCGGCGCGCTGCTGGTCGAGCGCGTCGGCGCCGATCTCGGTCGGCTTGCGCGCGAGGTCGAGAAGCTCTCACTGCTCACGGGCGGCGAGGGGGAGATCTCCAAGCGCGACATCGAGCAAGCCACTCCCCGCACCCCCGAGGATAACATCTTCGCGGTGGGCGATGCGATCGGGGCCGGGGACGGCGACCAGGCGATGGCGGCCCTGCGCGATCTCGTCCAGTTCCAGGGCGTCGAGCCGACCACGGCGCTCGCGTTCATCGCGCGGCAGATCCGGCTGATCTGGCAGGCGAAGATACTACTCGACGCCGGCTGGCGCGCGGGGTCGCAGGTGCCGCCACCGGCGGAAAAGCTGCTGCCGGAGCGCAGCGACGTGCGCCAGTACTTGGACGGACGACGGTGGCTGGTCGAGCGTCTCGCGCGGCAGGCGCGGCGGTTTTCGTGGCCCCAGCTCGCGTACGCCGTGCGCAGGCTGCTGGCGGCGGAGCTGGCGCTGAAGGGCATGGCGGAGGGGGTGGCCGATCACCGCATCGCCGTAGAGATGCTGGTGCTCGACCTGTGCCGCTGGCGCGATTCTGCGCCAGGCGCGGGCCTCGCAGCGGGTAAATAGACCGGGGAGGCCCGCTGGGGCGGGGCGTAGGTCAGGGCCGGCGCCATGGCTGAGCAACGTTTGCATGCGATAGTCGACGGGCGGGTGCAGATGGTGGGCTTCCGCGCGTTCGCGCAGCGGCGGGCGGTCGCGCTTGGCCTCATGGGTTACGCTCGCAACCGCAGCGACGGCGCGGTCGAGGTCGTGGCCGAGGGGCCGCGGGAGCGCCTCGAGCAGTTCCTGGCCGAGCTGCAGCGAGGCCCGTCAGCGGCGCGCGTCGAGGGAGTCGATCACTGGTGGGGCGAAGCTGACGGGCGGTTCAAGTCCTTCCACATCGGTTACTGAAGATGCAGTGCCCACGCTGCCAACAGCACAACACAGTAGGGCGCGAGAGTTGCTGGAACTGCGGCGAACGGCTCGAGGCCAGCGCGCTCGATGCGGCTTCGCGCCCGCCCGAGGATGCCGCGGCGCCGCGGCTGGAAAGCGAGGCGGACGACGCCTCCTCGCTCGGGGAGCTGGGCCCTCTGCGTCCCGGGCAAGGGCCGCAGCGCGCGGAGTATCCGGTCGTGAGTCGCGTTCCGCAGCGGGAGGCCTGGGCGGCGCGCCGCAGCCGCGAGCTGATGGTGCGCGGCACCGTGGGCGGCGCCCTGACCGGCGGCGCCGCGCTGGGCATCGTCTTCGGCCTGCTTGCCGCCTCCGCCGCCGACATCCTGGAGACTCACAGGATCTCCCCGGGGGCAACGCTTTGGGTTTCCGTGGCCCAGGGGTTTGTCCTGGGAGGCGTCCAGGGCGCGATCGTGGGCGCCCTCAGCGCCTACTATGGCGGCGGGATGTGGACTGGGGCCAAGGTCGGCGCGGCCCTCGTCGCCGGCATGTGGCTCGTCCAGGCGCTGCTTACCGGCATGGTGGCCGTCGTCATCCTACCTAAGATCGCGGCGGCCGTGCTGGTGCTCGCGCTTGCGGGGGCGGCAATCGGAGCGCTGGTGGGCGCCGTGGTGGAATCGCTGGCGCCTCCCGGCTAGCAGCGGGCCCCCAGCGCGGCCACGGCGACGCGCCGGGTCAGGTGGCTAGGACGCTGGAGCGACCGCCACGGCGGCCCGAGGCGCCTAGCCGCCTACGGGAGCCCGGGCTGTGCGCGGCCGCGCGACCGGTGCGCCGGCTGCGACCGGTGCGCCGGCTGCGGCCTGCCGAAGATGACTGCGTCCGCCGTACGCAGCAAGATGGCGGCGTCGAACAGGGGCCCCAGATGCTTGACGTAGAACAGGTCGTATTCCAGCTTGCGGCGCACGTCGTCCACCCTGCGGTCGTAGCCCCGGTTGATCTGCGCCCAGCCCGTGATGCCCGGCTTGACCGCCAGGCGCCGGTGGTAGCCGGGGATGCTGCTGAGAAGGTCTTCCGCCAGTTCCGGCCTCTCCGGGCGGGGGCCAACGAGGCTCATCTCGCCGCGCAGCACGTTGACGAGTTGGGGAAGCTCGTCCAAATGCAGCGGGCGCATCAGGCGCCCCACCGGCGTGCAGCGCGGATCGTTGGGACGCGCCCACACCGGCCCCGTGGCTTGCTCCGCCTGCTCGATCATGGACCGGAACTTCAGCATCTCGAACGGCCGCCGACCGCGCCCCAGCCGACGCTGGCGGTAGATCACAGGGCCCTTGGATTCGAGCTTGATGAGCGCCGCCAGGACCGCCATTAGCGGCGCCAGCGCCACCAGCCCTCCCGCCGCCACGCATATATCCGTCACGCGCTTCAGCACCGCGCCGGCGCGCTGCCGCGGCGGGGTGACGCTGTCGCCGTGCTCCAGCAGCACCCGCCCGCTCACTCGTTCCAGCAGGCCGTCCAGCGACAGGGCGCGCACATCCCCCTGGAACGGAACCGCCTGCCCGTTGACATAGTAGGCAATCGTGCCGGTGCGCCGGGTGGGCCGCAGCCGGCGCACCGGTCGCGCCGCGGGATCCCGGGCGTCCACGAGATCGACGATCTCCCACTGGGGCCAGTAGTACGCCAGCCAGGCCGCCAGGCGCTCCTCACCGACTGCGTCCACGACCACTACCGGCTTGCGCCGGCGCACGGCGATCGCGCGCCATGTCATGCGCAGCGCCACGGCGGCGCCGAGCGCAGCCAGCGGAAGCGCGAGAATGGTCGGAGTGCCGACGGAGAGCGGAAGCAGCCGGGCCGCAAGCCACGACGCGCCGCAAGACGCGCCCCAGGTTTTGGCGGCGGCTGTGGGGAGGATACGGGGGTGGGTCCACCACCGACGGTCATACAGGCCAAAGGCGATGCCCGCGGCGAGCCAGGCCGCCGCCGTCAGCGCCACAGCCGGCACGCCCGCTCTCACCGCCGCGCCGGCGGCTGCCATTGCGGCCGTCTCGGCCAGGTACCATACCACGGGGCGAATCTCTCGTGTGTCGCGCATCAGATCGCAGCCGGCGCACCGGTGCCGTCGGAGCTCCTCGCGCGTCCGGCGCTTATCGGCGCCGTAAGTCAACTCGCTTGCGCGAGCGAACCTCTAGCTGTCGCAGCCGGCGTAGTGGTCGCAGCCCCGCGCCCCTTCGGCGCCCGTTCGGCAAGCTCAGGGCGCCCCGAGCAGAGCCGAGGGGCGGCGGAGCTTGTGGCTTCCGCCTTCGCGGGCCACGAAGTCCCGCTTCGGTGGACGAAGGGGTCGCGAGCGACCGCGAAGCCTTTTCACCTGCTCCTCGCGGGAGCCTGCGGATTCGGCCGTCCCGGTCGCAGACCGGTCGCAGCGGGCGCACCGGCCCGCAGCGGAACCTAACAAGCGCGCACGCGGGCAAGTCAACACCCCTTGCGCGACGTTGATCCCCTTCCCCCCGCGCGTCCGCGCCCACACGTTGTATTATAAGACCAGGCTGAGCGCATGTCAACCCGCGCAAGCCGCTGGCAGGCAGGTCCCGCAGGGCCGCTCACGACCGTGCGCGTCCCGCCTGTGAGCGGATATCAGTCTCACCGGCCGCGCAGCGCCGGGAGGTGTAGGCGCACGCTCCACAGAAGGGACGGACCCGACCTGGGGGTGGCCGCCCGCTGCCCCGATCTCCGTTGGAGGCTTGCCATTGGACGATCCAACCGTTCGCCTCAACCGGCCAGCGATCCGGTGGATGGACGCGTTCCCCATCGGCAACGGGCGTCTCGGCGCCATGGTATTCGCAGGACTGCCCGCCGAGCGCCTCGCCCTCAACCACGAGAACCTGTGGCGCGGCAAGACCCGCGATCGCACCACCGAGCCCACACACCAGCACCTGCCCGAGATCCGCCGCCTGTTTTTCGCCGGCAGGCTGATCGAAGCCGCGGAACTCGCCGTCCGCCATCTCAGCGGCCATGCGCGCCGCGTTCAGCCTTACCAGACGGCGGGGGACCTCACGCTGGAATTCCCCGGCCACGCGGCGGTTTCAGGCTACGCGCGCACGCTCCACCTCGCCGACGGCATGGCCGTCGGCGCCTACCGGCACGACGGGGCGTCCTGGCGGCGGACGTCCTTCGCTTCGGTTCCACACCAGGCGATAATCACCTCGGTGACCTGCGACGCGCCGGCGGGCATCACCGCCGACATCGCCCTCACCCGCACCGACGACCCCGAGTGCACGCTCACCCCGTGGGCCGAAAACGGAGTCTGCGGTTTCGTGGGGCGCTTCGACGAGGGCATCGAGTTCGCCGTCGCGGCACGCGTCGTCGCGCCCGACGGCACGGTGAGCGCCGCCGGCGAGGGCGGCGCGGGCCTTCGCGTCGAGGCGGCGGACGAGCTGCTGGTGCTGACGACCGTCGAGGTCTCATGGGACGGCGGCCCCGTCCGCGATGCATGTATCGCGCGCCTGGGGGCGCTGCCTGCGGACTTCGAGACACTGCGCCAGGCTCACGTCGCCGAGCACCGCGCGATGTTCGACCGCGTGCGCCTGACTCTGGGCGATTCCTCCCCAGCCGGCGCGGAGGCGTTCACGGACGAACGCCTCCAGGCCGCCCGCGACGGCGCGTCCGATCCCGATCTTTTCGCCCTCTATTTCCAGTTCGCCCGCTACCTGCTGATGGCAAGCTCTCGCTCCTGCGACCAACCCGCCAACCTCCAGGGCATCTGGAGCGAAGGGCTCAATCCGCCGTGGGGCTCCGACTTCCACCATGACGTGAACATCGAGATGAACTACTGGCCAGCGGAGGTGGGCAATCTCGCGGAATGCGCGGTCCCCCTTTTCACCTACCTGGAACGGGCGCTGCCTGAAGGGCGCAAGGCGGCGCAGGACCTGTACGCTTGCCGCGGCGTGTGCCTTCCCATCACCAGCGACGTCTGGGCTCGCGCCACGCCCGAGGCGCCGTGCTGGGATGTGTGGACCGGCGCCGCAGCCTGGCTGGCACAGCACCTGTGGTGGCACTACGAGTACACGCAGGATGCCCGCTTCCTGCGCGAGCGCGCCTACCCGTTCATCAGGGAGGTCGCGGCCTTTTACGAAGACTATCTGGTGCGCGACCCGCAGGGCCGTCTGGTGACGGCGCCCTCCCAGTCGCCGGAGAACACCTTCGTCGGCGGCTCCACCCCGGTCAGCCTGTGTGTGGCCGCGACCATGGACCTCGAGCTGATCCACGAGGTCCTGACCCACGCGATCCGGGCGAGCGAGATTCTCGGCTGCGACCGGTGCGCCGGCTGCGACGCTTCGGAGCGGGAACGCTGGCGGCGCATTCTCCGCGAGCTGGCGCCGCTGCAAGTCGGCCGCCATGGCCAGCTTCAGGAATGGCTGGAGGACTACGAGGAGGCCGAGCCCGGTCACCGCCACCTCTCTCATCTGTATACGGTGTTCCCCGGCGAGCAAGTCACCCGCGACACGCCCGAGCTGTGGCGTGCGGCGCGCGTCTCGCTGGAGCGACGGCTGGCCGCGGGCGGCGGGCACACAGGGTGGAGCCGCGCATGGGTAGCGGCGCTGTGGGCACGGTTCGGCGAAGGCGATCTCGCCTATGAGCATCTCAAGCACCTGCTGACCGACTTCACCCTGCCCAACCTGCTGGATCTTCATCCCCCAGGCATCTTCCAGATCGACGGCAACTTCGGCGGAGCCGGGGCGATAGGGGAGATGCTGCTGCAGAGCTGCGGCGGGGTGATTCGCCTGCTGCCCGCGCTGCCGGCGGCATGGCCCGAGGGCAGTGTCAGCGGCCTGCGCGCCCGCGGCGGCTTCGAGGTGGACGTGACTTGGGCGCGGGGGCGGCTGGCCTCGGCTTCGATCACCAGCCTTGCAGGTCAGACCTGCGCATTGGCGACCGGCGGCCGCGAGTTGTGCGTAACGTGCGACGGCCGCGCCGTAGAGACGACCCGCGATGAGCAGGGGCGCCTGCGCTGGCCAACCCAGGTGGGCGCGCGCTACGAGGTCTCAGCGGGGGAGTGAAACACGATAGGGCGGGCGCCCCGTTCGGCAGGCACGCTTGCGAATAGACGTAGGGGCCGGGCTCCGTCCCGGCCCGCTGACGGGACGATCAGGAGATCGTCCCCTACGCCTTACCCGTGCGGATGCTCGTGCCCCGCATCGTGGCGGTGGGGGTGGA
>Ga0315279_10009730_pt1 | contig 11404 bp, 9 predicted proteins | sample YL17G06_20_MG_FD_203694 | JGI IMG/M metagenome (GOLD analysis project Ga0315279, IMG submission 203694) | Sediment microbial communities from Yellowstone Lake, YNP, Wyoming, USA - YL17G06_20 | ecosystem: Environmental > Aquatic > Freshwater > Lake > Sediment | place: USA: Wyoming | collected...
TGCGATCGTCATGGGTGTGCCGTCGTTCCAGTAGATGTCAGGCCTCAAGGTGATCGTCACTTTGGACTTGTCTTCCCCGGTTACTGGGTCTGTCCATAAGCCTACGGTCCAGTTCTTCATGAGGTCAGACTTCCATACTGAAAGGTCATACGGGTCTCTGTAGCCCAAGCTGTCGTACATCGCGCCTAGAACCATGCTGTCCCAGTACCATTCTGAGTAGAATGGGTTGATGCGCATTGGATAACCCTGCTCGCTCCAGCCGTAGCGTAGTGTCATGTTATTACCGTATCCCGCCGGGCTGTAGATGGTGCAGTTTGGATAGCCGTTCACGTAGCTGAACCAAGTGTTGCTGCCTACGCCCGCTGTGTTGCAGAAGCCAAGCCACTCACGTCGGCTCGTCGGATCCGACTGATCCTTGAGCCTAAACTGGTTTTCTCCGTCGTCCGTGGCTAACTTGACTCCATCGTTGCCGCCTGTGTAGTACTTCGAACTGGCCATGTAACGTGCTGAACTGTACAATGGTATTTGAGCAGCTATGGCCCAGAACCTCTGCTGGAATGCCCAGGTAGCCGTGACTGCGTCAGGCTGTGTGACGGCGAACTTGATGGCTTCTGCATAACCGTTCAGTATTGTGTCGTTCAGGTCTGCCGTGTTGGGGCAGCTGCTTTCAGGGTCGTCGAAGAAGCTTGTCACGTGGTACAGGTCGTACAGGTAGTCTGGGTCGGGTCCGATGTATATCCAGCCCAGAGTAGTAATGTGGTAGTCCTTGTACAACATGACCCTCTGATAGTTCTGTCCACCATCCAGCATGGCCAGATATTTGAAGGTGAAGTTCATGTTTCCCAGTTGAGTGGATAGCATTATGCCAGCTGTCTTCCTGTATTCGCTCGACCTATAAGTGAATACCAGTTTGCACGCGTCTATTTCGGTCTGCGGAGGATTGTTCGTCTGCCCACTGCCGTCATAGTCCCAGTACCTGACTCCCGCGTTTGTCTGGTAGATGCCTCCCGCGTTCAATTCGGCCTCTGCCGAAGCATAGTTGGGGGCTGGTGCTGGTGGCGGTGCTGGCCATATGTAACCACCCATGTAGGATGGCACTGGCGTCAATATCGGCACGCCTGAGAGGCCTACGAAGGAGATGAACGCGGTCCTGTTGAACAGGTCAACGCATGCCAGTCTAAAGTGTACGTTAGAGCTTATCGGTGGGATGCCCGTTGGGTATCCGCCTGAGGCCGGTGTGTACACTGGGTTTGGACGGCCTGGGCCATTCGGGATTATTAGGTAGGGGTCCATGTTGAAGTCGATGGTGAAGAACCCGGCTTCGCCGCCTGCGCTCACGACGTTAACATCCGGGTTTCCGGCGAGGGTTTGGCGCCATGCGGTTGTCAGCGGCCAATCGCACAGGTCAATCTTGCCCAGGTTCATTTGCTGCCACATGGAATCCTGAGTGGCGTACATCCGGAACATCAAATAGTCCATGTGCGGCCCGAACAGCTCATAATTGTTGTCAAAGCTTCCGTCAGGATGTATGAATGCGTTTACTGGAATCGTTGTGAAAACTGAAGCAACTAATAGCAATAGAAGTGCTATTGGTGTGTAGGATATTTCCTTTCGCATGTTTATTCTTTCTCCTTTCCTCATACTCTTGATTTGCTTGGAAGAGAGAAGAGCTATCAAGCTTTGACTTCAACAAGCGAAGCCCGTCAAAAAAATGATCAACTACTCCTCCTTCCAACGTTGCCCTCTGGGTTTTCTCCGAATTTAAGCTTTATGAAACAATTTTCCAGCCAACAAATCGGGGCACCATTCATGCTCATTGTGCGAGCATAGCATGCCAACAGTGAGAAGGTAAGTCAGACATGTAGCAGGCATGCTTTCTCGTACACTTGCAGTTGATGTAGAAAAAGAGGGGGAATAGTTGTGCTGGTTTCATGTGGTCGTGAAGGAAGAGGTCGTTTTATACCAGCCTTTTTTTTGAACCCTGCACCGTAGGACAATCGTACTTTGATCCTGATCATTTCCGCGCGCGCGAAGGCTGGGAATATAAAAGTTGTTAATGAGTCTTTGGAGTTTGAAAGCGTTTCATGATAGAAGCTATTCGCGTTTCATGTCTGATGTCGTGGACGCTTTGAATGAGAGCTTCAGTAATGGCAGGCCGATTCCAGCGTTCAACGGGAAAGTTACCCGCAACCTGGTCCTTCATAATGAAGGTCAATTGAGATTTCCGGTTGAGGCGGTCAAAGGCTTATATGACCGTCCCTCGGCAAAGGACATAACTGGCGCTTTTGACCGCAAAAAGGATGCGATTCGCCTCGGAGTCGACATCCACGCTGTTTCAAAACGGCTGGTTGTCCAGGCGGAAGTTTGATATCGCGAGCCATTCCTTGCTCAGGGTCAACTTCCATAATCTCGCGTTATAAGGGCTAGGTCTGACCCGTCGACCACGAGGTCTTGATTCACGTCTGCTCTCGGGTCCCAAGTGCTGGATCCAGGCCAGCTGCCAAAGGCCTTCGCTGCGATGCTTAAGTCGCTGGCGTCGACAACTTCGTCGTTGTTTATGTCGGTGTAGCCATGGTTGAACTTGACCTTCTGGTAGTTTCCGTACAGCCTTGCTTCTCCTACGAGTATAGCCAACGAGTCATAAGAACTGGTGTTTTTGACTTCTAAGACGATATCGATCAACACGATCTGCCAGTCGCCGTTAAGCTGGAAACCGAAGGCATGGTAAAAATCGCTTCTCACGTCTCTGGAGAAAGAGTATCTTGTGTTTGTAGCGAGGCTTCCCATGCTGTAATAAAATGTGTCCGTGGCGTTGTTGTCGCTGCCTCTCGCATACCAGCAGTATTCGATGTGCTTGGCCGTACTGGAGGATGAATCATAGAAAGTGACCTCGACGCTTGCTTTGGCTTGATCACATGAGCCCACGTCCACACCTGTTGCCTCAAAAACTCCACTCAGTCCACGCGTTGCGTTCTTTCCCCACTCACAGGTCTCAACCGAGAACTTGGAATAATGATAATATGACTCAAGGTAAACGTCAGATTGACCCGCCTGTGAAGAGTTTAGCTTCATCGCCAAGTGGCAGTCTCCGCCAAGGTCAGTATAGTACTCGTTAGTAAAGGGATAGTTGTTCTCGTACACGTACCATTCATAACCAATGTTGCCATTGTTGGCCCGATTCCAAGGGTAGGTGGCGAAAAGACCGCCCATTTCGAAGCCCGCATTGTACATGAAGGCTCGCTGGCGTATCATGTTCGTACAGTTCAGCAGCCCAGCCCCCTGCCGCCATTCAGAATACGCAGGTAACGGTGTAGCCGAGATCTTCAGTATTTGACGAACTTCATCAGAGCTGTAATTCCCGTTCCACCATTTCCCGAACCTGCTCTTCAACAAAGCGATCGCGCCCGCAACATGGGGACATGCCTCGGAAGTCCCACTATGAAGTTCTATACTACCGTTTAATCCAAGTAGTGGTACATCGACACCCGGCGCAACCAAATCGTTCCCAGAATCACACCAGGTTGGAATGTTTGAGTCTTGATCGCATGCACCCACTGATATTACAGGTCCAAAACCAGCCGGATACGACGGGTAGTTATAGCCTTCGCCAAATGGATTTTGCCCAGAAGCAGCGACGAGAGTTATATTTTTCATGAAAGCATTGTAGCAAGCAGTTTGCAGATATAAGCGCGTGGTCGGGTCTGGTGGGTACTTTGTAAACCAATTGCCAAAGCTCATGCTTATTACGTCAGCGCTGTTATTGATAGCCCAATATATAGCTTCTATAATACGGCTCCAATCCATTGGTGTGTTCAGACCATAAACCTTCAGGGCGAAATACTTCGCATTGGGTGCAACTCCAACATAGTTGTGTTTGCCCATGCCTACAGCTATGGAGGCGCACCACGTCCCGTGACCGTAATCATCCATTGGATCACTATTGTTCTCGACGAAGTTCCAGCCTCCAAGATAATTATCATGCAAGTCTGGAATGGTGTAGTTTACTCCTGAGTCTATTATGGCTATTTTGATGCCCTCTCCGCGATAGTTCGTGGCGTTCCAGAATCCGTCCGCGCCTACCTCCTGAATGTTCCATGTGGGCGCAACATCTGGTAATCCCCGAACCGACGGAGGTGCCAACGGTGAATACAAGAAGGGGCAGGCAAAAAGAATAACAATAATAAGTGCTATGGCAATGGATCGGGTTCGCGCCAAAACAGTCCCCGATCACAGATTTCTTCGGATTCATTAATAGCTTTTGCGGCAAAGCAAGTGTACCTTCTTGAATACCGCAAGCGTAAGGCATGGTTTCCCAATTACACCTGAATTCGAAATTTGCAATTCTCATTCTGGCCGAGAGACTAGGCGCGTTATTGTTTGACTATGGTTACCTGTATCGGTGTTGTTTCTATGAGAAGGCTGATCTCATTGCCGTTTACTGCCAGTATGGGACCGGTTTGACCAACGATGTAGTACGTTCCCGAATCAACCTGCGTTGCGTTAGGAGAGAGAGAAGGGAGAGAAGGGTCTGGCCCATTGTTGCGCGTCTGCTGCCAGACATAAGGCGGGCTACCGCTTGTTAGACTCTCTCCAGGATTAAGCGTTATGGGCTCAAGGGTCCATGCGAACGGTCGGCCGTCTGACCAGTGGTATATGGCGTTGTTTGTGTCGTTGTATACGCGGAAGTCAAACCGCCATTGTAGTGCACCGTATGTGTAGGTTATCGTTTGGTTGCCGATGTTGGTGATCGTGAGGGTCATGTTTATGGGCTCGCCGAGGCTGTACTCGGTTTTCTGCAGCGTCATGGTCAGCTCGAGTCCGAACTCGTCGTTAACTCCTTCTGCCGTCGGAATCATCTGCGTCGAGCTTTGAGGTGCAAACGCGGAGCCCAGAGCGTAGACTATGCCGACGCCTGTCAGTACGATGAGCACCGAGAGAAGAATCAACTTCTTGAACGTGACGTTCAACTCTTCCACCACACAACTCTATGGTGGTGAATGCTATTTAAGTCTAGTTGTTGAACAGCACCGTTCTACTTCCTGAACGCTAGCGGATCAGCCTCAGGAAAAGCACGGTGTCAACAAGGTTTGTGGCAAACCCGAGGGCCGAGAGGATTATGCCAACCTCCCGCATGCCGTACGGAAGCAGCAAGGCTGAAGCAAAGCCAATGGCAGTGTACAGCATCACATAGAAGAAGCTCCTCGGCAAGAGCCATGCCCCAGTCCTGTAGAAGAAGCGGAGAACACCGAATTTTCTGGCAACAGCGTGATAGACGCCGTCCTCATCCCTGCGCACGAGGTTTAACCCTTCAAGCTTCTCAAGATGATGCAGCGCTAACGAAGGACTAGACAGATCACAGCCACGGTACACATCCCTCACAGAAGCCTCACCAGCCCTCAGCAGATAAACGTAAACCCTGAAAGTAACATACTCACCCCCAACCCTCTTCTCCAAATTACTCTCAGCAGCTTCATCAACCAAGGCAGAACACGACCAAACACACTCTAGTATCGCACAACTAAAAAGCCTTTCACACCCTCACCCGCAGAGCCTCTAACCGTAGCAAGCACGTGTTGATTGAGCCGAGGGCTAGAACGCCACCCCAACCTTGGCACCATACACGGCGGCCCGCCAGCGATTCGAACTCACCAAAGACGCTGAAGGCACACTTTGCCAGCAAATAGGTGTCCAAATCCCAGCCGGAGCACCATTCGATCTAAACTTGAATTGAGTTCTTTTTCACAAGACAAGCCGAATTCAAGCATTTCTGTGATTATGTCCAAATCGGAGCACGAATTTACTAGTAAAAAGTACTGCATTGCAGAGCTTTAACGGTTATGTACTTGTCAACGCTACTTCTTAGCTTTTAACCCGTATTTTGTAGTCATTTTCCTGACAAAGTCCTTAATGCGCTCTTCCTTACCGTACACAAGTAATGAGCCGTCATCTTGGGCTTTGTATGAGAGAGTTGAATCTTCAGCCAGAACCTTCAATCCGTCAAGAGTTAGCTCGGCTGAGGGTCTAATCCGAATCCATTTATGCTCTCTGGGTAAACCGGGAACGAACCTTCCTTCTTCTTCCTGTTCTTCAGGGCCCTTTCTCCTCACCTTGTCTAATCGCTCAAGCCACTCCTCTGCATATGGTGTTCCAAAGACGTTTTCTCCTTCAGAAACAAGGTAGGATTCAACGCTTCCCAGATATTCCTCAATCTTCTGAGCAGTCTCTCCACAGCTCGCATCAGCCTCCAAGATTCTAATCATTGTTCTCGCCGACTTCAAGTCGTTCATGGTCTTTACGGGAACAGCTTGTCCTTTTTTTCGAAAATCCGCAACCATCTCTTCCAAAACCTTCCAAGTATCCAAGTATCCCATGTTATAGCATCCCTTGCAAGATTGCTTAAAGGCACAACATTATAAAGGCATTATCAGTCTGGACAGAAACGCGTTCTGAAACCTCCTTGAGCTGCCCTTTCATCAGTAGATGCATCTCATCAGCTCTGTTGACGCGCAAAGTCCACATTTTCCAATGTCGATTGAGGGGTCGAAGGTTCTGTGCATTTTGCATAATAGTCCCTTTGCCCGTATTTTTCTGCAGATCTGGCAGAAGCTTGAAATGAATTTTATCGGTGGCAGATCCCCTTCAAACAACCGACGTGCAAGTTCTTCTATCAGATTTTTGATTTCGCTGTCATTTTCTAGGTCGATGGCTTTTCCGCGCATTTTTCTGCTGTACAAGCTTATTGCAGGCTGACTTACTCCGAGAAGTCTGGCTGCGTCCGCTTGCCTTAACTTGCAGTTCGTCATGAGTTCTTTCGCTATCATGGCTCGAATGGCTGGTAGAGCGCATTTCACTGCGACTTCGCATGGTGCTAACATTTATGTCCGTTCCAGCCTGTAATGTGTCGAAAGGCATAAATATGCTTTATTACAATCGTCATAACGCTTCAAGGTGAAAAAATGAGTTGGCGAAACATTGCCGAGCTCTCTGAAGGCGTCTACTGGGTCGGAATCAGAGACTGGAACAGAAAACTGTTTGATGCGTTGATCCCCCTTCCACAAGGAACAACCTACAACGCTTACCTTGTGGTGGGCAAGGACAAAAAAGCTTTGATCGACACTGCGAACCCAGGTTTTGAGAGGGAGTTGGAAGACAAGATCAGAAAAGTCATTGATCCAGCTGACATTGACTACGTAATAATGAATCATGCTGAGCCCGATCACGCTGGGTCTATTCCGCATGTGATGGCAATCAACACAAAAGCCAAACTGGTGACTAGCGCCAAAGGGGCCAAGATGGCTCAAGTATTCTACAAGGTGCCTGAAGAACGAATAATCACCGTGCATGATCAGGAAAGCATCGATCTCGGCGGCAAAACCCTTCAGTTTATTGAAGCTCCGATGCTTCACTGGCCCGAAACCATGTTCACATACCTTAAGGAGAATAAGACTCTATTTCCATGCGACTTTTTCGGTTCACACGTGGCAAGAGGATTGTATGATGATGAAGTGGAAGATCTGCTCGTATACGCTCAGAGGTATTTCGGCGAAATAATGATGCCGTTCAGACCCATGGCTCAGAAGGCTATGGAGAAGATAAGGGATTTAGGAATCGAGATGATAGCCCCGAGCCATGGACCGGTGTACAAGAATCCGGAACGCATCCTTCGCGCGTACAGGAAGTGGGCGAACGGAGAAACCAAACCAAAGGCCATCATAGTCTACGTGACCATGTGGAACAGTACTGAGAAGATGATCCAGCCACTTGCAGAAACGCTTATGGCTGAAGGAGTAGAAGTTGCAGTGTATAACCTGACAGTATCAGACATTGGTGATGTTGCAAAGGACCTGGTCGATTCGAGGGCCATCGTCCTAGGCGCCCCCACAGTGCTGGGTGGCGTGCATCCCCTTGCGGTCTACGCTACTTACTTGGTCAAAGCCTTGCGCCCTCCTTTGAAATTCGGCGTCGTTCTGAGTTCATATGGGTGGGGAGGAGGCGCCATCAAACACGTTCAGGAGATCTTAGGGCCGACAAAAATGGAAGTTGTCGGAGCAATCGAAATAAACGGTCCTCCTTCTGAAAGCGACAGGCAGAGAATAATAGAACTTGGAAAGAGTCTTGCTGAGAAAATCAATAAGGGTTAGCGCGTCGTAAAGCATTGAAGGGGAACGTAATATTCTGAGGAACGAAGGTTGACCCAATTGACTGGAGAGCCAAAAAGGTCTCAACACTTGGGCGCAAACAGACTTTGAGGATGTGGAGGAATGAGCAAGATTAGTGAGAATAGGAAAAAAATGCTGAAAGAGATAATTGCCCAGCTGCATGCTGGAATCCCGCCACAGGAGGTTAAGGAGCGGTTCAAACGGGTTTTGGAAGGTGTGAGCTCCGAGGAAATCGCCAAGATTGAACAAGAACTCGTGAAAGAAGGAATGTCCCGAGAGGAGCTTCAAAGATTATGCGATGTCCACATGGCGGTTTTCAGCGACCAGCTAGGAAAACAGGAATTGAAAGTTCCTGCGGAACATCCTCTTAACATCTTGTTGGAAGAGCACAGGATTCTGCTGCAACTCTTGGAGAAACTGTCCACTACAGTTGACATCATTGGGCAAGCATGTGATCTAGTTTACGTCGGAGACGACGTAGCACAGACGAAAAAAATAGTGGAAGAGCTATCAGATGCCGAGAAACACTACGTGCGAGAAGAAAACGTGCTTTTCCCCGTTCTGGAAAAGCATGGAATCACAGAACCTCCTGCCATAATGTGGATGGAACATGACAAGATCAGAGAGAAGAAGAAGCAAATCTATGCTATGGTTGAAAAATACAAGGCTAGAGACTTCCAGGAATTCAAGAAGGCTCTCATTGAGAACACAAGGTCCTTGAACAGCATGCTTTCAAGTCATATTTTCAAGGAAAACACCATACTCTATCCCGCTGCGGTCAAGGTGATCTCAGAAGACGAATGGCACGATATCAGAAAGGACTTCGATGAGATCGGGTACTGCTGTTTCACACCGAAGCATTTGATAAGACAAACGGCAACTATAAGCGGCAAGGCACATGCTAGTCTAGCAGGTGAGGGCACATTGCAGTTCGAAACAGGAAGCCTATCAAAAGAGGAAATCGAAGCTATTCTGGACACGGTTCCAGTGGATATATCGTTTGTCGACGCAAATGATCAAGTTAAATACTTCAACAAAGCTGATAAACGAATCTTTGTCAGGACGAAGACCGTGATCGGAAGAAAAGTACAGATGTGCCATCCACAGAAAAGCGTTCACATAGTAAACAAGATCGTAGAAGCCTTCAAATCAGGCAAGAAAAACTCCGCTGAATTCTGGATTTCGCCAAATGACCGTCTGGTCCACATCAGATATTTTGCCGTAAAAGACAAGCAAGGCAAATATCTGGGAACCCTCGAGGTAACGCAAGACTTGACAGACCTGAAGAAAATCAAGGGCGAGAAAAGGCTATTAGACTGGGAGAGTTAGCCCAGCAGCCAATCGGGCCTTAGAGGCATATTCCTTCTGTAGCTTCACTACTCCGTTAGCGCGCATGTGTGTTCCTAAATTCCCTTTTCCAGTGCGATAGAGCCAGGTAGCGCCTTCCAAGCGCGCTAAGCATCTGGAGCGTATACTCAACAACTGTACACTTCAAAAAGAAAAAAAGAGTTAGTCTTCAGGATCTTCGTGCAGCCCTGTCAATTTCAGCATCCATATATTGCCGTCCGTTCTGTCTGTGCCATCACTGCTTCTTTCTGAAGTATAGAACAAATAGAGTGAATCGCCTTTTTTGTAAGGTTGTGGCCAGAAGTCCCACCAATTGTTGCCATTGTAACTAGCAGTTGTTAATCTGAGTGGAGTAGACCATGAGCTGGGGTCCGTCGGATTTGTAGATGCAGACGTTGCAATGAATTGACCTTCACTGCCCATATCCGGAGCCCAGAAAAGTAAGAAGGCATTCTTGTCTTTGATCAGAACAGGATCCCAGTTGGTTGCACCTGACCATGAAGCTACTGGGCCATAAGTATTCCAACTACTTCCGCTTGTTGATGTTGACAAATAGATTCCGCTCCCTCCACTTGTAGTCCATACTACATAGAAAGTTCCATCTTCGACTATTGCTTTGGCTATTGTAGCATCGTTGTGAATGTCCGTTGGTGTTGACCAGGTAATTCCATTATAGTTCGTTACTTTCAGTACGTATCCGATATCAAAGAATACCCAAATCTTGCCGTTATATTCTAACGCATTGACATGTGCAGCGTAATCTGTGTTCGGAACGGCTACAGGCCCAGACCAAGTGCCATGGTTTGTATAGTAATAAACACTTCTTTCAGCGCCAGGGCCAAGACCAGTCGAAGTAAATAGCCAGATTGTTCCATCACTTGCCTGAAGAGCTGCCACGTCCCTTTGTGCGTTATCTGGGTATGTTAAGCGTATGATACTATCAGTTGCTTTCTGAATCCCTGCTATGCTCTTAGAAGTTCTGTAGTAGATGTCATAATAGTCTAAATCCGGGTTGTAACCTTGGAAATCTCTGATTCCTCTGTTGTCTCTCCCACGTGTGTAGAATAACCAATATGTACCATCTTTGGCTCTGAAGAAACTAGGGTTTCTATCATATTTGGGGTCCGTTGTTATCGGGACATTCCTGCTTGAATGTTTCTCAAAGTTAAGAGCCATTGCTGGCATCGCAAGCAATATTGCCAAGGCTATTGTTCCTATAACAAGCTTTTTCATATTTTTCCCCTTATCTCCTTTAAGCAACTAGAGAATGGGGAATCCAAGCAATTAACAGTTCTGGAACGTTCTTCTATAGGAGAGCTTGTCTTGTTTTTTCCGTATTCTTGTTCGCGCGCGCTTTCTAATGGTTGGTTGGGGAAGTTTTATCCCAAACCCAAAGTGAAGCGTTTAAAGAAAAAGGAGTTAGTTTGCCAAGTTTTGTTATGAGTTAAGATAGTGGACAGAAACTGCTCTGAGTCAAGGGAAGTATACTGATGCTGCGAGTTATAGAACAGGCCAGGTTAGCCTTTTAAGGAATACTGACATAGCATTACTCCACAGTGTTGGATGTTGTATGGATGATCATTTCTTCATGGGTTTCGCTGCCCATGCACACACGATGAATGAGCTGGAAACTGACCAACAAAGGGAGTTGGAGCTGAGGAGAAGGAACAGCCCAGAAGAAGCCCAGAAACTAGTCGGAAAGATTCTTGACAAACTTGAAGGAGATCTTTTGAAAAGCGGCTGTAGTCTTGAAGATGTGAAGCTTTTGATCTTGTATCTGAGTTACAGAGGAGAACCTGCAGAGAAGGATGTACTGATATGCGGATCAATTCTTAGAGCTATAGAAGACAGATTCAAGAAACACGGTGCAAACCAGCTTAGACTCATCGGTCATACAA
>Ga0315279_10009731_pt1 | contig 11404 bp, 8 predicted proteins | sample YL17G06_20_MG_FD_203694 | JGI IMG/M metagenome (GOLD analysis project Ga0315279, IMG submission 203694) | Sediment microbial communities from Yellowstone Lake, YNP, Wyoming, USA - YL17G06_20 | ecosystem: Environmental > Aquatic > Freshwater > Lake > Sediment | place: USA: Wyoming | collected...
GTTCGTCTCCTCTTATTATGGGAGAAATTCCTTTTCGTCCCTCCGCGGTATGAACACCTACTTGGCAATAGTCGCTTACGCTAGGAAAATGTTCATGAAGTGCTTTTATTAGAATGGCGATTATTCTCGCGTGATATTGTATGCTTTCCTGCAGTTCGGCTATTTCACCATTAGACCTAATTTCTTTCAATAGAGAGTTTGAAATAAACTTAGCCTGTGTTTCATTTGCTTCGATTGGGTAAATAATTGCTGGACCCTTTTCTCCATATAACCCAATGTTATTTCCGAGTTCTGGATGGGCTACAGCAAGTCTAAGCTGTGGGACTCCATTCAAAACAGTATGGTACGTGAAAATCCAGCCTGTCTTTCTTAAAGCTTCTTGAACTTTGGGACCAAAATTCACAGATGCTTTTTCTCTCTCTTCTCTGACAATCCGAATTATATCGCCAGTATCTGTTATCTCCTCTTTGGCCAGTCGTCTCTTGACGGAATCCAATAGCGGGAGAAGTCCGGCACCTGTAATCAAACCTATTCCTGTCTTCTGGATTTTCTCTGAATCGTCACGGAAAGTTCTGCCCAAAAAGGAATAGTAGGTCGTCCTAGTGTCTGCAGCCAGCATTACATATCTTCCTAGGTCTATACCGATGGCTATTGTCATAGCAATATGCCTGAAATCAATTCATAATAGTGCTTACAAGTGCTCAATCATAGCATGCCTTCTAATTCAGCTTGCAGGCAACCTTATTGTAAATCTTGAATGACTTATCACTCTTAGCATGCATCCTCAGATCATATAGAGTACTTTTGCTTATTCCAAGTTCTCGTGCCTGCTTCTGTGTCAGCTCTAGAATCTGCTTACGGAGCTCTAAGCTATCACTTCTTACCAGACTGGGAGCAGGCTCAGTGAAACTTAGAGAATGAGCTTTCCCAAGCAGAAGACGCCCGAGTTCTTCAGTCTTTCTAAGAATGACTGATTCCCACTGCCAAGACTTACCTTAGCGCGCGCTTGAGTATTCATTAGAGCAATATACGCGCGCGTGTAAACCCTGAGGACGGGAGGTTGATAACATACAGTTGAGTAACATATACACTTAATACAAACCTCGGTCCGTGCCCTTTCTAACATATACAATCACACAACATAATTTATGTAATACAAATAACATGTACGCAATGTAAACCGTGCGCACAAACCGTTGTCCTACATTCAGTCGGAATTCATCTACTATTACATCAATAACAAACCCTCACCAGGTTTCTATGCATGATTGTATAGGTTTACCCAGATGAACCGTCGATGTAAAGTATACAGCAGCAACATACTGCTGGTTTATACGGATGGTTTACGCATGCTGCTGATGGTTGTTACACCTACACATGTATAACAACCTTAGTATGTATACTCACCATGAATGTAGGTTTACATCTGTACCGGTTAGGGTTTTACATACATGCGCGTAATCAAACCAATAATGAATATAGTGATATTGTAACATACACTCATGTTGTATTATTCATACAATGAGCATCCAACTCAGAATTCTTCGGGTTAGACATTATCATACTTTGAATACCTCACGCCAAGCTACACGCGCGCGTACGATTAGAATCGGGCCTTCCTTCGCCACGATCTCTGCTTCCGTTCCCGGTTCAATGTTTTCGCTGGATCGTGCGCGCCAGTATTCTCCGCGGTATTTAACGAAGCCAACAATTCCTGGCCCCAGCTTGTCAATCACTTCAACTTTCTCACCGACCAACTCGCCCATCACAGGTCGTTTCATACGCGCGCGAAACACTTTGTAGACCATGAAAATCGTGAAAGCGCCTATGACAGAGGCCGCACTTAGAACGACGGTAATGAAGGAGATGTACCACCCTGCAGATATGCTCCACTGTGAAGCTTCGAACGGAATCAAGAGGAGACTTCCCACGACGACGAAAAACACCCCCGTGCCGGCCAGGAGTCCATGTGTTGGTGCATAGGCTTCGCCTATCATGAGTATTGCTCCGACTATTATGAGCAGGAGAGCGCCGATGTTGACGCTAAGACCGAGCCCGAGAAGGCCGATGATCAGCAGAAATGCACCGATTACCTCAGCCGTGTGCCCTGGGGCTGATAGACCGAAGATCAACGCATACATCCCAATGAGCAAGGCTATCGAAGCAATAAGTGGATCTGAGATCACATGGAGCAGAAGAAGTCTTAGACCTACGGAATACTGGATAGGTGAAGAACCGGCGGTGCGCAGGGTGACTTTTCCTGCGGCGGTTTCAACAGTCATTCCGTCAATCTTGAACAGCAGTTCGTCGATAGACCTCGCAACCACTTCAATCACGCGGTAACGCAGGGCGGCTTCCTCGTTTAGATTCAGGTTGTGTTCAACGAAAGCCCGAGCTGCTGTCTCGTTTCTTGCATGAAGCCTAGCCCGTTCTGCAATGAAGAGTGAGAGGGCGTTAATGGTCTTGGTGTCGTTTATCGGTTGGGATCCGCCTACGGGGCTGTAACTCACAGGTTGACTCGAACCAGCTATGGTATATGGTGCCATTGCGGCGACATGTGATCCGACGAGAATGAAAGCACCGGCTGACCATGCTCTGGCACCCTGCGGGGAAACATATGTAACGACTGGGACCGGCGACCTTTCTATCTTGTCTATGATGTCAATTGTTGCACTCAACAGTCCACCTGGAGTGTTAAGCTGAATAACCACAGCGTGCGTACGTCGAATCTCAGCCGCCTGAAGGACTTCGGCCACAAGCTCGGCCGTTGAAGACGTTATTGGGCCATCAATTCGCAGGACAAGTACTTGGTTGGTGAGGGTTGCTGTCCCACATGGCACGACCAAGAAGGCTAGCAGTATTACTAGTGAAAAACTGAAAAGCTCATTCTGCTCTGAATACACCCAGCCCTATTTCACCTCGCTCTTCATCCCACGAATCATGCCGACAGTGTTGGCGAGATCACGGATTTCTGATGTCGTCGTGACGACGACGAGGTTCTTTTCACGAGCAATTTCAGTTAGGGTTTGAAGCTCTCGCAGGCGGATCGCAGTGGGACTTGCTGTGTACAGCTTAGCTGCCTCGGTTATCTTTTCAGCGGCTAGGTATTCGCCTTCCGCTAGAAGCACACGGGAGCGTTTCTCGCGTTCGGCCTCCGCTTGTTTGGCTATCGCACGCAACATGGTTTCTGGCATGCTTACGTCCAATATGGCGACTGCTGTCACTTTGATTCCCCATGGGTCAGTGTAATCATCCAAGATCTCACCGATGTTCTTGCTTAGCTCCTTCCGCTTTGTCAGCAGTTCGTCCAGCTCCACTTGACCCAGAACATCCCTGAGTGTGCTTTGAGCTAAGAGATTAGTAGCCTGCAAGTAGTTCGAAACCTGCAAAACTGCCTTCCCAGGGTCAAAGACTCTGTAATACACAGCGGCGTCAACATCGACGCTAACATTATCCTTGGTTATGACTCTCTGCTTTGGCACATCAGACGCGACGATCCTAAGATCGATCTTAATGAATTTGTCTGCAATGGGGATTATGAGAAAAAGCCCAGGTCCCTTGGCGCCGATGAAGCGGCCAACTCTGAAAATCACTCCACGCTCATACTCTCTAACAACCTTAATCGACGATGAGAGAATTATCAGCACGAGCATCAGGATAACGAAGTAACTGATGATCGCAGTGGACATGCCGACTTGAAGCCAGGTACTCTCAAACAACATTCATCCTCATTCGTACCTTGTGTCCGTGAGTTAAATCCTTTCTGTCAGCGCTCCGCGAAACGACCTCAATTTCATGCTCAGATAACTGGGCGATCTTTCTCCCCCTTTACGTCGGAGAGCGTATTTGCGGCTTGATCAAACAACGTTGTTCAAACATAGCTGTGGGCTTCGATATATTCGCCAATGTCTTCACGCGGACTAGCATTTGCTCCGACATTTCCTCCGCATATCTATGTTCGTCCATGTCGTAGTAACGTTTAGCTCTTCGTTGGACTCGCGCGCGCACTGTGGCACCACCACCAAGACTACTACCAACGCAAGTACGGAAGTGCAGCTTATCAATCATCGATAAGCCAAGGGAACGGGAATGTGTCTGAGAAGAGATTTGGCGAATCTTTAATATTTAGAAAAGATGCATTCTGCGACATGGCATCAGATGAAGAATTAAGAACCAAAGCTAGGAAGAGAGCAGAAGAAAAAATAGCTTTCTATGCGCATCTTAGTATCTACATAGTGGCAAACATATTCCTTGTGGCTATCTGGTGGTTCACTGGCGGATTTGGAACATTTCCTTGGTTCATCTTCCCATTATTTGGATGGGCAATTGGTGTAGTTGCTCATTTCATTGTCACATTCAAAGGCACAAATATTGCTGAAAAGATGACAGAGAAAGAATATGAAAGACTCAAGAAACAAGAGAACTGACTATTCATCAAGGCTTAGGAAATTCACATAGGAAATACTGTAAGCCAGCTCTCTATAGTTCTGTTAACCTGCAGAAGCAAGCTGATTATGGCTTCACAATTTGCATCTCAGAGCCGCCTGATCTTCGTTGATCACCTACGAGCAGCGCTGATAATCTTGGTTGTGCTGCACCACCTATCGATCATCTATGGGGCGAACATCGCCTTCTACTACTTGGAGCCCGCGTATTCCAACATTCTGGCGCTGATTGTGCTGGTGATGTTTCAACTCATCAACCAAGCCTACTTCATGGGCTTCTTCTTCCTGATTTCGGGTTACTTTACACCCGGCTCTTTCGAGCGCAAAGGGCTGAGGTCCTTCCTGAAGGACAGACTGATCCGCCTAGGCATTCCCCTACTTGTGTTTATGTTCGTGCTGAACCCCATCGCGTCCATCGGCTTCTACCAAATGCCAGCAGAGGTAACAGGAATCACGACACCACTCAGCTGGCAACGGTACCCCAAACTGATCGGAGTCGGGCCGCTGTGGTTCATCGTAATGCTGCTAGTATTCGATTTCAGCTACGCGGCTTGGCGTGAGGCGACAAGAAATCGGGCGACGCGTTCGGCAACCGATTCTGCCCCTCCCAGCTATCGAATGATAGTCGCTTTCGTGCTGGCGCTGGCGTTAGGAAGTTACCTGATCAGGATTGTTTTGCCTTTGGGTATGTCCGTGTTGGTTTTTCCTACCCTTGCCTACCTCCCTCAATACCTCAGCTTCTTCTTCGTAGGCATCATAGCTTATCGTCGCAACTGGCTGCGGACGATTCCGAGCTCGATGGGGAAGCTGGGTTTCGGAGTGGCGTTGGCGCGCGCGCGCTAGATGACGACCGTGGGGACGTTAAGAATCGGAAATCGAAAGATCAGGTATACTGTACAACTTACTGATACCAGACATGCACATTTGAGATTCAATGATGATGCAAACCTGAAAGTCACATTGCCTAAATGGTCTCACATCGATGCAAGAGAGATCCTTCAAAAGAAACGTCAGTGGCTAGAGAAGACACTCCACAGACTAGTAAACAGCAGGAAAGTCTTAGATGAAAAGAAGCTGCTTTTCAAAGGTGTCGAATATGGCTTCAGAGTCACTAAGGCCAAAAAGAACTCAATAGAAATCAAGAATCAAACAATGCTCATTGGTTTAGACAGCAAAACAGATCTTCGTCAATTGGTTAAGGACTGGATGACGACCGAGACTAGGAAATACACGAATAACAGAATCAAGTACTATGGAAGGAAGTTAGGATTAGACGTCAGAGACATCAAAATAACGAAAGGCAAGAAATGGGGACACTGCACCAGAGACCGAAGACTTGTCTTCAACTGGCAGCTCATCGCCTTACCAAAGAAGCTCGCTGACTACGTAATCCTGCACGAAATCAGTCACCTATCCGAATTCAGTCATAACAACCGATTCAATACACGACTCTTCTCACTCTGCCCTGACTTCAAAGAAAGAGAAGACGCACTTGGCCACATTCTTCCTGTCCAAACGTGAGATTCTGTCTCTTTCCGCGCGCTAGTCGTGATGAAGCGTAAGTTCCTCGAAGTGCTGAAGTCGTAGAGGTCTAAGTGTCCTTTAGAAAATCCTCAAGAGACTTGTTCTGACTTAGCATCAGCCACAGTCTCACTACTTCGATACCTGATTTGTTCCAGACTGGCATTTCAACCACGAGGGCTATGAGATCTGAGAACGATATCAAGGATAGAGTAAAGCGAATCACTCGAGATGTTGAGCGCGCGCGCTGTTCTTTGAGCGGATATTTTTTTAACTTGTGTTAGGAGATTCCATGAGATCGTTTATGCCTTTCTCCAACATAAGCGAGCGCCGAATATTCCAGCTGGGTGTCAAACATGTTTCAAGGGTCGATCCCAAGATCTGCGAGCTGGTCAGGAAGCATGGACTTATCGAATTAAGAATTGGAGGAGCCCCCTTCGAGTCCTTGGTCAGGGCAATAATTTCTCAACAACTTAACGGTCAAGTTGCGTGGTCGATCTTCAAGAAGGTGAAAGCTTCACTCGGATCGAAACATGTCGATGCGCAATTGCTCCATAGACTATCTATATCGAAACTGAGAAAAGCAGGGGTATCCCCGCAGAAGATCCGTTACCTCAAAGACTTGAGTTTGCGCGTCGTAAAAGGCCAGCTGGACCTTGATGGCCTTAAGAGTCGGCCTGACGATGAAGTGATCAAAATACTAGATGAAGTCAAAGGCATAGGACCCTGGACGGCACACATGTTCCTTCTCTTCACCCTCGGGCGAACAGATGTCCTTCCCGTCGGTGACCTCGGAATACGGACATCGATTCAACAGGTCTACACCTTACGTCATCTTCCCGACGGTGACAAGATCAAGAAGATTGCAAGGAATTGGCATCCCTACTGTTCTATCGCATCACTGTACCTCTGGCACGCAAAGGACATTAGCGCGCGTAGAATAACCTAACCGAGTATAACCTGCCGCCTACTAGCGGCGCTTCATTCGGAGCTTTTTCTGGCCGTTTAAATCTTTTTTTTGGGCTTATTAGCGCGCGCTAATATTGGTCGATGACGTGGTCTGGTTTTGTTATTGGGGCCCTCACGGCCCCAATAGGAGAAAAGAGAAAAGAGGAGGGAGAAGATTACGGCTTGATTTGCCCGGGTATCTTCAGAAAGTGTAGAGGTTGATCTCGTTCTTCTTGTTGTAGTGTGAGTTTGCTCTTCGTTGAGCTAGAGAGCGCGCGTAAGACACTAGCGTTTTTCATCTCGCTCTTCCTCCACCCATAGGATGTACGAGTCACCCGTATAAATGTTCCTATGTGTTACACAATTACAGTCTATCCAGTCGAAACAGCCTAAAACCCACTTAGCATGCATTAACCCTGTCAAGAACACTGACTCAAAGAAAGTGTACTATACTCGAATGAATTGTCTATTCTTTTAAACAAAGAACACTCTCCAGATATCCTAAACAGAGGCAGCAGTAATGTCAATGTCATTCGAGAAATCTGGAGTCGACATACTAAACGCAGCCTCCTCACCAGTAAGGCTTCGAATCCTAAAGCTACTGAAGTCTAAGGGGCCACTTCCTTACACCGAAGTGATGTCCACATTAGGTCTCGATCCGATACGTGACGCAGGTAAGTTTGTCTATCACCTTAAGAGCGTAACTGGAACACGTCTGGTCACGCTGGACAAGAACACAAAGAAATATGCAATAACCGAGCTCGGAGAGATTGTGGTAACCTTCGAGAGGGATTTGGAGGAGTACGTAGCTGCAAAGAAAGGGAAGTTGTTTGTCAGAACCTCTAGGCTCTCTCTTGAGGAGTTTGAGAGAGAGAAAATCGCGAACTCACTGATCAATGAGGCTGGTGTTCCTTATGAATTGGCCCAAGAAATAGCGGCAGAAGCTGAAGAGCGACTTCTCAGGCTAAGGATAAGTTACCTGACAGCGCCTCTGATAAGAGAGTTCATTAACGCCATACTGATTGAGAAACGCCTTGAAGATTATCGTCACAAACTAACAAGACTCGGGATGCCTGTTCATGATGTTTCAGAGCTACTCAGATATTCCAGTGAAAGGATGCTTAATGCTCAGGCTGTGACTTATGCAGCTGGAGATGCCGTTATCGAGGAATACGTACTCCTGAATTTCCTACCCAGAAGCATTGCCGACGCTCACCTTTCCGGAGTCTTGCATATTGATAATCTAGGAGAATGGATACTCAAACCGAGCGAGGTCATGCAGGACCTAAGATTCTTTTTCAAGAACGGCTTGCCGACAAAAAAGCCTCCAAAGACATTTCAGACCGCTCTACTTGCTGCACAACAGGTATACGAGCTAGCAAGAAACGAAGTGTCTGGTGAACAGTGCTTTGACATGTTCAACATATTCCTTGCACCATACATATCCAAGGTTTCCAAAGACCAGCTGAGAGATTCACTCTACCAATTCTTTACGAACGTTCGTCATGATGTCTACTCACAGGATATTGGTAGCAGCCTCTCTCTTGGTTTTGAACTCAGTATACCACAATTCCTCAATAGTGTAGAAGTCAATGGACCTGAAGGCAACAACCTTGGGAAATATAGCGATTATACAGAGTCTGCAAACGATCTGCTAGAAGCAGCAGTTGACGCCGCTATCGAGGCGTCAAAAGAGAAACCTCTCCTTAATCCTAGACTCATCTTCAAGATCAGGGGTACAAATGAAAGTAACAAGAGAGTACATGATTTACTGATGAAGATACATCAATTCGCGGCAACATCCTTCCTGCCATACTTTGCAAATCTCGGAAACGAAGAAAAGGCAGCCTATACTGCAACTGGATTAAGAATTGATAATTCTTGGACAGGTAACTGGGAAGACGACTGCATGAGGACAGGCAATGCCGACACAATCTTCTTAAACCTGCCGAGGATTGCCTACGAATCGCACAGAAAGATAGACAGATTTCAGAACATACTTGAGACGAATCTCAATCTTGTGGCTGCAGCTTTCCAGAGGAAGAGCGAGGTTCTCAAAGAGAGGCTCCAGCAGTCACTACTCCCGCTTCTGTCGGGAGGTGCTGAGAATGCCTATTTCATTGAAAAGAACGCGACTTATGCAATTAGTTTCGTAGGGCTGTATGAAGCTGTAAAGACATTCATAGGGGCCTCTCTAAATGAGAACGAAAGAGCCATGGAATTTGCTCTAATGATACTGAAAGAAATAAACGACTTTGCAGAGTCCGCTTCCAAGAAGCTGGGAATGCGTTTAGTTGTCGCACAAAGGTCTCAAGATGAGGCTTCATCCCGGCTCGCAAAGCTTGATATGGCGAGATATGGTCCTGGGCAAGTGGCATCTGAAGGGATTAGGGACTATCCCTACTATACAGATCTCTTTGTGGTTCCATTATCAGCCAAGATAGATCTTCATCAGAGAATTGCCCTAGAAAGCAAATTCCAAGAACAGTCCCTGGGAGGACACTTAACACCTATCTATTTGGCTCCGAAAGAGCAAGATCCGAAGGAGCTACTACATCTTACAGAGCAAGCATGCCAGAACCATCTGAGATTTTTCACCTACACCACCAACTTCTCCTACTGCCAGAGGTGCAACAAAACTTCCCTTGGAATAGCTTCAAAGTGTCCATCGTGTGGCACGACAAACTTGATCACGTTCGGCAGATCTTCAGCAACATATAAACCACTGATGTTGTGGGCTGAATCAAAGAGAAGGGATATAGAGAGTAGAACTATGTACTCGTTATCCTAGACTGACTCGCGCAAAATCACGTGATCGCTCCAAGAATAAGAGCCAACAAACCCATCCGCGAAAGCACCCCGTACCAGACCTGTCTGAAATATCTAGCATATAGGGTGCCATCAACATCGGCATCGATCTCATCAACCCTAGGTAAAGGATGCATAACTATCGTACCTTTCTTACAATGCTTAAGGTCAGCTTGAGTGAGTCTATATGAACCCTTAATAGATTCATATTCAGCAAGGTCAGCGAATCTTTCCTTCTGTATTCGTGTCATATATATGACATCGACCTCGCCCAGAATCTTCCCGAGGTCTTTGCCTTCCTCAAAGTCTATATTACGTCCAATGTCCTCAAGAACTTCATGCCGCATTCGCAGTAGGTCAGGAGAGATCAGGCACAATTTGACATCTTTGTAAAGAGAAAGGGCGTATGCAAGAGAATGCACAGTCCTACCATAGCGAAGGTCACCCACCAGGGCGACTTTTAGACCATCTATGTGACCGAACTCCCGCTTCATAGTGTATATGTCAAGTATTGCTTGGGTAGGATGCTCCTCAGAGCCTGAGCCTGCATTCACTACAGGAACATCGGTAACTTCACCCGCTAACCGCGAAGCTCCCTCAAGAGGATGCCTAATAACTAAGACGTCAGCATAGTTCTCCACGACCCGTACAGTATCTGATAGGTTCTCTCCTTTTTGTACAGATGCGGTGCTAGGTTCAGCAAATCCTATGCATGATCCACCTAGCCGATACATTGCAGACTCGAAGCTTAGTTTGGTTCTGGTGCTGGGTTCGAAAAAGAGAGTAGCCATAATCTTGCCTCTGAGAATGTCAGAACCACTTTTGGCTTGTAGCTCCATTTGATCTGCAGCTGAGAGCATATGATCAATGTCAAATCTCGTGAAATCGCGTATTGAAATTATATCCCTTCCAGCAAGACTCATGCAAAGCCCCACATCTAATTCCTAAGGTTCCATAGATAACTTGAGGGGTGGAAAGCAATAAAAGAGATTCCAATAGGAATACTGTTCACAGAAGTAGTTTAACACAGGAATATCATAGTGAGAACCTTCTAAGGTCTGGATTTCAACTGGGGAGTGTCGATAGAGAACACCAATAACCCAGAAAGTCAGAGATTGTGGTACACTAAATGGAAGCAGAATCAGTAGGAATAGTCAAGACTCAAACTTTCACTTTTGCGAATTCACCAAACAAAATGCTGCTCGATAGTGGAAGAAAACTCGGTCCCATAACCTTGGCGTATGAAACCTATGGAAAACTCGACTCAGACAGACGCAACGCCATACTAATCTTCCACGCCCTTTCCGGAGACGCTCATGTTGCCGGTAAACACCACAAGAATGATCTCAAACCTGGATGGTGGGACAACATGATTGGTCCTGGGAAAGCCTTCGATACCGACAGGTACTTTGTAATTTGCTCTAATGTTATAGGTGGGTGCAAAGGCTCTACAGGACCTAGTTCAACTAACCCGACGACTGGGAAACCATACGCCCTGGGCTTCCCGATGGTTACCCTAAAGGACATGGTGAAGGCTCAGAGAGAACTGATCGATTATCTTGGAATAGATCAGCTGCTTGCAGTAGTTGGAGGATCTATGGCTGGAATGCAAGCTCTTCAATGGACAGTTACATATCCTGAGCGGGCGGCTCTCTGTATACCTATCGCTACAGCAGCTCGGC
>Ga0315279_10009732_pt1 | contig 11404 bp, 12 predicted proteins | sample YL17G06_20_MG_FD_203694 | JGI IMG/M metagenome (GOLD analysis project Ga0315279, IMG submission 203694) | Sediment microbial communities from Yellowstone Lake, YNP, Wyoming, USA - YL17G06_20 | ecosystem: Environmental > Aquatic > Freshwater > Lake > Sediment | place: USA: Wyoming | collected...
GCTATCGCTTCTCGTGTTCCAGGTGATATGGTTTCTACCTCGGCTTTAAGTTGCTCGCCCTGAAGCTCCTTGGCGATTTCGAGGTAGGTAGAAACTTCGATGTCGTCGCTGGTAGCTACACGATGGCTTTTTCTCTTTTTATCCATCTATTTGTTGGTTGGCTAAAGTATATCACAGCCCGACGTGGCATACTAAGGTTTTTATACCACGTTGGCTTAAATCGTTGGGATAGATGACTGACACACTCTCGTCATTGCAGGACCTTTTTTCTGTCATTGCGAGCCCTTCGCCTTGTCATTCTGGGCGAAGTGAAGAATCTTCCTCAGTTCAGGGTAAACTCCGCGTGGCAATCTCTGCATTTCATCCCACCACCGAGATCGCCACGGGTCTGCGCCCCTCGCGATGACAAGATAGATTGCTTTTCAAAATGACAGATAAAAATGTAAACATAAGCTGGGCAGCTACATCGTAAAGGTGCTAAAATATAGGCATACCACGGGGTTAAATTTATGAAAACCAGAAGGCGTTTGGTTTTACTTCTCAGATGTGGGTTGGCCGTACTTCTAGTGGCCTGCATTGTCGGTTCGGTCACTTATTTCGGCAAAGCTAATGGCGGGCAGGTAAGCCAGCCGGCACTTAACTTTGAATCTATGAGCCCCATTGAACAGCAGGCCTGGGACGTGGCTTCACAGGTGGTGGGAAGCAGTGAAAAAGCTCAAGAGGAGTTCGTCAGCCAGGTACTCGACCTTTATGACAAGGTCAAAGGCCGCGACTTCGCCATTTTTTGTGCGCCAGGTGGTTGGGGCAAGAAACCTCTGGAGGCTGATACGCAGGGGCAGACCTGGCTGGTCGGAATCGAATCTGAGTTGACCACGCTGGGATATAATTACTACGAAGTTGAGGATATCCGGACAGGCAAAGGCTTTTTAAGCTATTTATTTGAACTTAAGGAACAACTAACACATTATCCCTCGAAGGCTAAAGAATTAGCCGCCAAGATCGATTTTCTAACCAAGCACGTTAGTGGCTTGAAGGTGATAATTACCGGGCAGAGCAACGGTGCCGCCTTCGCCGGCGAAGTGATCAGCCGTCTGCAGGGGAACCCGGAAGTGTATTCCATTCAAATTGGGATTCCCTTCTGGCATAGGGTGTCTAAGACGGGTCAGTCGTTAGTGATAGATAATAATGGAGTCGGAGCCGACGCACTAACTCAGAGAGACATTGTGAGACTGGTAAAGGCCAATCTAATGAGGCTATTTATATTAAATAAGGCACCTGCTTTCACGCCCTTTGACTGGCTCGTGACCAGGGCGATTCTGGTCTTTTGGCCGTACAATTTTGGTCTGGGATTGGAGGCGCCGGGACACGATTACATGTGGGAGTATCCAGGCGTTGGGCCGGTAATTCAAGACTTTCTGGTTAAAAATTTCAGCACAAAATAGTTGATTCTTTCAGCAAAGGTGCAATCGAATTGGATAATCTATCCCATCAAGTAATGTTACAGGTTGACAGAGCCATCGAAATATTTAAAAACGGTGGCATTGTTGCTTTCCCCACAGATACGGTCTACGGGCTGGGAGGTGACGTATTTAATGTCGCGGCGGTGGAGCGGATTTATAGAGTTAAACAACGCCCAAGGAATATGCCGCTGCCGGTTTTGCTGGCTGATTCAACGCAGCTGGCTGATGTCGTTGCCTCGGTACCCGAAACAGCCCGTTGCTTAATGCGGCATTTCTGGCCCGGTGGGTTGACCTTAGTGCTGTCGAAAAAAGATACACTTCCTGATATTATTACTGCCGGTAGCAATAAGGTAGCGGTACGGATTCCCGACCATGTTGTCCCACTTAGCCTGATTCGTGGGTTTGGTGCACCCATAGTTGGGACCAGTGCCAACATTAGCGACGAACCCAGCCCGGTGACAGCCGAAGAAGTGGAACAGCAGCTTGACGGCCAGGTTGACCTGATTATCGATATGGGTAGATGCCCCGGTGGACTGGAGTCTACAGTGGTTGATGTTACCGGAGAGGTACCGGTTATTTTGCGTCGAGGAGTTATACCTGAAGAAGAGATTAACAGGATATTTCAAGAATATAGCAGGGAGGTAGATAAAAGTGCGTATTGCTCTGGGTTGTGACCATCGCGGTTTAGAGCTTAAGCAGGCGATTATGGGCCTCCTCGATGAGTTAGGGCATGATTACCAGGATTTCGGCGGCTACAGTACTGACCCTGTGGACTATCCCGATATTGCCAAACAGGTAGCAGAGGTGGTTGCCACTGGAGAATTCGATCAGGGGATTCTGATTTGCAGCAGCGGCATAGGCATGAGCATAGCGGCCAATAAGGTAAAGGGTATAAGGGCGGCGCTATGTTGCAGTACGCTTGGCGCCGACCGGGCACGACGGCATAACGATGCCAATGTTCTTTGTTTGGGTCAGGATGCTCTCGATGTAGCTGCAGCCCTTGATATCGTAAGAGTATATCTTTCCACCACTTTTGAGGGCGGCAGGCATTTACGTCGTCTGGAAAAGATACGCGGTCTGGAAGCAGCTTAGCTTGACAATAGCTAGCTGCTATGATAGTTTACTACAATATCCTCATTCTACCGCACCGACTGTCATTTCAGCATGAGGAGACAGTTTTGAAGACATTGCGTAGTGATAGTGTTAAAAAAGGCATCGAGCGGGCGCCACATCGTGCTTTGCTTCGGGCTGTCGGCGTAAGTCGTGATGACTTCTCCAAACCTTTTGTCGGTGTGGTCAACAGTTTCAACGAGGTCGTGCCCGGCCATGTTCATCTGCGAACCATTGCCGAGGCGGTAAAGTCGGGAATTCGCAGCCAGGGCGGCGTGCCTTTCGAATTTGACACCATCGGTGTTTGTGACGGCATTGCCATGAACCATCCGGGGATGAAATACAGTTTGCCCAGCCGGGAGCTGATTGCTGACTCCGTAGAGATTATGGTCGAGGCGCACCAGTTTGATGTGCTGGTTTTCATACCGAACTGCGACAAAATCGTGCCCGGCATGCTTATGGCTGCGGTAAGACTGAATATTCCAGCCATCTTTATCAGTGGCGGTCCGATGCTGGCAGGACGCATGAATCAGGATGGTAAATGCCGAACAGTGGACCTTATATCTGTTTTTAACGCCGTAGGTAGTGTTGCCAGCGGGAAGATGACGGAGGCTGAGCTTGAGGAGATTGAGATTGCCGCGTGCCCCGGCTACGGGAGCTGCTCAGGAATGTATACTGCCAACACCATGAACTGCTTAACCGAGGCGTTGGGCATGGCCTTGCCCGGCAATGGCACCATACCGGCTGCTGACTCGAGGAGAATCGTTTTGGCCATGGCGGCAGGTAAGCAAATAATGGCTTTATGGAAAAAGAACCTGTTGCCGAGGGATGTTATTACTAAGGACTCCATTGCCAATGCCTTCGCCGTCGATATGGCGCTGGGCGGCAGCACAAATTCAGTTCTGCATCTCACGGCGCTGGCCCATGAAGCGGGCATAGATTTCCCGCTATCGGCGATTAATAAGATAAGCCAGCGGGTTCCGCATATCGTTAAGCTGAGTCCGGCCAGCGATGTACATATCGAAGACCTCGATTTGGCCGGTGGAATTCCCGCGGTCATGAATGAGATAGCCGACTTCCTTAATGGCAAGTGTAAGACGGTGTCATTAGCATCGGTGTCGGCCATCATAAAGGAAGGTAAAGTTAAAAACCGCGAGGTTATCCGTTCGATAGCCGAGCCATTCTCCAAGACAGGTGGTCTGGCAATACTTTTTGGAAACCTGGCGCCTGAGGGAGCTGTGGTCAAGAGCGGTGCGGTTGACCCCGAGATGATGGTGCATGAGGGCCCGGCTCGAGTCTTTGAGAATGAAGAGGAAGCGACCAGAGGGATAATGAAGGGCGAGATTAAGAAGGGCGATGTTATAGTCATTCGTTACGAAGGCCCCAAGGGTGGGCCGGGTATGCGCGAGATGCTGACGCCGACCTCTCTATTGAGCGGTATGGGGCTGGATAAAGATGTTGCCCTAATCACCGATGGTAGATTTTCGGGTGGTACCAAAGGAGCTGCCATAGGGCATGTAGCGCCCGAAGCAGCCAACCGTGGGCCTATAGCCGCAGTTAAGAAAGGGGATATCATCAGTATAAATATCCCGGAACATAAGCTAGAATTAAAGGTGAGTGACGCAGAGATTAAAAAACGGCTGTCCAGACTGCCGGAGTACAAGTCTAAGATAAAGACGGGTTACTTACGGAGATATATTGAAAATGTTGGCTCAGCCAGCACAGGGGCAGTATTCCCTAAATAGGAGACATGTATGAAAAAGACCGGTGCTCAGATTTTATGTGAAAGCCTGGTCAGGGAAGGCGTTGAAGTCATTTTTGGCTTTCCCGGCGGAGCGGTATTGCCGTTGTATGATACTTTGCCGCAATACCCAAAAATCAGGCATATTCTGGTTCGTCACGAGCAGGGCGCAGCTCATGCTGCTGACGGCTATGCCCGAGCTACGGGAAAGGCCGGGGTATGTCTGGCAACCTCAGGCCCGGGAGCCACTAATTTGGTAACCGGCATCGCCAATGCTTGCCTGGATTCGTCTCCTGTGGTAGCTATTACCGGTCAGGTAGCCAGACCTTTCATTGGTAAAGATGCTTTTCAGGAGATAGATATTACCGGTATTACACTGCCTATTACCAAGCACAACTATCTGGTGCAAGATGCTAAAGATTTGGCTATGGTGGTTAAGGAAGCTTTTTACATAGCCCAAACCGGCAGACCGGGTCCGGTGCTTATCGATATACCACGTGATGTTTTTCAGCAAGAAGCGGAGTTTGTTTATCCGGAGAAGGTCAATTTGCCTGGCTATAAACCGACACTCTTCGGACATCCGGCACAGATTAAAAGAGCGGCCGAGGTGATAAATGCCGCCGAGCGTCCCATCATTATTGCCGGCAGAGGGGTGATAATCTCCGGTGCTTTCGCGGAGCTGAAGGGGCTGGCGGAACGTGCTCAGATACCGGTGGTCACGACTCTTCTGGGCATCGGCTGTTTCCCTGAAACTCATGTGTTAAGCTTTGGGTGGTTGGGTATGCACGGCATGGCTTATGCCAACAAGGCGGTACATCATTCCGATGTTATCATTGCCATTGGGATGCGGTTCGATGACCGGGCTACCGGCGTGGTCAGCCATTTTGCGCCGAAGGCTCGCGTTGTTCATATTGACATCGACCCCGCCGAGATTGGTAAGAATGTACAGGTTGATGTGCCTATTGTCGGTGATGTTAAGAATATTCTTGAGGTTTTGAATCAGCAAATTGTACCTCGTGAACACCTGGACTGGTTTAATCAAGTGGACAAGTGGCGAGATGAGCATCCAGCACTAGAGATCAGGGAATGCGATTCTCTTTTGCCGCAGTATGTTATTCGCCAGATTTATGAGGTCACTAAAGGTGATGCCATCATAGTCACCGGTGTCGGTCAAAACCAGATGTGGTCAGCCCAGTTTTATTTCTATGATAAACCGAATAGTTTAATTTCCTCAGGTGGTTTGGGTACCATGGGCTTTGAGCTTCCCGGTGCCATGGGTGCCAAAGTGGGCAAACCTGACGAGACGGTCTGGTGCATTGCCGGCGACGGTGGCTTTCAGATGACGATACAGGAATTAGCTACGGTGGTACAGGAAAACATAGCCGTCAAGATAGCTATCATAAACAATGGATTTTTAGGTATGGTAAGGCAATGGCAGCAGTTATTTTATGGGCGGCGCTATGTTCACACGCCGCTTTCCGGACCGGATTTCGTTAAGATAGCTGAAGCTTACGGCGTACCGGCAATGAGAGTGTCAGATAAGAAACTGGTGGTCTCATCGATAGAAAAAGCGATGGACCATAACGGGCCATTCTTGCTGGATTTTGTTGTTGAGCCTGAGGAGAATGTTTTCCCCATAGTACCGCCGGGAGCAGCATTGGTCGAGGCTCTGGAAATGCCAACTCCAGAAAAAGTGACTCGTTCGAGTAAATGAGTTGAGAATAGAACAAGAGGAGGACGAGGTCATTGTCTAATACGAAACATACCTTAGTTGCTCTGGTTGAAGATAAACCGGGAGTGCTTAATCGGGTGTCCAGCCTTTTACGTCGACGTAACTTTAACATCGACAGCATAGCCGTAGGGCACACCGAGCAGCCGAATTTGTCCCGAATGACCATCATCGTGGAAGGCGACGATGCCAAGGTGGAGCAGGCTCGGAAACAACTGGACAAGGTTATAGAAGTTGTTAAGATAGTTGACATAACTAGTAATGAGTCGGTAGCTCGAGAGCTGGCATTGGTTAAAGTTAAAGCAACTGCTTCTTCACGTAACGAAATCATCCAGATAGTAGATATTTTTCGGGCTAACATAGTCGATGTTTCTTCTGATTCTGTAATGGTGGAGGTCACTGGAGATGAAGACAAGGTCAACTCTCTGCTAGAGCTTCTCCGTGGCTTTGGTATCAGAGAGATAGCCAGGACGGGTCGCATCGCTGTAACTCGAGGTGGTGCCGGTCCGCTGCAGGTTGAAGAGACGAGGGAGACGAAAGTATCAAAGCAATTACCGAAAGCGCTGCCACCGGAAGCCGAAATCCCACCAGACTGGTAATGGCACGAAAATAATCAAATCCGGTAGTGCGGATGGAATAAATATTTAAGGAGGCATCATGGCTGAAATTTATTATGAGAAGGACGCCAAGTTAGAGTTACTTAAGGGCAAGAAGATTGGCATCATTGGTTTTGGTTCGCAGGGACATGCTCATGCCCAGAACCTGAGAGATAGCGGCTGCCAGGTACTCGTTGCTGAGGCAAAAGACACCGAGGGCTGGAAGGGTGCTAAAAAGGCAGGCTTCAAGGTGACCGATGCGGCCACAGTTGCCAGGGAAGCAGACATAATTGTTATGCTTGTCCCCGACACTCTGCAGCCGAAGGTTTATCGTGAAGCGATTCAAAAGGAGCTATCTTCAGGTAAGATGCTGATGTTTGCCCATGGGTTTAATATTCATTTCGGGCAGATATTGCCGCCCTCTAATGTGGATGTGACCATGATTGCGCCAAAGTGTCCGGGGCATATGTTGCGGCGGCTTTATACAGAGGGTACGGGAGCGCCGGCGCTGGTGGCTGTATATCAAGATGCTTCGGGCAAGGCGAAAAATATTGCCTTGGCTTATGCCAGAGGTCTTGGCTGCGCTAAGGCCGGCGTGTTGGAGACCACCTTTGCTGAGGAAACAGAGACCGACCTTTTCGGGGAGCAGACGGTGCTCTGCGGCGGGGTTACCTCTATGGTCAAGGCCGGATTTGAAACGCTTGTGGAAGCCGGATACCAGCCGGAAATCGCTTATTTCGAATGCTTTCATGAGCTCAAACTTATAGTCGACCTGTTATATCAGGGCGGCTTGAGCTATATGCGGTACTCGGTCAGCGATACTGCCGAGTACGGAGATTATACCCGTGGGCCGAGGGTCATTGATGACCTGGTTAAGGATAGGATGAGGCAAATTCTCGCCGAAATCCAGACCGGCAGCTTTGCCAGAGAATGGATTCTGGAAAACCAGGCAGGACGTCCGGTGTACAATGCTCTGAAGAAAATGGATGCTGAACACCAGATTGAAATAGTGGGTAAGAAATTGAGAAGTATGATGCCGTGGCTAAAGGCTTAGATTAACGGTGCGACATGGATAAGGTTATTATCTTTGACACTACCTTGCGTGATGGCGAACAGGCAGCCGGGGGTGGTCTGAATGCCCAGGATAAGCTGGATATTGCCAAACAACTGGAAAAGCTCGGTATCGATGTTATTGAAGCCGGCTTTCCCATAAGTTCGCCGGGAGATTTCGAAGCGGTTCAGCTCATAGCCAAAGAGATTAAGAAGTCATCCGTTTGTGCCCTGGCCCATGCCAACGCCGAAGCTATAGACAGGGCGTGGGAGGCGATAAAAAAAGCCAGAAGACCTCGAATTCATGTCTTCCTATCTGCTTCGGATATACACCTACTTTATCAGCTCAAGAAGACTCGCGAGGAGATTCTGGAAACTTCACGCGACATGGTAGCTCGAGCCAAGAAATATACCGATGACGTAGAATTCTCGCCGATGGATGCCAGCCGGACTGACCCGGCATACATTTATCGGATATCGGAGGCGGTTATTGATGCCGGCGCGACTACCTTAAATATACCGGACACGGTCGGTTACGCCATCCCGCAGGAGTTTGGCGACTTGATTGAAGGCATATTTAAGAACGTGCCTAATATCGGCAAGGCTGTGGTTAGCGTGCATTGTCATAATGATTTAGGGTTGGCAGTAGCCAATAGCCTGGAAGCTATACGAAGAGGTGCGCGGCAGGTCGAATGTACCATTAACGGCATTGGTGAGCGAGCCGGCAATGCTTCTCTCGAAGAGATTGTAATGGCGCTAAAGACCAGGAGTGACTTCTATCATCTGGCCACGAATGTAGATACCACGCAGATTTATAAGACGAGCCGACTGGTTAGTGAGCTTACCGGATTCGCTGTCCAGTCTAACAAGGCTATTATCGGCGCCAATGCCTTCCGCCATCAATCGGGCATTCACCAGGATGGAATAATCAAAAAAGCGATTACCTATGAGATTATGGACCCGAAATCGGTTGGTATTCCAGCCAGCAGCCTGGTATTGGGCAAGGTGAGCGGCCGGCATGCTTTTAAGGAGCGGCTGGCTGAACTCGGCTATATTCTGGACGACGAATCATTCAAGCATGCCTTTCAGGCTTTTAAGGAACTGGCCGATAAAAAGAGGGAAGTCACTGACCGTGACATCGAATCTCTAATAGCGGAAGAGTTGCGTACCGCTTCGGAGGTCTATCATCTCGACCATGTCGAGGTTTCTTGCGGCAATCATAATATTCCTACGGCTACGGTAAGGCTCATTAGTCCTGACGGCCAGGCTGTGGCCGACGCTGCTCTGGGTACCGGACCGGTGGATGCCGTGTACGAAGCCATTAATCGAATAGTCAAGGTGCCTAATAAGCTCACTGAGTTCACGGTGAAGTCGGTGACTGAAGGTATCGATGCTATCGGTGAGGTACTTATCAGGATTGAGAGCGATGGTGCCAGCTATACCGGGCGTGGCGCCGACACGGATATCATGGTCGCCAGCGCCAAAGCCTATATGAATGCTCTGAACCGGCTGCTGGCGGTCAAGAAAGCAAGAAAGTGAGAGACGTGCATGAACACGTTATTAGACATAAGCCTTCGCCTGCTGCTGGCAGCAGCACTGGGAGCTGGTATCGGTTACCAGCGAGAGCGGGCTAATAAGCCAGCTGGGCTGCGTACCCATGTTCTAATTTGTCTTGGCTCTGCCCTTTTCACCGTAGTTTCCATATTCGGTTTCGGCGATGGAGTAGACCCCTCACGAGTCGCCGCTGGAGTGGTGACCGGTATCGGTTTTATAGGTGCCGGGGTTATTTTCCGGGGCATGCGCGGCGACCACGTAATGGGTTTAACAACCGCCGCCAGTGTGTGGATTACGGCAGCTATAGGATTGGCTGCCGGTGTCGGGATGTATCTAATAGCGACTATCGTGACAGTAGTCGCTGTGCTCGTGCTGATGATTCCCAGAGTAAGGGGATAAGTTGGGAAACTGAGGTGATGAATTTTGACTTTAGCTGAAAAGATCCTGGCGGCTCATTCAGACAAAGGCGAAGTCAGCCCTGGCGAGTTTATAAACGTCAGGGTTGATTTGGTTTTGTCGAATGATATCACGGCTCCTCTGGCAATAAAAGAGTTCCAACGACTGGGAGTTAACAAGGTCTATGACCCGAAAAGGATAGTGATGATACCCGACCATTTCTGCCCCAATAAGGACATACTCTCTGCCGAGCAAGCCAAGATGATGCGAGAGTTTGCCCGGCAATATGACTTGCTGTATTTTGAAGTCGGCAGAATGGGCATTGAGCATGTGCTTTTACCAGAGCAGGGCCTTGTCTTGCCTGGAGAAGTAGTTGTTGGCGCTGATTCTCATACCTGCACCTACGGTGCTTTAGGTACCTTCGCCACCGGTATGGGATCGACGGATATTGCTGTGGCTATGGCTACCGGCGAGATATGGATGAAGGTGCCGCCCACCATAAAATTTGTCTACAACGGAAAGCTGGGAAAGTGGGTCGGCGGCAAAGACCTTATCCTTTACACTATAGGTGATATCGGCGTTGATGGCGCTCTCTATTCGGTTATGGAGTTTAAAGGCGAGGCGATTGAGGCTCTGTCCATGGACGGACGTTTCACTATGGCGAATATGGCGATTGAGGCGGGGGCTAAAGCAGGCATCTTCAGGGTGGACGGTAAGACACGGCAATATGTCAAAGGCAGAGCTAATCGTTCGTATACAGCTTATGAGCCGGATAACGATGCGGACTATGCTAAAGTAGTTGAGTATGATGTAACCAAAATTGAGCCACAGGTAGCCTTGCCGCACTTGCCTTCTAACGTGAAGCCGGTAAGCCATGTAGTTGACATAAAGATTGACCAGGCGGTCATAGGCAGTTGCACCAACGGGCGCCTCAATGACCTGAGGCTGGCAGCGAAGATACTTAAGGGAAGGCAAGTTAACACTGAAGTGAGGTGCATCATCATTCCGGGTACACAGCAAGTATATCTCGATGCGCTGCATGAAGGTTTGATAGAAACTTTTATTAAAGCCGGGGCAGTGGTAAGCACGCCTACCTGCGGCCCGTGTCTTGGGGGATATATGGGAGTGCTGGCTGCGGGTGAGCGATGTGTCTCGACGACCAACCGGAACTTCGTCGGCAGGATGGGCAGCCCTCAGTCTGAAGTCTATCTGGCAAATCCGGCAGTCGCCGCGGCCAGCGCCGTTGTGGGAAGGATTGCTAGCCCCGAGAACGTTGTAAGCTAGTTTGTTGTCGAAGGATGGAGGGATGAATGGTGTCCAGCCGTTTAGTAGAAATATTTGATGATGTGAGACTTGTGGAGAAGATCAAAAGCCGACTACCTTACTTGTTTCAACTTGCAGAATCGGAAAGCTCGAGAGCGGGTAAGATTGGAATGCAAGTAGGGTCGGCTCGTGCCGAAGGAGGTGTAGAGAATGGATGGTACGAAAGTATCTAGAAGAACCAGAAGAAAACGTTGTAAGAATTGTGGAAAAATCTTAGATGCCATTTGGTTTACAGCTTTAATGACAGAAGAATGGTCTTGGGACGGGTTGGGCTACAGAGAATGTTCCGCAAGACATAGCCTTGTTACCGACCCAGAGCAAAATGTCATCTGTCCACACTGCGAGCATGTGGTTGGAACAGGCTTGGACTTTGGTTTCGGGAAGGGTTACAAGCACCTGCAGATACATGAAGTAATTCAATAGGGTTACATGATTTTTACCTTTG
>Ga0315279_10009734_pt1 | contig 11401 bp, 16 predicted proteins | sample YL17G06_20_MG_FD_203694 | JGI IMG/M metagenome (GOLD analysis project Ga0315279, IMG submission 203694) | Sediment microbial communities from Yellowstone Lake, YNP, Wyoming, USA - YL17G06_20 | ecosystem: Environmental > Aquatic > Freshwater > Lake > Sediment | place: USA: Wyoming | collected...
GAGAGTACTTGCGTCGCCCCCAAATTTATGAGTACTTCGAATATCTCTATGATGAAATGAAGAAAAGAGAACAGAAACTTCAACCGACATCATAAACTTGCGTTTGGTTTGGGGTAAAGTTTTATCCTAAGCACGCACACACACACTCTCTCCTACTCCTACTCACTCAAGCACACCCACTAGCCCACAACCACTACCAAGCACACACCCTTTAAGAAGGGGACCACGGAGGGGAGAGAAGACACACACTCACACAGACACACAGAAACTGGAAATTACTACAATGTTCTAATTGAATCGGCATCCAAGAGGCTAAATTCTGACTATAAAACTTTACCCCTTCTGCTACGCGCGCGCTACGAAGACCAAGACTAAAAAACAAGTTTAATACCGAGTTAAACGTCTTGTTTTTCGATTGTCTTTGGTAGAATTCAGAGATTTGATTCCAGAATTTTTTAGTTTCGCAATGGGTTTGATACTCACAGTCTTCGGTGTGCCGAGTGTTGCTGACATAGGAATTCTGATTATTTCGGGAATTCAGAACGCCATGAATGCCGTGCCTAATATGCCCGCAGAAGCAAACTTCGTCTCATCTTTATCCATTGTAACACTTCGCTTTGTTGGAGCATTCCTAGAAATCGAGTTTCCGCTAAGACTACTCATCTGGCACAACAGAAGAAAACGAAATGGGGATTATCTGTAAAGGACAAGCCCAGAAGCAAGGCTTGAAAACAAGTTTTAATACCGAGTTGAACACCGTATTACTTGTGCCAGAAGATAATGACTTAATTGGAGCACTTGCCGCTATCTTTCTAGGTTTGGTAGGAGTGGCAATACTCGCCTCTATTTTCGGACCTAAATGCCCGAAATGTGGTAGAGGCGTGAATAGAGGAGTCAGAGTCTGTCCTAACTGCGGCGCAATATTGGAGTGGTGAACATGGCGAAGATTTTTGATATCAGTCCGAAAATAGAAGCCCGCTTTTCATCCGTTCACCTAGGAGTATTGTCTATCCTTTTGCTTCTAAATGTCTTTGGAATAATAACAATGGACGCTCTTATCTTCAAGGGACTGCTCTTTTGGGTTGCGGTGAATCTTTTGGCTTTTCCAGTCGCAAGACGAAGATTTGTCACACCAACCGTGGCAAATCCGAAATGCCATTATTGTGGGGGAAATATGACAACCGTGCAACTCCAATGTGAAAAATGCAATTCCATTTCGAAAGTTCCAAGTGAAGAGAAGTAGAAGATTCTTCTGCCAGTCCTCTTGAGCCAGTTTTCGGCTTGCGGAAAAGTTATAGTTGCAGAAACGATATATCTTCAAAGAACGGGAGAATTAGAATGCTTAACAAAGAAGAAATCTTGAACTGGAACAGCAAATATGATAAAGACCATCCTTGGTGGGTCGCAAAGGAGAGGGAACTAGGCGATAAGTTCCGAAAGGAACAGCAGGTAACAAAAGACGATTTGAAAGAAGTAGTTGAATGGAAATTCCTGAATTTACCATACAAGAACGATAGATTGAGAGATGTGGAGAAGATTGATGATGCCGAAATCAGACGAAAATCCCATGAGATGTTTAGTCAGGTCTGGGAGAACGAAATTGATAGGATAAACAATTTCAGATTTAGCGGAGTGGGAGCAGCAACTATTAGTGTCGTGCTTACTTTCTACGACCCCGAAAACTACGGGGTCTTCGACAGACATGTCTGGAGAGAACTCTTCGGACGAGAATCTGAAGATGAGTATCTGTTCTCAACTGCCAACTGCGTAAAGGTACTTTCAGAATTAAGGAAGATAGCGGGTCGGGACGGTCTCCATGTGCGGACGGTAGAAAAGGCATACTTCAAGAAGAATCACGACGAACACAAAAAGAAGACTTAGTGTTTCTGCAAACCGCACCGCGCGCGCTCGACCATGCGCGTGCGTGAAGTCAGAATTGCTGCCATGTGAGGGTAACTTTCCTGCCTCGCCGACTCCGTTCTTTGATTTCTGGAGCGTTTGGAAACTCAATGTGAACCTTGGCCTCTATGCCTATCAACTCTTTTGGAACGGTTATTTGTATGCGTCCGTGTTCATATATTTCAGGTCGCCCAAGTGATTTGAGCACTCTGTCCCTTTTGTCGGCTGTCGGCTGTCGCCGAACTTTTATTAGTGCATCTGCACAGAGAGTAGTTCCCTCTCGCCATGTTTTCAACGATTTTCGCGGGCCTTTTCGTGTCTTTTGTTTCTCGGGAAGAAACCAATTGATATTTGGGAATCGTCCTTGCAACCTGAGTATGTTCTCTGGATAGGGCACTTCTTCCAGATATTCTGTCCAATTAGTTAATTCGCCTTCATTTTCGGGGTCAGGCACACAATCTTCCGTTTCAAAATCAATGTCGTCTATGTCGGGGTTCGCCTTTCTGAGAGTTCTGCGGATGGTCTTAATCTGAAGTGGAATATTCATTTTACGCTCTTCTTTAATCGGCTTCTCTTGCCTTCTTCGCATAACCAGAGAATAGGGAAAACAGTGTATTAAATTTTACTAAAAATATCCACACTGACGGGGCAGCGCAGGAAAAAACGTATGAGTCGACTGTTCACCTTTTAGTGTAGATATTTTTACCAAAATTAACTACACTAATCTGGGTTTCCATTCCTTCCTTTCATTTCTTAAGAACTGGGCCAACAACAGAACCTCTTCATTGATTAATGTCTCAATTGTCTGCTTGTTTCCGTGTCTCACCCTCGGAATTTCAACAATTGTTTCGAAGAATGAATTGAGCTTGCTCGTCATGTCCTGAGCCTTAGCCTTTCTCAGATACTGTCGCTGCCCTTGCTTGTGCCCTGAGTAAGATTCATGATGGCTTATGAAATCCTTCTTCTTGATGTTCTTGCAGTATTGAATGACGAAATCATCAATAAGGCATCTGTATGGCTCCATCAAATCGCAGACCAAACTTGGTTTGCCAAATTGCTCCGAATGTAGAAATCCCAAATAAGGTTCAAGCTTTGCCTTGATTATTGCGCGGTATACCTTCCAGCGCAGAATTTCATAGGCCAGATTCAGGATATTATTTGCGATATCATACGCTTTGAATCCGCGCCTTCTTTCTATTCTCATCGACTTCGGCATCAGCTGAAATATCTGGCTGAAATAATTCTCAGCAATATGGCCTTCAATAGTAAGGAGCTTTTGCCTGCTGTCAGCGTCAGTTATCTTCTTCTTTATCTGGACCATATCAAACTGCCTGAGTCCGTATTTTCCTAGGATACGGCTCTGTCCTTCAATCTTGGCCAAAACTATTTGTTTGGCAATAGCGAGGCCTTTGCCGGTCTTTAGGCTCTCATACTGGGAAACCCGTGTCTTGACATGAGAATCGTCGGTCAAAGGTTTCAAATATGCAATTGGGTTTCCTCTTTGCGTTAATAATACGACGTCGATTCCCCAATACGAACACGTTGCAAGGGCAGTCGCGGAAACGGAATTGCCCATGGAAATCTGAATCTCGTCAACGTCGTTTGAGAACAGAGGATACTTCTCTATCTTTTTGTCTCTGTGCCTCACCGTTAAACAGCCGCCAGAGCGGCCCAAAAAATCGCCGTAGTCTGTCAGAAACAATTTGGTTGTTTTTGTTTTCAATTTTTGAACCCCGCGGGCTGCCCCGACACAGCGCTTTAAAAAGGTTGCTCCCCGGGGCTGAGCCTTAAATAGCGGCAGTGCAGGGATGCCCCGCGAGTCAAATCAAAAGGAGGCGATGTATTTGGAAACCGTTCCTGAAGAGAACCAGCAAAAGGAGACAAAGCAAAAGAGAAAAGGAAAAATAGCGAAGGTCTACGCGCTGCATCAAAAGGGCAAAACTGTCAAAGAAATCGCCGAAAAAATTGGAATCAGCGAAAGGGTAGTTCGGGCCTACGTTTGGAGAAAGCAGCACCCCGAAAAATACGCAGAGTTACTCAAAAGGTATTTTGCAAAAAAGAAAATCAAGGCCGCAGCTGACGAACAGAAGAAGAAAGAGGATTAGTCACGAACAACCCCCTTCTTGGGGGTTCTTTCCACTTTTTGCCAAGAAGGCGGTATATTTCCTCTTCAGTTTTCCCCGCAATCATTTTGCCGTCTTTGAAAAGGCCGTATTGGCTCAATTTCATTCCAAAGAATTTGGCGTATCTCCGCATCATTATGTTGTACTGGTTTGTGCCTGTTGCGTACATCAGCATTGCGCCCCAATTCTCGTCTGTCGCGAAGTAAAGCTCCACCTCTACTCCCTTCTTTTTGTAGCTCGCATGGTTCTTTCCGCGCCCGATATTGCCAGCAGAGTATTGGCCGACGTATTTCATTATCCTTCCAATGTTTCTGGGAATCAAAACTATGTCCACGTCGTTTGGTTCCGGTTTATTGCGCCTTATAGAACCGGCGATTTCGAGCCTTTTCGACATCGGCGCGAGATTAGCAGCTTCGCTGTGAGCTGCTGCAACCACGCTCGACTCAAATGATTTTGTACCAGACAAGGAATACCCAGCCTTGGGTTGTTTCGTAGAGTTGGACACCGTTTATGAAAGCTTTGGCCAGTTCTTCCAGCTTGTCGTTGACTTCCATTTTGAGTTCTTTCAGGTTCTCTGATGGCCCCAATATTTCTATCTCATGTATCACGCTCGGCATTCCTTTCTTCTCGTCTTTCATTCATCATCACCCCTGCATAATTTGAGAATGTCAAAAGGTTTTTCTTTCACGAATTCTTTGGAGCCCAATGGCCTCTTCCACTCAAACAAACGGTTGCTGAGTTCTGGATGTCCCATTTCTATCAAGATTCTATCGTGTTGAATGCGCTTGGGGTCGTCTCCAAGAATTCTGCGAATCCGCAGAATTTCCCACGGGTCTTCTACATCACTTTCTATGCGCAGATGAAAACCATGAGTCGTCTCGGTCACCCTTGTTCTTCCGTAGCAAATTGCTTTCTTGTATGCAGCCAGAAGCTTCGGTTTGCTTTTCTCGTCTATGTCGACAGTTATGATGGTCATCACATCCGGATAGTGCCCCAGCCTTTCTCAGGATGTGCCCAGCGAGTCAGTTTGTTTATGACGACGTATTTGGGCAGGTATCCGTTTGCTCTGCCTACCCATCTGTAGCCGACAATTCCTTCGTCCCAATGTTTGCCAGTGGTGTCTATTCCCAGTTCTGCCAATTTTGCTGCCGCAACGAACTCCCAGAAATCATCTCTCCAGATTCTCGTGTTTTCTTTTGTCATGGGTATCCTGAGCGTCATCTCAAAATGCCTTTCTTGGCTTTCCCCATCGCTGACATAATCGAAATATATTGTAAACTCAAAAACGCGGAATCTGCCTGTCTTGCCCCCAATCGGCCTTCCTTGTGGAGGCCTTGGTCGCCATGCCGGTATTTTGCCGAACCTTGTTGACATTGCCATCACCTCTTCTTGCGCGGCTCGAACGGAAGCAGCGGTAGTCCCATGCTCCCTCTGGCCTCGTTAATTTCTTTGAGGTCTTTGTTCGCATAATCCGTGAACGGCGTCGGAGAACGCATGTCCAGTTCTCTCATCTTTGCGTATTCTTCAGGCGGTTCCTCTTCGGCCATCATTTCATCGCTCCCTGTGTTGACGTTGAATCGCTTCTCCATTTTGCCGAGTAAGCATCTGAAGTGCACATGCCGAAGATACTTCAAATTCATCTTGGCCCACAACGTGTCTATAACACGCCCCTTGTTGCTTACTTCTATCCAACGCGAAGACAATGCACCGAAGACATACTCTCTTGCCTTATCCTCTTTTACGCCGAGTTCGACCTGCGCGCGGCCTATCAGGTCTACAAGTTCGCCTTCTTTCATCATGGCTATCAATTGCCTGAGAACTTGATAGTTATTCTTGACGTAGTCGCTTGTTCCATATCCTTTCAGTTCTGACACTAGCTTTCACCTGCCTTTGCTTCAATTATTTTTCTTCTGAGTTCTTCGATTTCTCTCTTGTCGTTCAAATGAATCTTTCTCGCCTTGCGCTGTTCAGACTTTATTCGCAATCGTTTTCTTCTCCAATATTCTCTTCGAATTTCTTTGGCTCGTTCAGGGTGTTTAGAGCGCCATAGTCTCTGCGATTTTTGCCAATACAGCCTCTCGGCTAACGAGTGTTTCAATTTATTTTTCATAATAACACCAAACTCTCGCAACTTCGAACGCTCTCGAAAGAAACGCGTTCGAAAGGTGCCTTCTTGAACTTACGGTCGTATGACCGAAATTCGGTCGCATGACCGACATGGTCATATTTAAAGCTTTCTCGCTTTCCGCTGCTGTAAAGTCGAACCTCTGAACTTTATATGAAAGCGCTTAGAACCAACATGCTTCCATCATTGAAACTGCTTGAAATAAGCAGCTTCGATGATAGGAACGCTGCAGTTCGACAATATATAAATACGAGTTGGACATGGTCGCGCCCGAAGGTTGGACATAATGGTCTACAAAAGTAAAAGAAAACAGCGGAAATATCAGCGCGACTACAAATGGGCGTCGAGACACGGCACCAAATTCAAAAATCCATGGAAGGGCATGGAGAAAATCGGCACAGAGAAAATCGTGCGCAAAGGAAGAATACTTCCGCTGAGAGCTAGGAATGGAAGAAAGCCGGAGACATGGCTGAAAAAACCTCCAAGGCGAAAGAGCACTTTCGGAGGTCTTTGATTTGCCAATTTCGTCTAGAAGACCCGGTTCGTCTGGGAATCCCATAAGAAGAAAATACGATTCTAGAAAAGCAAGGGTCAGCATAGAACGCAGGCGAGCGACCCACTATAAATTCGTCACCGGTATGGACTTTCGGACGCGAACACGCGGAACTGCGAGACAGATTGGCAAGAAATTCCCGGTTGCTGGAACTCCCTTCAAGCAGCTGCCTAAGCTGGACATTGGGAATGCGCGGAAAATAATGGCCGCCCGCAAAACGGTGAAGGAGCAAGAAAAGCTTGCTTCAGGTTTGACGAGACTTCAGGAGAAGATAGAGAGTGCCAAGACAATCGCAGGCGGAGCAACGATGGACTCCGTAGATAAGGCGCTGAATATGCTGGAGAAAGAGTGCGGTATATCGGGCTCGACGAACGCAACCGTAGCTTTTTCCGCACCAAAGTCCGGCCTGCTGTCGTCAATCCCGTCATTTAGAGAGTGCCGGCAGCAAGTGTGGGTTGCCCGTTACGCGTGGAACGCGGCAAGGGCAGCGAAAGACGTTGAGCGGCAACAGCTGTTGCTGGACGAAGCTGTGAGAGCAATACTCAGCATAGATTCAGGCAAGATTGAACAACAGATACGGGTCGTTCAGCAGGTCGTTCCGGGCCGGCTGTCAGAAGAGGAAGTCAGGAGAAGAGAGATAGCGAAGAAGATGGGCATAACGAGAGCCGTAGAAAAAGGTCAGGAGACCTACCAATCAATACTGGCAAGAATAAACGAGATGAGAAGGGCGGCCGCACCTAGGAAAGCGAAGTTAGAAGAGAAGCTAAAAGAAGTCATAGCCGAAACGCCGAGGAGCGCCGAGGAAGCGCTGGCAAGAGCGTCCAAATGGAGACACAGGGCTGAAGTCAACGAAACGGAAGCCAGAATGGAAAGTGGAGAGAAACTACCATGAAAGCGGAGAAAATACCGAAGGTGCTCGCATGAAGCAGCGACCTCTAATCGGGCCGTTAGTAATCCCACGCTCGCGTCTATGGTGTATTTACTGCGGTTCAACAAAGCTGTCAAAGGCCGGCTACGTAAAACAGGCAGGCCATAGGCTCCATAGGTATTTGTGCAGTTCGTGCGGAAAATACTCGTATGTCAGGGTTTGCGAATCCTGCGGTAGACAGGCTGATTTGGTATCCGTAGATTTGTGCCCTGATTGCATTAGGGCTCTTTGTTGAGTCCCGGTGAAGTCTGCTCACTCACTTTGCCGGGCACATTTGCCGAACCGCCGAGCCCGGTGGGTTCTCCATCTCCTACCGAGCAACAACAAACTGAAGCACCTGCTTCTCGCATATTAACAGCGGGGCGGCTGGACATGAACCCACGAATAGAAAGGTTGCCTGCGCTTCATTCCAAAAGAAAACTCCCCCTATTCTTAACACAGGTGTCAATTATGACAGAGTTTAAATGCTATTGCAACCATAGAGGGTCACAGAGGGTGTAGATTTACGGTAGAATATCCGCCTTACGTCGATGCCTACGGGAAACTGGAAGAATTGTTCAGGAAAATAAAGGAAGCACAAGTACCTCCTAAAGTCACTGTTGATTTCATACACACAAAACTGGGTTTGAAATCTAGTAGCTATAGAGCAATGATTCCGCTTCTAAAAAGATTGGGTTTCATTGATGACTCTAGTGTTCCAAATGCTTACTACAGGGATTATCGGGATGAAACGAAGTCAAAAATCATCATGGCTCAACTCGTGAGAAATGCTTATCGAGACCTTTTCGCCACTAGCGAATACGCGTATAAACTGAAGAGGGAAGACGTAATAGCCAAACTCAATACAGTACTCGGCACTCCTGCAGATGACAAGGTGACTCCAAAAGTCGCTGGAACCTTCATGGCATTATGCGATTTGGCAGACTTTGAAAGCCAAGGTATACCAGAAGCCGTGCCAATTCCCGAAAAGGTTGGACTAGTGCCATCTCTTCAACAACCTGCTACAAAACTCGGAATCTCTTACACGATAAATCTTAACCTTCCTCCGACCACTGATATTGAAGTCTTTAACGCTATTTTTAAGGCCCTTAGGGAGAACCTCCTGAAATGAATACTGAAAGCAAACTGGACGAACAACTTTTTGTTTTTACAATGAAGAATCTTCTTCTGGAAGGGGAACTTGCTAGGTTGGAAAAGTCAGGTATAGAGCTGGGTCACATACAGACTATAAAAAGGAACGAATTGGTTGATACTGACCTGTTTGAAAGTGAAATTCTTCGGAAAGCCAAAAAAATGGCTGATTTCTACGTGCTCTATTTCAGTCTTGAAAATAGTGTGCGAAAGCTGATTACAGACGTTCTTAGCGAAAAACATGGAGCTGAGTGGTGGGAAAAGAAAGTTCCTCCCGGCGTGAAAGACACTGTAAAGAAACTGCAGAAAGACGAGAGAGACACTGCTATGTCGATTAGGTCAGAGGAAAACCTAGCTTACACGAACTTTGGAGAGCTGATTGACATATTCTGTTCAAATTGGAATGATTTCGCAGAGATTCTTAGAAGCAGAAAAGCTGTGCAGGATACTCTTTCTCAATTCAATAACATAAGGAATGTCATCGCACATAGTTGTGAATTAAATGATGACGAGATTCTAAGGTTCAAATTGATTGTCAAGGATTGGCTGAGAATACAACAGGAATAGTCCCAATAACGACGAATAACCCTCCCTCCCTATTTTTACAAGTGAAAGCCGCTTAACCCCTATATGGGCTTCACTGTGCGTGTGCGCGTGCGTGCGCATGCGAAAGCAACGAGCAATTTAAAAGAACTATTCAAGATAATAGTTTGTGATGAAAATGGCCACTGTATTCGTCTCTTATGAGACAACAACGGGAATCGAGTTCGCAAAACATCTGCAAAAGGCCCTTGTGAAGCATGAAATATCCTCTTTCGTTGCAGGCCTTGACATTCACTTTGGAGAAGAACCTTCACAAATGATTAGCAAGAACTTGGAAGAATGCCGATTCTTTGTGCCAATCATTACAATCACTGCATTAAAGTCTGAAGAAGTCAAAAAAGAGTTTCTGTCAGCAAGGAAAAGGGGAAAGCAGATAATTCCATGCATCAAAGAAGGGCTCGAAAATCGCGTTGAAAAAGATTTCAAAGAAATTCACGATTTTCAATATGCAACATTTGAAACCAAAGAAGACTTGGCCAACACCGTTCTGGAGACAGTTCTAAATGAGGAAATTTCTCGCAACAAAGATTCGTTAAGAAGACTAAAAGAACCTATCACAAGAGGCGACCTTGTTGAACAACTTGTCGGCGAACTCATTTCTACAAGGGATGAAATCTATTTTTGGCTGACTGAACCAGATGTGAACCCAAATGAACAATATGTTTTCAGAACGCCGATAAAAATATTTGAAAGAAGGAAAAAGGAAGAACTTGAGAAAATAAGGAAAGATATCCTTGACCATGGCTTCGCGCTAGTGGCATAGTAATCTCCCCTCTAGTTTTTGCGGGTGTGTGTCAGAACCAACTACGCTTTTTCTTACCGTGAAGTGTCGAATGGTTTCTTCTGCTCATTACAGTCAAATTGCTCTTTCTGAAATTGCTCTTGTTCCCATCTTTGTGATGGACAACTCTTCCCTTTCCTATCGGACCCCCAATCATATTCGATGCTACACTCCTATGCACTAATTTCCTGCTATCGCTCCATCTTGGGTAGCCTTTCTTGTCTTTGTATGTGTTCCCCACAGTTACACCTAAGGAGACTATGTGTTGTCCTCACTTAAACTAATTGAACTATTAATAATGATGATAAAGTCAGTTCTACCTTTCTCCTTTGTGGGATGCTAAGTCTATTTTTGTCTGTTTGTGCGCGCGTGCGTGCGTGCGCCTATCCAACACAAGAGTAATATCTTGGGAGAAGCGAACCGTAAACTCGGCGAAGTCATTGTCAATAGAGTATTCAGTTTATGACGAGATGACGTTGTCAGAAAGACAAGTTGCTGATTACTTGCAGGAACTGAGACTTTGGTGGTATTACGAGTCTCCTGTGTTTCTAGCGGATGAGAAAAGAAGACCTAGAGTGTGGACACCTGACTTCTACATTCCAAAATTGGGCATGTATATAGAAGTCTGTGGTTCAGAAAGTCTCCGCGAACAATACCAATACAGGGAAAAAATCTACAAGAAGAACAATTACAGCGTGGTCTTTCTGCATCTTTGGAAGGAAGGAGCAGAGTGGAAAAGCTTCTTATTGAAGCGGATAGTCCAACTCGAGAACTCGAGACATTCGGACGTTATGAAAATTCTTGAGTCAAGAGTCTAGCGCGCGCTAGGTTCCCGGAAGCAAACCCCTTCTCAATATGTGTCTTCTCTCCCCTCCGTGGTCCTCTTCTTAAGGTGTGTGTGCTTGGTAGTGGTTGTGGGTTAGTGGGTGTGCTTGAGTGAGTGGGTGGGAGTGTGAGTGTGTGTGTGCGTGCTTAGGGGTAAAGTTTTATCCAATAACAACCAACAGCGCCCGCCATAGCAAGCACAACAGTCTTAATATCGTGTTGAACACTTCATTGTCTGGGCAACAGATGTCTCAACCAATTCCCACGCCTAAGAATTCTCGTGGAAATAGAAACATTTGGATTGCAACACTTGCCATCGGTTTAGTGATTGGTTTGGGATTAGGCATTATCATTAGTGTAGTGTTTATCTTGCCTAGGATGACGCACGAGGCAATCCTAGGTTTCGCAATTAATCCAGTACAGGTGTCTGGTA
>Ga0315279_10009735_pt1 | contig 11401 bp, 13 predicted proteins | sample YL17G06_20_MG_FD_203694 | JGI IMG/M metagenome (GOLD analysis project Ga0315279, IMG submission 203694) | Sediment microbial communities from Yellowstone Lake, YNP, Wyoming, USA - YL17G06_20 | ecosystem: Environmental > Aquatic > Freshwater > Lake > Sediment | place: USA: Wyoming | collected...
AAAGTTAACGAAAGGGTCTGGGGGCGTGTTGCCGGGATGGCAGCAAAAGATATTGTTAAACGGTTTCGTATCAGGGAAAAAGGGCTTCGGGGGTTTGTGCGAGCCCTCCAACATTTTCCGTGGGCGATGATCGTCGGGTACGACATCGATGAACGGGCAGACGAGGTAATTATTTCGGTCCCGTCATGCCCGACGCAGGAAGCCCGGTTAAAGCGGGGACTCGGGGAATATGTCTGCCGGGAGATGCACGAGGCAGAGTTCACCAGTTTCGCACGGGAGATTGATCCCCGGATAACAGTCGAATGCCTCTTTGCGCCCCCGGACCCGCACCCTGCGGATATGTTCTGCCAGTGGCGGTTTTATATAAAAGAGTGACGTGCAGAACGATATGTGATGGGGCGATGACAATTATGCAGGGATGAATATCATTACCGGTCCGGAACTTTTTTTAGCAGTATATGCACTGGTGAACGGGGGGGCATTTGTTGCTTTTGCCCTTGACAAACGAAAAGCAAAGGCAAACTCGTGGAGGACACCAGAAAATACCCTGCTGGTTGTTGCATTTCTTGGACCGTTTGGAGCCTTTGCCGCGATGAAATTGTTCCGGCACAAAATACGGAAAATAAAATTTTACCTGGTACCGGTGTTTATTGTCCTGCACTGTGCTGCGATTCTCTGGCTTTTTACGGTTTTTTATTAATGCACTCAGGATCCTCAACCCCCCGTGTGATGGTTCTGCCATTTGATGAACATCCCGAAGGCGGCCGTGTTTTGGCGATGACCCAATCGATAATTTCCAACACTCAACAGCGGGGAGGTTAAAAATATACCGAAAGCACCGGTTGTGTTTTAGATAATCCAGTCCCGATCATCGTTCTTTATTACGATGCCCGGATATAGTTCCTTCCAATGAGAACCAACAGGCACCACTACTTCCTTGACCTTGCACTGCGGTGCGCCCACCAGGGTACCTGCCTCAGGCGCAACTTCGGTGCGATCATTGTCGATGAATACAATACCATTGTCTCGACCGGCTACACCGGCGCCCCCCGGAAACAGATGGACTGCACGGAACTGAACCGGTGCTGGAGAAAGGAGCACAACATCCCGTCAGGTTCGAATTATGAGCGATGCCGGAGTGTCCACGCGGAGATGAACGCGCTCCTGCAGGCTGGCAAACAGGCGCGGGGATGCACGCTCTATCTCGCGGGGTTCGATGTCGAGACCGAAGCGCTGACCCAGATCTGGCCATGCTTTTTGTGCTCCAAGATGATCGTCAACAGCGGGATTACAAACGTCATCATGAGGACGGCAAAGGACGCGTACCGCGAGATGGACCCGATGGTGCTCTACCAGATGCGAAGCCGGGAATCGCTGGGTGAAGAGACAATACAGTGAAAGCCCGGATCGTCGTCGTGAAAAACCCGTGGGGTATATCCTCTTTCGATCAGGTTTTTCCTGTACGCAGAGTCTTTGTAATCGCTTCGTTTTGAAGAACACAACATGCCGGATGTAAACTGATGGTCTTTGTGTGTAAACAGTGTGGCACATGCTGCATGTATATGGGCGACTATATCGGGATCGAACGCCAGATAAGCCAGTTCGAATTCGAATGCTGTTCGGTCTCGACCGGGACGCCGTTCGTCGCCCGGGTCGATGATGACAAGAGAGCGATATTTTCAGACAAGACCTGGTCAGATCAGCACCCCACTGCCTGCCGGTTCCTCCGCCCGGAGGGGGATCTCATCCGGTGCACCATCCACGAGACGAGCCCTGCGCAGTGCAAATATTACCGGTGCGTGGTCATGCGGGTCTTCGATCGAACTGGAACGTTACTCGGGACAGTGACCGGAAACCTTTCGCTCCATTCCGAAGATCGCGAGCTTCGGCAGTGCTGGGAAGAGGCGGAACGGAAGATATCGCACCGTGCTCCAGATGCCGAAGAACGGTTCCAGAAGGCGCTGGAAGAAAAAGGATACAGGGTAGAGTGAAGCAAAGAATCCCGAATGGAGGGAGGGGGTCCTCTTGCGGCTCAGTGGGTTGGGATCCCGGAAATGCTAGTCACATGTACATGTGATAATTGGATGTACAAGTGATAAACGCATGTACATGTGACAAAATGCCAAACGCCCATGACGGGTAACTTTTTTTAGGGGGGGGTGGGAGCCTCTTGATCCCGGAGGGGGTGGGGGCCTGTTTTTTTTTATTGGTGCTGGGGGGACCCCCCCTCCCCCATCTCTTCGTACATATGGGCATCACCGAGCTGCGTCGGGATGGACAAAACCCGGGATAATAACCATCAACCATCACCAGTTCAAACAAGTGATCTAAATTTTCAGTACTGGTTTTTCTTATTTTATCTGTCAGGTTTGAATACGGCCAGACAAGAAATCCAAAAAATGTACTGATTCTCTTCAGGACACATGCATACAGCACATGAAAACAGTGCGAGAAGTTTTCATAATACAAAAGGGTCACCGGTTCTGCATCATCCATATCGCGAATCCCAGAGCGACGACACTCCACACCAGGTGAGGTGGCATTTTTTGAGTCGTTGTCGCGGCGGGTATTGTTGGCAGCGTCAGCGTGATCGTAATCTCCGGTACCGGAGTAGTAAGGGTTGGAAATGAGGTTGGCGAAGTGGTGCGTGGCAGGGTTACGGGCGTCGCTGCGCCAATAGAGATTGCTCCCCGTTTCGTTGTCTGGGTCCCGCGCTGCACAAGCACAGTATCGTCATTGGGCGACCGGGGATTCTCCACACGGACTGAGAATGTCTGGAGGGCAGTATTGATAGATGTCTGGAGGGCGACAACCGCTTCGCCGTTGCTGTCGGTAGTGACCTGCGCGTAATAACTGGTGTTTGACTGCGTCGATGACGACGGCGCAACATCGTCAAGGATTGTCCGCCCGTCGCCGTTGTTGTAGGCATACAAACCGATGGTATACGGGCCATCGGCCGGATCTTTCTGTATGTCCGACTGGTAACTGACGATCACCGGGGGCTGGTCTCCCGGTTCCCCCGAGAGCGACGACGTCCGGGTCAGCCAGATATAATACGGGGTATTCGGTTTTCCTGTTATAGTAATCGAGAACTGGTTACCCCGGGTCAGGGCGTCACTTGACGATTGAGCAATGACGGGGATAACCATGACCGAACAGCAGGTGATCAGGACAAGTGCGAGAAGTGCGAAATAGTTTCTGGGCATGTTCCCTCGTTATTATATTGAGATGCAATAGCCTGTCCTGCAATAAAAACTTATACATGGATCACCGGTTCGTGGCACGACGCGGGCAGTACTAAAAAAAAGGAGACCGTAGACCCGGGTCTGGATCCCGGTTACCGGTCTGCCCTTACGCATTTTTCAGGGTATGCCCACTGTATCCATTATGATTACCGCTAAACACAATACCCTGAAGGTACCGGTATCATGTTTTTTCACCGGGACCGGGAGCGATTGAATATGACGAGGGCTCCCACTGCACCGCAGGCAATGAGGATTACCGGAATGATACCTCGCTCACCTGCCGGCAATGTGGGGGAGGAGGATATCGGTGCAAGCACAACATCCGTCGCCATGATCTGGTCGGCAATGACCCGTACCGGCTGCACGATCGGTGCAAACCCCTCTTTTTTGATTACGAGCGTGTGGTTGCCAACCGTGAGGTCTGTGAGTGTAATGGGGGAGAGCCCAGCATCAACGCTGTCGAGCACGAGGCGGGCGCCCGCCGGGCTCGTATTGACAGCGATTGAACCGGTCTCATGTGCGAGTGTTGCGGTCACTTCAGTTAATTTTCCGGATTCCACTTTTACAGGGGTGGAAAATTTCCTGTACCCGAAATGTGAGAATGTGAGCGTATAGGTCCCCGGTTCAATGCCCTCGAGAGTCAGCGGGGTGATCCCCTTGTATGCCCCATTTATGACGACCGATGCTTCAACAGGCGTAGCGTTGAGTATAAGGGTGCCGGGAACTGCAGGAGTGAGAAACGTGATTGAAGGTGCGCCAAGTGTGACAGAGATTGTACTGTAATCATCGGCATTTAGACGTGACCGGTCATTCGGGCTGTTTGAAACCCATATGGTATATGTCCCGGCATCAAGGCGCCCGCCGATGGAGTTTGTGCCCCATTTGTATGACCAGTGGTCGTTGCTGTCAACGTCCACGGTGGTAAAATGCCCCTGGTCCGCACGGGCATTGATGTTGTCCAGAGCCACGCCATTTACCGGGAGATTCGGACCGGTTAAAAAGAGGTAGACCGTCTGGCTTCCATATGAATATCCTTGGAGCGGAATGGTATCTCCGATATAATATGCAGCGACGCCGGCTATCAGAAGAAGGCAACCAATCGCAAAGAATCCGGCACAATGGGTGATACGAAGAATGTTCATGTGTGATGATCCTGATTATGATCCTTTTCTCTCTTTTGTCTTTTGTATTGCGCTGTTACCGGCACCAGGAGGAGAGTTTCCTGTCAAATGCGAGTATGCCCTTAAGGGACCGTGAAGAGTGTTCCCGGGGGTAACCTCACCGACGTCAACCCGACAGCGGTTCACATTCGTTATTTTGTTACCGGCCCTGTGTCATTTGACAGGTTCTGTGCGTCGTTGTTTCATGGGGACCCGCGAAGGTTTAGCCCTCCATTTGAGGATCGTTCCGATGACAGGCCCGTAAACCGCGCGGACAAGATTTGCCACCTGATGCATTTTTTTTGCAGATTTTCCGGGACATCCGAGGTGAAACGTACTACACTCGCACCGGATTGCGGCAGTGTGTTCCGGTGCGACCCGAGAACCGGACACAAATCTCGGGTGATGCCTAACCCATAAATGAACCGCGTTTTCGATTTTATAATTATTTTGTGTATATTTTATTGATCCGGCAAATTGATCAGGCTTTTATACCCCTTGGTTTCCACTGGAGCGCGCGGCAATAATTGCTCCAATTGTCTTTTAAGCGCCAGTTCTTTGATTGATATATCAATTGGTTTGTGTAGGTTCGATTTAAGGAACCGGACAGGAAATGGCACGATCTCCTTTGCGTAGGGGGACGGTGCAGTACCATTTCCCGGTGCGCTGGTACTGCCTTTTAGCCTGAATTTTATGCATTCCATGGTAGGATGGTATTACGCACATCACGGTACGGGAGTTTCCAGACATGGAACCAGCTCCACCGGCACAAATCCCTTCACTTTCGTCAACTGCCAGCAGACATCTGCTTGGAGCGCCCGGTACACCGCTTCTCATGTGTGTGAAGCTCCTTCATACGTTAAAGATGGCGCGAAGACCTGCCGGATGCCGGAGATCTCAGAAAAGGCAGTGATGGTTCAACTCATATCCCGGAAGGACGATACCTCTTTACACACGGTATTCGCGTGATCCCTTTCCATGGCAATCCAACAGAAATTAATCCCTGAAGCACGACCGTTCATGAAATGGGCGGGTGGCAAGTCACAGTTACTTCCGGCGTTTTACAAACGCTTTCCTTCCGGGTTAAAGAACGGGGAGATCACCCGCTACGTGGAACCGTTTATTGGCGGGGGGGCGGTGTATTTCTTTGTCTGTGAAAAATTTTCGTTTGATGAGTGCACCATCTGCGATGCGAACGAAGAACTGATACTCGTGTACCGCGTTATCAAAAGAACAGTGAAAAAACTGATCCGGACGCTGGGCGCTCTCGAATCAGAATACCTGTCTAACGATGAGAATGGACGGGAACGCCTTTTTTATGCAGTCCGGGATGCATTCAACCGGGATAAACCAAAGGTCAATTTTGCCACATTCCAGCCGGCATGGGTGGAACGGGCTGCACAGGCCCTCTTTCTTAACCGCACCTGTTTCAACGGGTTGTTCCGGATGAACCGGAAAGGAGAGTTCAATGTGCCGTTTGGCAGATACAAAAATCCTCGTATCCTCTACGAAGAATCCCTGACTGATGCCGCCACCATCCTGAAAAATACCCGCATTCTCCTGGGTGATTTTACTTCATGCGGGCCGTATGTGAACGAGCAGACATTTGTATATTTTGATCCCCCGTACCGCCCGCTCAATGCGACTTCTTTTTTCAACTCCTACGCGAAGGATGGTTTTTCCGATACTGATCAGGTACGGCTGGCAGAATTTTACCGTTATCTTGATAAAAAAGGTGCAAAGAACATGCTGAGCAACTCGGATCCTAAAAATGAGAACCCTCGTGATTCCTTCTTTGATACACTATACTCTGATTTTACCATCGAACGGGTACCTGCTCGACGGATGATCAACAGCAAGGGGTCAGGTCGCGGGGAGATCAACGAACTGGTCATCACGAATTACCACCGGTAAATGACCTGATCGAAACGTAGTGGACATCAACACATGAATAACCGGAGTCCCGAATATCGCTGAAGCGCGGCAGGTGGAAATTGATCCGGGAGTCACCTGTAGCCGGGGCCTTATCATCCATTGCGGGTGCAGGGATCATGAGCGGTATTCCAATGACGGATGCCAAAAGTATTCAATACCACGGTGTGAATCCGGTAAGAATCTAATCAAGAGATGGAAAACTCTGCCATTTCATGAGAACGATCATCCCGTAGAGTGCAATTATTGCCGCCATTATGTCAGTTACCGGATCGTAGGTCGGTGCAAAGAATGCATGGAAGATGGCAGCAAGCCCGAAAAAGAATAGGTACACGCCCATCACCCCGAGCAGGATGGCGACACTGAAACGTGCATATGTTTCCCTGCGAATGGTAATGAATGGCACGCGGTGTTCCTGCATACCCATATACCATGCCCAAATGATAAGGAGCGATGCACCGGCAAACACCCACTCCGAGAGACTGAAGATCCCAAGCCAGAAGTAGTACCCGATAAAGTCCGGGAACATGAACGTGGGGAACGGACCCAGGAACGGGTAGAACCATGCCGAAAGCTCGGTCCACATCGCGTCAAGGATTTGGTGGGAGAGGATGGCGCACGTAAAAGCGATGCCCAGCAGGGTGTGCCGGTATTGCCAGAGAAAAATGGCAACAAGAAAGACTATCGCAACAAAAACGAGGGAATGCACAAACGTCCTGCCGCTGCCCAGAATACCGGGAAAAATCATGGCAAGCGATTTGTCGATGAGATCGGGAAGGATTGCGCCAAGGATACAGAGTGGGAGAGCCCGCCGGTCATTTGCAAGGTGCCAGAACGCGAGACCGATCAGGGCACCACAAAAGACGTGGGCGAAGATGAACATCTACAGAACGGTTGTTCAGTGTGGTATATAAACCGGGGGTTGCACCCCGGATAGAATGCCTACAGTAATTGGTATGGTTCAAGATGAGTGCCAGCAATCAGGAATGAATCAACAATCATTTCCCCCGATTGAAAAGTTGAAAATCTCACACAGATTGCACGATTATCCTTTTCGCGAACCTTTTGATGCGAAAATGAATAAATTCACACTTTTCTATTTAATGGAGGAAAAATTGAAAGAATTGGTAAAACCTGCTCTCAGTATTACGAGATTATCCCCTTGAGGGGGTCTGGCGCGACACATCATCGGGTCACACCTTGGCGAGGTGGTTCGTCTGCTCTCCGCTATATTCAAGGATCCTGAAATGTCGTCTTCTTGATTATCAGACATTTTGTATACTTTTAGAATCGCCTTGAATGTACCATGTGGAACTGGGGGAGTTATTTTTGAATGGGAGCAGGTGACTCATCCACCGAATAAAGGGGGGTGGCTCTTTTCCTCGGTTCGGCAAGGAAAAAATCTCCGATCAGTGTTTTATCTGAACATCGAAACAGATGTTCTTCCCGGGCGCTTTTAAGGAGATACTGTACGTGACACTACAGCCTTTGAGCATCATGAGTTTTGACACGGCAACACCAATGGAAAACATGATCCGGTTGTCGACGTTATGAGTGCTCGCCGTTTTCACCTCAGAACCAACCGCAATACCTTGGTCAGAGATCTTTAAGAAACAGTTTGGACCTGCATAGGCAGTCTCTGGCTTTTTGCAGCCTTTGTTGCCTTTGCCGCCTTTGCCATATCAGCGCAGGTGGCGTGCCCGCACTCTCCGCAGTTTGCACACAGTGCAACGCGACCCGCTACGCCGGTTAGCACGCAGGCATCGCTGTTTTTTAATTGCTCACCACGGATTTTGAAGAAGTCCACACCCATCACGTCCCTGATCCTTTCCATCTCGCGTGCAAGTTTCGCGAGCTCATTCCCTGTCACGACCTCCATTCCAATCGAATCGATGCCGACTGCTTTCGGGGCAGTCCGGGCAGCTGTCGTCACGAGGTCAGCGACGGTCTTTACTGCGTCAGATTCAGTAGTCATACCCCGTTCTTTGCCATGAAAGTTAACATAGGTACGGGTGTACCCGCTGAAGCGATTACTGTTATTGCGAATTTCAGCATGTCGCAGAACGGCATCATATACTATCGCGTGTACTGGATCCCCATGCATTGAAGTACCGGGATTTTTATCGAGTGCCTCGCTGCGATCCGCTCCCCCACCGGTAATGATGGATGCCGGGTAATCTCCCCTCTCACCCCATCAGATAAAAAGCCTCATATTCATTGAAAGTTATCTTTCTGTGTGGATCTCTATATTCTCCGCCATGGAAAAGCAGAACCGGGTAATCTTGGCTTTGAGGATGCAGAGCGTAAGCTCACCGGCAAGGGAAAGGAAGAGATTGCCCTTATCGCGCAATGGATGGCATCCCGGGGAATCAAATTCGACGTTATTGCGACGAGCCCGCTCAAACGGGCACATGAGACTGCAGGGATCATCGCGGCCTCACGGGGGCTGAAGAACCGGATCACCGTCTGGGAATCTCTTGCGCCGGGCGGGAATCTCGACGATATCCTGCATGACATAAGTGCGTGTGATGAAAATGCCACGGTTCTCATTGTCGGGCATGAACCCACCTGCTCGATGATCATCAGCCGGATCGTCTTTGGTCATGAGAGTGCTGCCATCGTCATGACCAAGGGCGGGCTCGCCAAGATCCGGAATCACTCGTTCCAGCGCCACCAGTCAGGAGAACTCCAGTGGCTCCTCTCCGCAAAACAGATGATCAGTATGCAGTAGGCAGGTGATCACGCTAACGGTACAGGTATAGACCGGTGTTCGGAGTGAGAACATTCCCTTGGGGAATGAGAAGCATTCGACGTTCCGGGTCAGATGTGTGGCGGTGGCCGGACCTGCCCGGGTCCCTTGCTTTCACACCCTCATCCTTTATCTTTAACCTCCACCAAATCCACACATAATGATCCGTGAAACTCCGGAAGACTTTGTCACTATTATCAGATCCTACAGCCCGGACCCCAATAAGCCGGTTGCGGCGGCCAGGAAGGATCATTCCACGTTTTATGCGACTTTCCAGCATGGGGAGCGCCCGGTTGTGGAGCCGGTGGATATCCGGGAAGACCTGAAGGGATACTGGTGCTCGGTTCCGGAATCGCTCCCGGGCCGTACCATCCTGTTCTTCCACGGCGGCGGGTTCACGATGGGATCGACCGAAGACCATCTCGGGCTTATTGCCCTTATCGCAACCGCAGCCCGGGCGCGGGTATTCTCGGTCGATTACCGGCTGGCGCCGGAACACATCTACCCTGCCGCGGCGGAAGATGCCCTTGCCGCATACCGGTACCTGGTCCTCAATGAATACCCGCCACACCAGATCATACCGGCTGGCATCTCTACCGGGGGAACGCTCGTCCTCGGTCTGCTCCTCTCCATACGTGAACACAAACTGCTGTTCCCACCGGCGGCGATCGCAATGTCCCCGGCGGTTGACATGCTCTTTGGCGGTGCATCGGTGGTCGCAAACAAGGATAAGGACTGGATCACCCCGGCCTGGCTTACATCCATCCGTACCGTGTATCTTGGGGGACATGCCCCGAACGATCCGACCGCCTCGCCCGTTCACGCGAACCTGTCCCATCTGCCCCGGCTCTACATACAGGCAGGAACGCATGAGCTCCTGTTTGACGATATATCGGCGTTTGTGAAGAAGGCGAAATGGGCGGGCGTTGTGGTCCGGTTCGAGATCTGGGAAGGGATGTTCCACTGCTGGCAGATGTTCGGTGAACACGTGCCCGAGGGGCAGGAAGTGGTGGAGCATATTGGTGCATACGTGCAGGAAGTGTTCACCCGGTAAGGTTCCACAACCAGATATCCCCTCTTTTTTACATGCCGTATTCCGCACGTCAGTTGTCCTGCGCCCGGCTCCGGTTCGCATCGTCCGTTCCCCGCAGCGCAGAGATGATGATTGCCGGGACGGTGAGAAGTACGGAGAGCCGGAAGACAAGTGCTATTGCACTGGTGAACTGTATCTGCGTCGCGACCGGAAGGTTCGAACCCCCGACCACAAAGATGCTCATCATCTGGTCAAGCGGCATCATTCCGATGAGGATCGGCAGGGCAAGGGACATGGAGCGGCTTGAGAGGTACAAAAAGGTACCCGCTACGGTGCAAGCCGGTGCTTCTCCAGCTGTCCGTCGTGGTACACCATGACCGTGATCGGTATACCTTTTGCAAATGCCCTCAACCGGTCATCATATACCTTCTGGACATGGCGAAGCTGGTTTTTGGCGAAGTATTCGTTTATGAACTCCAGAAACGCGATCTCCTGCATGAGAAACGTATTCTCATACTCTTTTGTCTCACGGGCGATTGTAAGGCACTCGTTATCAGGGATATCCATATTATACTCCCCGTGGACATCCAGCCCGGAAATCTGCCGCCAGTCAACCTTCCCGTTCTCATCCGGTTCACGGTGGAGCATGTACGGGTAGATCCGGCAGATGGCAAAACGGTGGTCATAAATCCGGCACCGGTTGTTTTCCAGAAAATAACATGAGCCCGTATCGTCGTCTTTTGCCCGAAGCGCAAACCCGGAAACATAGAACGTGCCGTTCTGGTCACAGAATTCGGGATCAGGTGCGGGTTCAAGTGCAGCAGGATCGATCTCTTGTGCTACCTTTACATCCCGGTCAAGGAGAAACACATGCCCGTTGAAGGCCCGGGTGCAGCACTTTGCACAGTGAGAACACCGGAACCCGACTTCTTTTATCACACCTGCAAGGCGTTCCGTGGGGTAACTAAAGAGGTTGTTACGCTCCTGTATCAGTGCGCCAATGCGGAGAGGTAGGGGTACGAGGGAAATTGTGACACCTGCCGGATCTGTCTGAAGATATGGTGGTTGTCTGTTATGGCTTTTTGGAATGAACCACACTGCAGCACTGAGAAGGATATAGTCCCGGATCCCATACAGATAATATTTCCATAAACGGGTAAAGCATCGATGATAAACGAGGGGAACCTGACTTTTTTTGAGGGAGCGTAACGTGGTAGCAGTAAACCGGGCACTTATGATTTAGATCGGATGAATATAGCAGTCCCATAAAGAAAAAAGGTTA
>Ga0315279_10009736_pt1 | contig 11400 bp, 9 predicted proteins | sample YL17G06_20_MG_FD_203694 | JGI IMG/M metagenome (GOLD analysis project Ga0315279, IMG submission 203694) | Sediment microbial communities from Yellowstone Lake, YNP, Wyoming, USA - YL17G06_20 | ecosystem: Environmental > Aquatic > Freshwater > Lake > Sediment | place: USA: Wyoming | collected...
GTCGTTCATGCTGGTTTTGCCACAGGCGGAGCAACCGCCTCAGGGGTCAGAGCCGCTTTAGATATTCGAGGTGATCATGAGGCTGTGGTAGCGGTCTGGGCTGGAGATGGTGGAACCTTTGACATCGGGCTCCAAGCCCTCTCCGGTGCTGCAGAGAGAAACGAAGATTTCATTTATATTTGCAATGACAACGAAGGTTACATGAATACAGGCACACAACGGAGCTCCGCCACCCCATTCTTGGCTTGGACAACGACCACTCCAGTCACGAAGCCCAAAGAAAACCCCAAGAAAGATATCATGGCCATCATGGCCGATCACCGGATTCCCTATGCGGCCACTGCAACGATTGCCTATCCGGAAGACCTGTTGAGAAAGATGGAGAAGGCAAAGAGAATCCGGGGAACCCGATTCATCCATCTTCTCTCTCCCTGTTCTCCAGGCTGGAGGATTCCTTCGGAACTCACCATCAAGATTTCAAGACTTGCTGTTCGGTCAAAGGTCTTTCCCCTTTATGAAATCGAGAATGGAAGATCCTATACCATTCAAGAGGAGTCTCGTACCATTCCTGTGAAAGAATATTTGAAGCTTCAGGGCCGTTTCAGCCATCTTACAGACCAGGAGATCAAGAAGATTCAGGAGATGGTGGATGAGGAATGGGAACACCTTTTGAGAAGGGCCCGCTGTTGATTTTTGATAAGAACTCGCTTTTGGGTGAGTTTGACATATGAAAAACAGAGTTGTATGGCAAGGGGAAAAAAAACACAAGATATAGAGTGATTTCTTAATACATCTGGGGTAAAGCCTGGCAGTATCTAACTGACGACAGGATGCCCTGAGGTTTTCCGGCCAAGGCATCCTGCAATCGGCCCCTTGTAATAGAAGGACATCAGGAGGTATAAGGATGAAGACGTACAAGCTCGTGCGGGAGATTCCAATTGAAGACGCGTATGATGTGGTAGTGGCCGGCGGGGGCCCTGCGGGATCGGCGGCCGCCATCTGCGCAGCTCGCCTTGGCGCAAAAGTACTTTTGGTGGAAGCTACGGGATGCCTGGGAGGAATGGGCACGTCAGGACTGGTGACGGCTTTCGACCCGATGGCAGACGGAGAAAGAATGCTTGTCGGTGGTTTTATGCGCGAAGTGGTTGAGGCAATGTACACACGCGGTTTCCTCGGACCCCAGGTCCATCCTGATTTCTGGCGAAAAGAGTACCATCGCTGGACCCCTTTCAAGCCTGAGGGTCTCAAAGTGCTGCTTGATGAACTGGCCAGTGCGAGCGGGGTCGAAGTCCGTTTTTTTACGCACGTTGTTGATGCCGATGCCGTGGGTGATAAGGTGAACGGCGTAATACTCCACAATGTTGAAGGCTACCGCTACATCCACGCAAAAACGTTTATTGATGCCACGGGTGATGCAGTGCTTGCCGACCTCTGCCGAGCCCAGTGTCGGGAAGCTGGACGGGATACTCCCAGGATAATACCGGCGAGCTTGTGTTCTCTCTATGCAAGTATCGACTGGCCGCGCGTTAGAGAGGAAGAGGATAAACTGCCACTCAATTGGGGTACTACAAAAAAGGTTCACGCCGAACCACTCCATCGGGCTCTTGCCGATGGCCATTTTACACAACCTGATCGATTTTTGCCCGGCATGTTTCAAATAGGAACGACACTGGGTAATCTAAACGGCGGCCACATTTTCAACCTGAACTCGCTTCGATGTAAAGATCTCACCGATGGCATGATGCTCGGGCGAAAAATAGCTATGGAATATACTGAATTCTATAGGAAGTACGTCCCAGGTTTTGAAAATATAGAGCATGTGACAACTTCGGCCCTTATGGGGGTCCGTGAATCACGAAGAATTGTCGGGGAATATGAGTTGAACTTCGACGATTACATGGCGCGACGTCAGTTCCCTGACCAAATAGGTGTATATAACAAAACAGTGGACATTCACCCTTATGACTGCTCCAAGGAGGAGTTTGAGCGCTTTTCAAGAGAGTTCCTCCGTGACGGGAGACTAAAAGAAGGTGAATGCGTTGGAATTCCCTATAGCATTCTTGTCCCAAAGGGTTGGGCTAACCTCTGGGTAGCAGGTCGCTGTAGTTCGAGTGATGTCAAAGTCCATGGATCGATCCGCGTTCAACCGGCCGCAGCGATGATGGGTCAGGCAGTAGGGACTGCTGCGGTTCAATCAGTAAGAACAGGCCAGCCGGCCTGTGATCTGAACACGGCCGAGCTGGTCCAAACCCTCCGGGATGCCGGCGCATATCTCCCTCAAAAAGGATTAAGCAAAACGATGACTCGCTAAGGACGTAGTTCTATGGACGCAATCGGTCTGCACAGCGTGTGTAACGCTGCCTGGAAAAACTTGACAAGAATTTTGCAGGTGTGCCATCATGGACTTTTAGCTTACTCTAAAGCGTTCCAAGAAGGGATGTTTGAAAGGGCATTTGGATAGGCGTATTGTATTTGAAGGTATTCGCTTTATCACACACAAAGTATAGATTTGAGGGTAAGAGAGATGGGCGAAGGCTCTATCTGGAAAGAGACTGACGTCCTGGTCGTCGGGGGCGGGGCTTCAGGCGTGATCGCCGCTGTTGCAGCGGCACGAACCGGAGCAAAGACGCTCCTCGTCGAGAGGAACAGTTTTTTTGGCGGGACGGCGACAGCCTCGATGGTAGGCCAGTTCTTCGCCTTCTATCACAACGAGCAGCGGACAGTGGCGGGCATCGCCGATGAGCTTCTGAAGAGGCTTGAAGCTGCTGCTGGTTCACGAGGGTTTGTCCGCTATCTCATGGCAGAGGCGGCCGACACACCGCTTCCCCTGATGGGCTTCCCTTTTGATCCCGAGGTATTGAAGCTGGTGCTGGATGATTTCCTGATGGAAGCCAATGTAGACCTCCTGCTTTGTGCGACTGCCGCCGATGTGACGCTGAGCGAAAGAAAAGTTACGGGGGTCGTCGTAGAAGGGACGTTCCAAAAGCGGCTCATCAGGGTAAAATGCACAATCGATGCGAGCGGTGATGCCGTGGTGGCAACCATGGCAGGCGTACAATTTCTCGATCTCGCTGATGGAAAGGCAAAACAGCTCCAGCCCATGACGCTCGTTTTCAGATTGACCGGTGTGGATGTGCCGAAAGTAAGATCGTTGCCAAGGGATGTGAAGCTGGAACTGGTGCGAGAGGGCCTCGGTACTGGCGAGCTCTACTGGAAGAGTCTCAGTTTTTCCTCTACCCCCGCAGGAAACGATGCCGTCTGTCTGATGAGTCGCGTTATGGGATTCGATCCCCTCGATGACGAAGAAATAAGTAGGGCTTACATAGCCGGTCGCAAGCAGGTGAAGACGATCGTGCAGTTCCTGAAGCGAAGGGTTCCCGGGTTCGAAAATGCCGTGCTGGTCAATATCGCGTCCACCATAGGTGTGCGAGAAAGCCGCCGCATCGTGGGCGAGTATGTTGTCACAGACGAGGACGTCTTGACTGCCCCGTCTTTTCCAGACTCCATTGCTGTAGGCAGTGGACCTTTCGACATCCACGATCCTGCGGGCACGGGCATTACCCTCAAGATGCCGGCTTCTCCGTTCGGCATCCCTTACCGGTGTATGATCCCAAAAGGCGTGGGCGGACTCATCGTCACCGGAAGGACCATCTCCGCTACCCGTGGTGCTAATGGCACCATACGTCACATGGGCACCATGATGGCTCTCGGTCACGCGGCAGGAACTGCTGCCGCTCTCAGCGCTCAGTCAAACAGGGACCCGGTGTCCATAGACCTCGAGCAGTTAAAGAGTAAACTGGTGGAGCAGGGAGCCCTGATCTCGCCGGAAATGCTTTAGGTGGTGCGGGAATGCCAAGCGCTGAAACTCTTGGGGAAAAAAAGATAATCATCAAGGGCTTGAACAAAACCTTCACAACTGGAAGGCAAGAGACGATCGCTCTGATGAATATCGACCTTACCGTACCGAGCGGGGAGTTCCTCTGCATCGTGGGGCCGAGTGGATGTGGCAAGACTACGCTGTTACGGATACTAGCTGGGCTGGAATCGGCGACCTCCGGTGAGGTGAAGATCATCCAGGACAACCAGGGTCTACCCCTGAACGCCATGGTGTTTCAGGAAAATTCGATTTTTCCCTGGTTCAAGGTTTGGGATAACGTGGCGTACGGCCTGCGCATGAGGGGGATATCGAGACAGGAGGAACGCGAAACCGTTGCCTATTTTCTTGAAAAGGTCGGTATTCTCGAATTCAAGGACTACTATCCTTACCAATTGTCGGGCGGAATGAAGCAGCGGGTGAGCATAGCCAGGGCATTTGCCAATAAACCTGAAATTCTGTTGATGGACGAACCTTTTGCCGCTCTTGACGAGCAGAACAAGCTCCTCCTACAGGAGGAATTGCTTACTATATGGGAGCAGAACCGGAAAACGGTTGTGTTTATTACGCACAGCATAGATGAGGCGGTGTTCTTAGGCGATCGGGTACTCACAATGACCGCTAGACCCGGAAAGGTCAAGGCAATGGCGGACGTACCGATTCCCCGACCGCGATCTGTCGAGGAGCTCAAGGGTGACGCCCAATACCGGGACCTGACAAAACAGATCTGGCACTTGGTGAGGGAAGAGGTGCAGAGAGGGGTGTGATGGAGGAGAAAACTAGCCAGGGGAAGAAGCACCTTATCCTCTCAATCCTGTCCCCGATCATGATTCTGGTAATCTGGGAAGTGGCGAGCCGCCTGGGCCTCGTCGATAGAAGATTTCTCCCACCGCCCTCTAAGATTGCCGTTTCTTTTGTCGCCATCGTTGCAGACGGTGCCCTCTTTATCCACTTGAAAGCTACGCTCTTTCGGGTTCTGGCAGGCTTCCTCTGTGGTGGCATCCCGGCGGTCATCATCGGTATCATCATGGGCCTTTCCGGCAGTATCCGGGCTTTAATAAAGCCCCTCATCGTCATCACCTATCCGATCCCTAAGATCGCCCTCTTCCCCTTGGTGATGCTTTTCTTTGGCCTTGGTGACGTATCGAATGTGCTCATCGTATCGATCGGCGTCTTCTTCCCCGTGCTCTATAATACGCTGGGAGGCGTTACCAGTATTAATCGAATCTATTGGGACGTTGCCTCGAATTTTAGCGCTCGGGGATTGAAACTCTTCCTCACCGTGGCCCTTCCCGGTGCCTTGCCCAGTATATTTACAGGACTCAAGCTGGGCATAGGCATGGCTCTCCTTACCACTGTTGTCACCGAGTACGTGGGGGCCCGTGAAGGTCTGGGGTTCATGATCTGGTTCTCGTGGCAGGTCTTTTCAGTAGGGGAGATGTTCGTGGGAATCGTGGTCATATCGTTGATCGGTTTCGTTTTGACTACCCTCATAGAAAGACTTGAACGGGTAGTTATTCCCTGGAAAGTATAGCAGTTTACCTTATAAAATATTGCGGAGGTGAAATATGAAGAAGAGTATCTGTTTTTTGACGGCAATCCTTTTCAGTATTGTTGCTCTCAAAGCTGCGTACTGTGCGACCGAGACGGTGCAGCTTCACTACGTGCCGAGCCTGTATGCGGCACCTTTGTTCGTCGCCCAGGAGAAAGGTTTTTTTGAGCAGATGGGCTTGAAGGTCGACATGAAACCCATAACTGCTGTCACCGAATCGATTCCGCTTCTTTCGAGCGGCCAGATCGATGTCGCCACGGGGGGGTATGGGGCAGGCATCTTTTCCGCGATCAATGAGGGCATCGATATTCGTATTGTCGCTCCCATGGGCGTCGTGGGAAAAGATCGAACGGCGCCGAATCCGTTGCTCGCCCGGAAGGCATCAGGGATCACATCTGTAAAGCAACTGAAGGGCAAAAAGGTGGCGTGCGCGGGTGCACTGGTCGGCGGCTCAGGCTTTCAGCTCATCCAGATCCTAGAGGCCCACGGTCTTTCAGGGAATGACGTTATCATCAATAACCTGAGATTCCCCGATCAGGTTGTGGCAATCACCCAAGGCGCCGTAGATGCCGCCATGTCGAGTGAGCCTTTTGCGACAAAATTGATTAAGGAAGGCGTTGCCCTCCCCATCGCATACCCAAAGCCGGGAACGTCTGTCACGGGTCTGCTCTACAGCGGGAAGCTCATGAAGGAGCGGCCCCAGGTGGCCAAGAATTTTATGGTGGCATTGATGAAGGGATTCAGGGAAGTCCAGGGCGATAAATTCATCAGCCCGGAAAACCTGCATATCTTCAACAAGCATACGAAAGTGGCCATCGAGATCATACGAGAGGTTGCCACGTACGATTACGACCCCGATCTTGTCCTCAATACGGCAACGCTTATGGAACAGCAGGCAGTATACATGCGATATGGAGCCTTGAAGTACACGAAACCTCTGACGCCGGAACAGTTTGTCGACGAATCGTACATCAAGCACGCGCTCTCCGTGCTCGGTCCTTACAAGAGGAAATAGGGCTGCCGGGGTTGATGTCTTGATGCGAACAGACGAATAAAGGGGGAGGAAGATGTCTGACCGGGCTGTGTGGAAAGAGAGCGATGTCCTGATTGTCGGAGGCGGGGTGTCAGGTATGATCGCCGCTGTTGCCGCGGCGAGAACCGGGGCAAAGACGCTTCTCGTCGAAAGCAACGCATTCTTTGGCGGAACAGCAACCGCGTCGATGGTCCCCCAGTTTTTTGCCTTATACCATAATGAGGAGCCTGTGGTCAGCGGTATTCCCCAGGAGCTCCTGGGCCGACTGGAATCTGCAGGTGGAAGTACAGGGTTTAGGCGCTTCCTCATGGCCGAGCTGACGGATACGCCTATCCTGATGGTGAGCTTCCCCTTTGACCCGGAGATCATGAAAATAGTCCTCGACGAGTTTCTGATGGAGGCGAACGTAGAGCTTTTACTTTGCGCAAGAGCAGTGGATGTGCTCGTAGATCGGGGAAAGGTTACAGGTGTCGTTGTGGAAGGACTTTCAAAGAGGAGGGTTCTCTCTGCGAAATGCACAGTCGATGCGACCGGGGATGCGGTCGTTGCCTATAAGGCAGGCGTGGAATGTCTTCCCGAGCCGAGCTCTACGCCAGCTATCAGGCAGCCCATGAGCCTTATCTTCAGATTGACAGGAGTGGACGTTGCAATGGCTCGATCCGTTCCACGAGAAGAGAAGATGAAGTTGCTACGAGAGGGACTGGAGAGCGGGGAACTGATCTGGAAAAGCGTGGGTTTTTCCACGACCCCCTCGGGCACGGATGCGATCATGATGTCCAGTCGGGTCATGGGATTCGATTCCTTGAACGAGGAGGATATGACAAAGGCTCATATCACCGGACGAAATCAGGTAAAAAAGATAGTGAAGTTTCTGCAAAGAAAGTTCCCGGGATTTGAGAAGGCCCACCTCGTCAGCATCGCTCCCTACATAGGAGTACGGGAGTCCCGCCAGATCTTAGGAGAATACGTCCTTACCGAAGATGACGTGCTGACGGCCCCGGTTTTCCCTGATGCGATCTGTCTTGGCAGCGGACCTCTCGATGTTCATGATTCTGCAGGAATAAGTCTTCTCTTGAAGATGCCCAAAGCCCCTTTCGGTATTCCCTACCGCTGCATGGTTCCGAAGACGATCGATGGGCTCATCATCACAGGAAGGTGCATTTCGGGCACACGAAACGCCATCGCCACTGTCCGGCACATGGGTACGGCTATGGCGCTTGGACACGCGGCAGGCACTGCCGCAGCTTTGTCGGTTAAGACGCATCGAGAGCCTCGCTCCATCGACGTTGAGTTGCTTCGTTCAACACTGATCGAACAGGGTGCAATGATTTCACCGCCTGGATAGAATCTAGTCATCATTTTGCGAACGTTTCCAATTTATGGTAAAAGGAGGTAATGATGAGAAAGCAGGCATGTTTTCTGGCGTTGAGTCTTGTCGCTGCTGGCACTCTTTTTTTCTCACCGAGTGTGAAGGCGGCGGAAATAGTCAAGATTCACTATGTCCCCGGCCTCTATGCGGCCCCATTGTTTGTCGCAGCGGATAAGGGCTTCTTTGATCAGGCAGGCATCAAGGTTGACATGAAGCCGACAACGGCAGTGACAGAGGTAGTCCCGTTCCTCTCGACGGGTCAGATCGACGTGGCCACCGGCGGGTACGGTGCTGGCATTTTCTCCGCCATCAGCGACGGGATTAACATCCGCATTGTCGCTCCCATGGCGATCACCCCTCAAGATAGGTGTCCCGGTGGGTTGGTGGTCCGAGAGAATTCAGGGATCAAATCGGTAAAGGAGCTTAAAGGAAAAAAAGTAGCATGTGCGGGCGGTCTGGTGGGTGGATCCGGCTTTCAACTCATCGAGATCCTCGAAGGGCATGGCCTTTCGGGAAATGATGTCATCATCAATAACCTGAGGTTTCCCGATCAAGTGGTGGCCCTGACACAGGGAGCCGTGGATGCCGCGATGGCGAGCGAACCTTTCATGACCAAAATGAAACAGGAGAAGATAGCCACCTTGCTCGAATGCTCGGCGCCAGGCACGGCTGTCACCGGGGTTGTCTATGGCCTGAAATTTATGAAAGAGCGGCCCCAGGTGGCAAAGAATCTTATGGTCGCCCTCATGAAGGGATTCAGGGAGATCCAGGGTGAAAAATTTTTCACTCAGGAACATTTGGAAATCTTCAACAAATATACGAAGGTGGCACCCGAGGTCGTGAAGCAGATCGCCACATTTGATTGGGATTCCAATATGGATATCGGGACCAAGACCCTTCTGAAGCAGCAGGCGACATACATGAAGTATGGCTCTTTGAAGTACAAGACGCCGTTGAAGCTTGAGCAGTTTGTAGACGAAACGTATGTGCAACACGCCCTTTCCGTTCTTGGCCCTTATAAGAAGAGATAGGAAAGAGGGATGTCTTCTGGAATACAGTGGGGGTGAGGCAATTCATGCAACCGAGAGTCTATGTAACAAGGTTACTGCCGCCGCAGGGTGAGGAACTGCTCCGCGAGCGGTGCGAGGTGATCGTTCACCCCCGTGAGGAGCCGCCCACAAGGGAAGAGGTGATCGAGAACATCCGGAATAAGGATGCCATCCTCTGTCTTCTCACCGACAGGATCGATGGCGATGTGATTGCTGCTGGCGAAAATATCAGAGTGATCAGCACCATGAGCGTCGGTTTCTAATGGGAATGGGTGAAAATAAGACCTTGAATAATTGATTAAATCATTCGAATGAAGAGGAGGAAGGTGAAACCAATCATGATCAGGGAAGTCACCCAGGCAATGGCGTTGAAGATGAGACCATTTGTATATTCCATCATCAACTTCTTATCATTGATGAGCAAAAGCATGAAGATGAGAACGACGGGAAGAACCATTCCATTGATCACCTGTGAGAAGTACATGATCGGGATCAAAGGAAAGTTAGGATAAAGGATGATCCCTGCTCCTAAAAAGATGATCAAGGAGTAGAACCCATAAAATTGAGGAGCCTCCACAAACTTTTTATCAATCCCTGCTTCCCAGCCCAATCCTTCACAGATGAGATAGGTCGTGGAGAGAGGAAGGATCGAAGCCGCGAAGAGAGAGGCGTTGACCAGCCCGAAGGCAAAAAGATAAGTACAATACTTGCCAGCCAAAGGCTTGAGAGAAAGGGCTGCATCCTTGGCCGTTTCGATCCGGACTCCGTGTTTGAAGAGGGTTTCTGCACAGACGAGGATGATGAAGAAGGCTACGATGTGGACCATGACTCCTCCCATGACCACATCGAACCGGGCAAACTTATAATCCTCAATTTTGATCCCTTTCTCTACAATCGAAGCCTGAAGGTAAAATTGCATCCAGGGTGCAATCGTCGTCCCCACCAAGCCAATGAGCATTGTCATTTCTGAAGGTTGAAGACTGAGTTGAGGGTTCAAAAATTGTTGAAACACGTACCCCCAATCCGGTTTGACGATGATGCCTGTAATGATATAAGAAATGTAAAAGACGCATGCCACCAGAAAGGCCTTCTCCACAGACTTATAGGTTCCCTTTACTACCATCCACCAGACCAGAAATGCACTCAAAGGAACAGAAATGAATTTGTTGACCCCAAAGACCTCCATTCCTGCCGCTACCCCTGCAAATTCGGAAAGAACATTCCCCATATTCGTTAAGAAAACACCGATCATCAGATAGAAGGTAATTTTGGCGCCGAATTTTTCACGGATCAGATCAGAAAGACCTTTTCCGGTCACCACACCCATCCGGGCACACATCTCCTGAACCACGATCAGCGCGACCATAATAGGGATCAAGGACCAGATGAGTTTGAGTCCGAATTCTGCGCCAGCTAAGGAGTAGGTGGTGATACCGCCGGCATCGTTATCGACATTGGAGGTGATGATACCTGGCCCCATCAGGATAAAGAAGAGGCCAACGGTCCTCCACAGAGAGCGCTTCGAACTCGAAATCCATTTTGTATAATCTGTCATACTAGGCTGATTCCTTGATAATGCTTAGAGAATTTAAGTCTTTTGTCTGAGGGTTAGGGTTAAGATGCCCGTTTCGTCGAGGGGTTAAGTGTTTGGTCTAAAAAACTTAACCCTCTCACTTTAAACCAGACTGGCTTCCTCACCTTAACCCAACTACTGGTTCCACGGTTTTGGGTGACGAAGCTGTTATGGCAATACCTTTGGAATTTGGTTTTATTTACCCTGCATCAGGTGCCAAGACCTCTAAAACGCTCCGGAAACCGATCACTCCTTTCAGATGGATCCCTTCGTCCACAACAGGGATGGCTCGAAATCCATACTTCGCAAATGCCTCCACCACCTCATTCTGATGTTCATCAAATTTAACGCTCACCACTCTGGAAGTTTGGATTTGGGAGAGAGGTTGATGGGATTGGGCTGTTAGGAGGTCTCGAATGCTTACCACACCCTGTAGCACCTCCTCTTCATCGACCACATAGATGTAGTCGACGATGTCTAAATTGGGGGCTTCCGCCTTTAACCGGGCCATCGCTGTTTCTATGGTCACCCCGGGCGTCAGGCTGAGGTAGGCAGTGGTCATCAATCCACCTGCTGTCTCGTCGGGGTGAACGAGGAGTTCTCTCAAGTCTTCTGCTTTTTCCTGCTCCATCCCTTCAAGGATCTCTTCAGCTCTCTCCTCAGGGAGATCGGCAAGAAGATCGGCAGCATCGCTGGGCGACATCTCCTCGACAATATCTGAAGCCTTCTCCACGGAGATCGTCTCGATGAGGGCTTTCTGAATCTTCGGGTCGATTTCCTCCAGGGCCTCAGCAGCGGTCTCTGTATCCAGGGCATGGAAGACAGCAGATCGTTCCCGACCGCTCAGATCCTCGATAATATCGGCCAAATCTGCCGGGTGGAGGTGCGACAATTTTTTTTGAGGCACGCTCAGATGGAGGAGATCTGAGCCGGAGAGAAGTTGGACATAT
>Ga0315279_10009737_pt1 | contig 11400 bp, 12 predicted proteins | sample YL17G06_20_MG_FD_203694 | JGI IMG/M metagenome (GOLD analysis project Ga0315279, IMG submission 203694) | Sediment microbial communities from Yellowstone Lake, YNP, Wyoming, USA - YL17G06_20 | ecosystem: Environmental > Aquatic > Freshwater > Lake > Sediment | place: USA: Wyoming | collected...
GCAGCTTATAATTACAAAAAGCAGGAACAATAAGTAATGGTTCATTTTAAATCTCTGTTCATTATTTTGAGCCAATGGAGAAGCGTCTGGTTTGGAGAAATCCTTCTTCTGGGCATTCACTGCCAGGGTTGCAACCAGACATGCATTGGTAATGAGAATTAGTTTTTTCATTTCGATTTTTCTTTTCATAGTTTGTTTTGTTATTCCTTAGGTCCCAATTCTTTGATAATTTTAGTGCTCACCCAATAAGAGCGGCTGTCTTTATATCCTTTGTTGGTCGGATAACCGCCGCAGAAAAACAAATAGGCTCCGTCGGCGCTCAGGCTGGGGAACCAGATATTATCTATCTTGAGCTTGTGGGAGAGGCACTGTGTCGGCGTCCAGCGGCCGTCTGCCGTCCTGAAACTGACGTAGAGATTCATCGTGCGCGAATGTCCATCCGATCGGTCAGAGGTGAAAAGGGGATAGCTTTTGTCAGGGGCAATCACGGGATCGAGCTCGAAGTACTCCGAGTTAATCGCCGGCCCCATCCGCACCGGCTCCGCATAAGCTCCATTTCTCCATTCCGAATAATAAATGTCGATTTGGGCGGTGCCGTGTCCGGGGGCGCCGTGCGCGCCTGTCGACTCCTCACGTGTGAAAAACAGGGTGCCGTCCTCGGCCAAGGAGGGTGCGCTCTCATCCGTCGTTGAGAGGTTCACCGGAGGCCCCAAAGGAACGGGATCTCCCCATCCATCGGATGTTTTCTCCCTGTACCAGATGTCTTTGTCCTTGGGAGCGCCCGCCCCCTGAAGCGGCCGCCGGGAATGGAAATAGAGTCTTTTCCCGTCGGCGCAGTAGGACATGGAGTTCTCCACGTATTCGATGGAAAAAAAGGCCGGCTCGGGTGTGGACCATATTCCCTTGGGGGTCTGACGCGCCGTCCAGCGGGACTGGACAGGCGCCGCGTTGCAGGTCCAAAAGAGCTCCAGGCCGTCAGGGGAAAAGACGATTTTACCGTGGAGCAGGCTGAATCGCGACAGGATGCCGGGGGCGAAAATCTCCGGCACGATACCCGGCGGTTTCTGGCCCAGGTAGGGGCCGGCGAGTTTTGGAAAATCGCTTTGCTGAGCATGAATGATTTGAACTGCAACCAGCAGCAAACAGCTGAAAAGAATTAGTTTTTTCATTTCACGGACTCAGACGAGTTCCCCTTTACCGGTCGCTGGCAAACGAGAAATGCTGCGAGACGACGACCCAGCGGCCGTCCCGTTTCTCCACGACGCCGGTCCACCGGGTGTTCTCCCAGGTGGCCGGCTCGCCCTTGTAGGTGTTGATGTCGTCGAGGATGCAGAAAAACCAGGCGACCTCGCCGCAGCGGGCGAATTTGATTTCCAGGTCCTTGAGTTCGTGCCGGACATACTTGAAATCGGGACTCATCCAGAAGGGGACGTTCTGCTTGACGTCCTCGAAACGCTTGATGATTCTTTTCGTGGGCGTGACGCTGATGTAATCCTCGTCATTGGCGATCGAGCCGTAGAAAAGGTTGAGGTCTTTGGTCTTCGCCCAGCCGATCACCGAGCTGACGACCTGGGCGATCTTCTGCTTCTCTGCTTCTTGGCCTTCGGCTTGTTGGACGGCAACTTGAGAGCTCGTCCGCGCCAGGCAAAGGTGAGCTTTCGAGTCAAGCTGTTTGGAATCGGCTGGCTGACAGAATGAGAAACAGCTTAATATTAAGCTGAGTAAGATGGCTGCGAATTTGGCTTTCATTTCTTCACCTCCTAAAACTCCTGGATTCCAGAGGATAAGAATTTGCTTTATCGCCCGGGTCTGGGGGTGCGTTCGAAATCGGATTGAAACCCAATCCCGATCTCGTCCATGAATATATTCCAGCCCTGGGGTGATGTTAAAAAGGTTGGCCGCGTGAAATAACTCGCCGGATGGTTCAAGCCGGCCGGCTCCGGCGCCGATGAACCCAAAAACCAGCCGGACCTCGCCCCTCCAGCTCGGAAACCATCACGGAAACTATTCGACGGGGGGATCGGCGACCATGGCCAGGTCCGGCACGGTGCGCTCCGGCGGCGGCTTCTCCGCCGCGAATGTCAGCTTGAGGTGGTCGATGATCCGATCGACGACCGCGTCCTCCGTGAGGAAGGCTACAACCTTCGTCCGGCCTCCACATTTCGGGCAGGTCATGGGATCCACTTCGTAGACCTTCCGGATCATCGCCGCCCAGCCCTTTGAAGGAACCGGATTGATCTGCGCCTCAGCCAGCCGCAGGGCGAACGGGCTCAGGCCCGCTTTCCGGACTTTCCCCCGATGGGCGTTGGCATGGGGACACTTCTGGTATGGCGGTCTGCTCGTGAATTATTTATCCCTTAGCTTTTTCAGATTTTCTTTCACCCGGGTATTCTGTGGAGTGATTCTTAGTGACTTCTCATAGCTTTCAATAGCCAATATTTTGTTTCCAGCCTTCGCGTATACATCACCAAGACTTTCATACGCATCAGCGGAATCTGGATATATTTTTACTATGTATTGGTAGACTTTTATGGCTTCCGGAAGATTTCCTTTTCGGACAAGGTTGCGGCCTACACTGGCGGCTGCATCTTCGGTAGGTTTGCATTCAAACCCAAATTTTTCGGATAATGAAGCGTAATGCTCCACAAGTTTCCCCGAGTCATCCTCACCCAGATACTCCCAGCGGGAAAAGAGAAGTTCCAGTCCGTCATAAGTTGACCGCAGCGGGCTCGAGTTGTGTCTGTCGTTGGGCATGAAAGCAAATTTCCATTTAAAATCTTTGGGCGCTTGAGTTTCAAGAATGTTGACCAGTTTGTCGGTTGAAGACCGAGTGTTGGAACCGTCGCCTTCACTGTAGGTCATGTAAAGATATTTCTTCAAGGACATTTGGGGGTCGAACACCTTGCCGGCCTTAGTCACTTCCGATCCGCCATTCCAAAACAAGGCAGGGCTGATGGAAATATAGGCACCGAAAAGCTGTGGTTCACTCAACAGGGTGTGAATTACAAATAGCCCTCCCAGTGAATGACCAACAAAAATGTGATAAGTCTCAGTCCGGTAGTTTGTATTCATATAGGGCAGGAGTTCATCTTTCAAGAAGGCCAAAAATCTTGCTCCGTCCCCGGTATCGGATGGACCTGGATTGTCTGCGTCTCGTGTCGGAGGCGAGAAATCACGAAACCTGTCCGTATTGACAATGGCAACGACGATCATTTTGGGGGCCTTGTTTATCTTCGATAGAAATTCGACCATCCCTGCAGTGGGAAGAAAAAAGAAATCGCCGTCCAATAAGAAAATAACCGGGTATTTCATTGGCGAACTTGAATAATTATCAGGAAGATAAACCAGAAAATGTCTGTCTTCATTGAGAATATCGGAATGGATTTTAAAGGTTTCGCCAATGATGATTTTATTGCCCTGCCCGAGGCGGTCGTGTGATAAGGCATCTTTATCCGCTTGCCCGTAAGAAATACTGGCTGATAATATGAATACCGTAATAAACGCCGGTATAACACGGAATACTGTTTTTATTATCAACTGTACCAACCTTTGAGTGAATTTTTCAAAGAACAATCCGTCTCCTTTTTCAAGCCGGAGAGGGACACTAATCTTCAGTGAGTCAATCGGTTTTCATTTTCAGGAAACAAATGTAATCCAGCGGCAGGAAGCAGTCGACGCGGAAAAGCTCGAAGCCGGCCTCCCCCGCTTCCTTCTTTATTCTTTCCAAAATGGTCGCGGGCCGTCCCGATTGGGCCGGCAGTCCGAACGCCGCTCTCTCGTTGTTGATTTCCGTATCGGTGGGTTCGATGAGGACGAGAGGCGCGCCGGCCTTGAGACTCGGCTTCAAGTTCTTCAGAAGAGTGACGGGGGGAGCATCGATTTCGTGGTAGACCCAGATCATGATGGCCATGTCCAGGGATTGTTTCGGAAAGAGGGGATCGTCTTCCTTCCCGAGGATCGTCTCGACGTTGAGAATCTTATCGCGCTGGCACCGTTCGCGGATCCGGGACAAGGCGTTGGCGTTGATGTCGTTGGCAAAAATCTTGCCGGCCTCTCCGACGCGCTTCGCCAGATGGACCGTATAACGACCGTTCCCGGCGCCGATTTCGCCGATGACCATCCCCGGCTTAAGGCCGATCGCGTCCATGACTTTTTCCGGCGGCTGCATTTTTTCGTTGATGGCCTTTTCCCATTCATCCAGCCGTTTTTGATGAACCTGGGGCGGCGCCCCGTGTCTTGCGAATATCCGGCCGGTGATCTTCCAGCCATCCTTGAATTTATAGAGAGACAGAAAATCGGTGAGATCATGAACGTTGTCGTTATAAATATCGACCCGGGCTACGGCGGCCCGCCCCTCGAGCCCGAGGACCTTGATGTCAGCCGTCGTTCTCCCGTTCCACCTATCCTTCAGAATCCACTTCTGGCGGTCGAGGACGATGAGCCACTGTTTCAGCGACATCGTCGTTAATCCGCGACTGTTCAAGTCTTGAATAACGAAGTTTTCATGGAAGCCTTTGCTCATGGCCTTGGTGTCGACGTCGTTATAGGCGCCGCCGATGTAGGCTTCTTGGATGAGGGAGACGATATTCTTCTCCTCTTCCGGGGCGGATTGGGCCAATCCGAGGTTGACCGAAAATACCGCGGCCAGGACGAAGCCGGCGAATGTTTTGGTCTTCATTATTCGTCCTCCTTTTTTGGGATACGCCTGCGATTCGTTCACGTTTCTCTATACGCCGGAGCACGCCGCTGAGGCAGTTTTTCCTTGCGAAATTCTCGGGAAGCTTGTGAAACGCGCAAAGACGGCTTAAGGCAAAAGGAGTTTCTTGATGTCCTTGTATTTCTTCCGGCTCACCGGCAAAGTTTCGCCGGAGGAAAGCTCTAACGCATATTTGCTCCCGCCCAGGGATGACAGATTCTTCACGTCTCGAATGTCGACGATGTAGGATTTATGGATCCGGATGAAATGCGTCGGGAGGACGGCATTCAGTCGGGCCAGTGACTTGTCGTGCAGTTCCGCGGCCCCGTTCTTCATGATGAGTTCCGAATAGATGCCGGCTCCCCTGATGTATCTTATTGTCGCGATGTCGATGAGATGAAGTTTTCCGGTTTTTCGGACGGCCAGGTATTTTGTCGGGCAGAAATTCTTCGCCTCGACGGCTTCGAGCCGCGAGAAGGCTTTATGCAGCCGCTCCAGGGTGAACGGTTTCCCGATAAAATCCAAGACGCCGTACTCAAACGCTTCGACGGCCCTGCCCGTATGGGCCGAAACGATGATCGTCTGAAAAGCGCCCGAAACGGCCTGCTTCAGTAGCTCGAAACCATCCCGGCCGTGCAAATTCAAGTCGAGGAGCAGAACGTCAACGGGATGTTCAAACAGGTATTCCATGGCCTCGAGCAAGGATTTTTTCACGACGATCTTCGTCAGCTTTTTCCGGAGAATTTCCCTAGTGAACCTTTCTAGACGGCCGGCCAGCAGGGGTTCATCCTCGACGATAGCGACGATCATTTCATCCCTTCCTAGTCCTCGACAATTTCGATGACTACTTCCCATCCGCCGGCCACAGGGCCGGAGGATAATTTCCATCGGCCCGGAAATGATTCTTCCAGACGGGCTTCGACATATTTCAGCCCCGTTCCCTTCTTGACCTCTGCCCGAATCGTTCCGGTCTCGCTGTCGTTGAAGACGGTGTATCGAGTGAATTTGGGAAATCTTTGCTTCGTTAGCTTGAATTCGCCCTGCTTCTTGTCGACATGTCCATGGGTGATGCCGTTCTCGATGATCGTATGCAATATCCCCGGCGGAATCTTTTCGGCGCCTTCGACGCCGGCCACGAAAAAGGCATAATGGGCTCCCTTCCGATATTCCATGATCTTCAGGTGGGCCTGGCAAATTTTGAGTTCTTCGGACAAGGAAATCAATTTTTCGCCGGAGACCTTTGAAAACAACCGAAACTCCTCGGCCAACGCCTCGACAAGCCTGGAGGCTTCGTTCGGACTTTGCTCGATGAGTTCCTGCAAGGACGCGAGGGTGTTGAGGATGAAATGCGGCTGGATGTTTCTTTTCAGAAGCTCGTTCTCCAGGCGGGCCGACCGGAGAAACGCTTCTCTTCGTTGGCGGTATTGAACGGCGATTTCCCTCGAGGACAGGATCGAGATGCAAACGACAAATACAACAATCCCCAGGTAGTATCCGTTGGACACGATTCCGCGGTTTCCCAGCCGCGAAAAAACGGTCAGTCCCGTCAAGCCGAGCAGGATGAAGAGGCCGCCCTCTTTTCTTTTGGACAAGGCATAGGCGACGATCAGAAAAGGAATGACCGTCGAGATTTCGTAATGGATTCGTTCTTTCGCGACGCCCAACGGCAAGAAAAAAACAACCGAGCTGAAGACGACGATGACCGCCGAGGGGACCTTCTGTGTCTTGTGATACGAAAACTTGGTGATCAGATAGGCCAGGAGGGAGAGATGGGCCAGCATGTACATGATGATGTTGATATCGCCGATTCCCAGAGTCAGCGTTTTTTCGACGCTCTCCAGCGTCCTGAAGGGCAAGACGTAGGCCCGGCGCGCGTTGGCCACACAGAAAACGCTGAAGAAGATGTACTCGATATGGCGATTGAATCCGAAGAAGAGAACGACCCCGAAGAGCGCCGAGGCGAAAAGGATCGCCATGTAGAACGTTCTTATGTACTGTGTCTCGACGCGAGGTTCGGCCAAAACCGGATCCATTCCGGCCTCGAGAGGACCGACGGCGAAGATCCGCAAGGCCGATTCGTCGCTCCGGCCGATTTCTATCGTCCCCGCCCGGGAAGGAACAGCCGCGCAAATGACCAGGATAAAGGGGAGATATTTTCGATGCCTTAAATTCATTCTTTCTTGACTGTCGTCTCCTTTCCCTGTCGTCCGCGCTCGTGTCTATCCGAGCACAAAACGACACTTTCCCCGGCAATAAAACGATATTCTCGACCACGCCCGGGAGTTCAGGAAGTTGGGAGGGACCTTCCGGGCGGGCGCGAGCTTTCTAAGAAGGGTTTCTCATTCTCCTTTTCTGACACTGGTTTCCTATTGATAATCAAGGAGATAGGGATTATTTTGACTACGGCAACCCCCGCTGCGGGTTCGCCCGGATCCGCTGCCCGCGCTGGCGGACGGAACATCTGTTGACGTTTTCCTGCAAGACCCGGGGCTTCTGTCCCTCGTGCCATGCCAAGCGGCTGGAGGGATGGGGGGAGTGGATGAAGGAGACGCTCCTCCTCGATGTCGCTCACCGCCAGGTCGTCTTCACGATCCCGAAGATGTTGCGCGTTTTCTTCAAGTTCAAGCGTAAGCTTCTCGGGGATCTTTGCTGCGGCGCTGTCCGATCGATTCTTCTTTATTTTCAGGCCGTGGCGGGGACGGCCCTCGAGCCTGGGATTGTCGCCGTCCTCCAGACCTTCGGGGACCGGATCAATCTTCACGTGCACCTCCATTTTTTGGTGACCGAGGGCGGGGTGGACGAGGCGACGTTTCGCCTGTACTCATGAACCGGTTTGCGGCTCCATGAGTGCGGCCGGGGAGAGCGGGGGATATTTCATGGATTGATGATCAGGCGGGAGCGGGAGTCCGGCATGTTTCCTAATTACACTTCAAAATGGACAACATGGATGTAGCCCGTGATCGATCCATCACCTGGGAAGCGAGCACGGCTGGTCGGGCGTCCGCTGGTACGTTACGATGTGCTTTTATGATCATTTGCCCCTGACAAACTCGATCACATGACCCGGTTGCCAGGACCCCGTCATGTTCTGAAAAAAGCGGTCGGTCAGTTTGCCATCGGCGCTGACTTCGAAGGTATTGCGGTAATCGTATGTCTTCCCATTCATGGTCATCCGACCGCAAACGGTGATTTTGCCTTCTTCCAGGGTGACTATACCCCGGTCGGCGTTGCCGCGGCTGTTGATATTCATCAAGCAGACCTTCTGTTCGTTCACGTCCCAATAGATGTACCCTTCGAGGAAGAAGGGAAAATCGGGAATGGAGCGGGTATAGTGGATCACCTTGCCGTTCCACAGAGCCTCATACGCCTGAGTAATCCGGAGCGTTCGCTTGCCGTCTGGCAGTGTAAACTCCCCCTGCCAGGGTCGGCCCAGGAGGGGTTCGAGAAAAGTTAGCTTCTCATGGAGCCCTTCGGCCTTCAGAGGAAGGCTGACACTTGCGGCCACCAGCAGAACCATACTGAACACATGTCTCATTCTAGTCATCTTGACCTCCATCTCCACACACCTGGCCAGAAGCCTCCACTGTCTATTCTCTGGCCGTGTAGCCGAATTCTCTTGAATTCGGCACGTGCCCCCTGAAATGCCTTCCGGATTTCTTTAATCCGGGATCTGCATCGAAACCAAGAAGGGGATGGCTCCCCAAGAGAACCATCCCCTTTTTTTGGGGGGGGTTCGCCGATTGGCCCGCAAGAGAGCTGGCGTCGATGTCAATACCTGTCACGTGCGCTTCTTCTATTTACTGATTCCCACAGAAGTTGAGCTTTCGGGGGACGACGAATCCTTGATACATCTGACCGAGAAGCCCATCATTTTGCCGAAGTTGTCCCGGCGCGCATTCCGGTCATCATAGACCAGGTGCCTGCGCCAAGCATTCGATGGAGAGGATTCCGTTTCTCTGCCATCCAAATCTGATTCCCTATTTTAACGGTTCTGTAAACATGGCCGTCAGCGTCTTCAACCGGCTTTGCCTTTTCAACAATGATGCCGATTTGATTTTGTGACGATGTCATATGGCCAATCATCACCCCGAAAACTAGGATGAATAAATTGAAAAGCTTAGCTAATCGTTTCTTCATCGGCAACCTCTTTTGAAAATTGAATTCATAACGGGAAAGACACGAGGCTCTATTCCGGCATTGACGCGATTTCGAGCCTCCTCCGCGAGCCCAGCTGACCTCCTTCATTATTCGGATTGGCCAGCACAATTCTAGGACCGCCGCCGATTTGATTCTATAGGAATTTGCTTTTTGAGCGCGACAGTATGCCTCCCCCCTGTGGTCTCGATCTTCCCCTCCAACCCTCGTAAGGCAGCATAAAAGAGAGAGCCCGGGAGGCGTCAAGGAGGGTTTGGGTGCGGGGGCAGGTCAGTCGATGATCCCGCTTCCCGGCGCATGGACCCTGAGGACGCAGAGATAATCGAGCCTCAAGAACGTCTCGATCCGGACGACTTCGAAACAATGCATCAGAATTTTTCGATAAACACCATTTAGCAAAGAATCTCCTTGTTGACCTTTGGCTTGAATCTGCTGCGGATCCATTTCAATAAGATCTTTCACCTTGGCCACGTCATTTTTCTTCACTGCGTCAAATATCTCCTGCGCTTGCATCATGGGTGTTGCCAGCAGCAGAGCTATAACGACTAAAATTGATCTTGATGTTTTCATCTCGATTTCTCCCTTCAATGATTTTTTTGGGAATCTTTATCTATTTCTTCTCCAGCTTTTTCAGCGCCTCTATCGCATGAGTATTCTGAGGATTCAATTCGAGCGATTTTTTGAAGCTTTGAATCGCCGCCGCGGTATCCTTTTTCAGCCTATAGGCATCGCCGAGGGCGTCATATGCCCGCCAGGATTGCGGGAACCTGGAAACGGCCGTCCGCAAAATGAGTATGGCGCTATCCAAATCACCCATTTCGGCGAACTGGCGGCCGTGGTCGATCACGTAATCCTCACCGGGAACGATGAAACGCTCCGTATTGTCCGCAAGCCGGAGGTATTCACCGACGGCCGCCGGGATCCCGGCATGCATGGCGATATCCTCCGAGATGTACTGCGCCAGGCTGTATTTGATTCGGATGTGATCGTAAGGCTTGCCGTTGAGCAGTTGATGGATCTTCAGGACCATTTCGTCGCCCTCGTCGCGGAAGCTGAGGTTGCTGAGGATGATGACGACCCGGTCCTTGTCGCTGAAATGATAGTGATGCGATTTGAACAGCTTGCAGGTCCCGTCATGCCAGAAGAACGTCCGCCTCTCCTTGGATCCAGGACCCTCGACGACGGAGATCTCTCCCGCGAACCCGTTTCCGCAGGTTCCGAACAGCTCCTTGGCCAGCGCCGGGGAGATATTGGAGATGGGCGGTTCCGACTGGACGTTCCTCATCTTCAGGTACATTTCCGTATACTGCCGCGATAGCAATGTGTTCGAGGAGATCGCCATGCTGAACTTGAACAGATCCCCGACCGTCGAATACATGAATCCCGCGCTGAATTGGACGACGCCGGGATCATAAGAATTCACGTCTTCGTTCCAGGTGATGTATCGGTCCGGAAGCTTCTGGTACGAAACGGCTCCGTTGTCCAGCGCTTGCCCCTTCTTGGCGCAACCGGTATCCGCCATGCCGAGCGGGTCCAGGATCTGTCCCCTGAGAACCTCCTCATAGGTCTTGCCGGTGATCTTTTCGATGATCAGACCCAGTAAATAATAGCCGGCATTGGAGTACGCGTAGCCCTTCCCCGGCTCAAAACGGAGCCCTTCTTCCGATTGCTGCTTGATGAATTCCTGAAGAAACTCCTCCTTTTTCGACGCGGAGTAGTACTTCTCGATCCCTTCCGGCAAGCGTAAACCGGAAGCATGGTTCAGAAGCATTTCAATCGTAATGACCTTGCCGATATCCGCAGGGAATTGAGGTATGAAATCCGAAATGGCGTTCTCGAGCCTGATCTTGCCTTTCTCCAGCAGTTGCGTAATCAGCATGGCCGTGAACTGCTTGGTGATGGACCCGATCATGAATTTCGTCTCGGGCGTGTTGGGCATATTCCGGTCGACGTCGGCCAGCCCGTATCCTTTGGCGAATACGACCTTGCCTTTCTCTGCAACCAGGACGGTGCCCATGAAATGATGATGGGCAACGTACTCATTGACCAGGTTATCGATCCTGGGCGGCAGGGATTGTGAACACCGCTGGAAGAAGAATCCCGTGGAGACCATTAAAAAAGATAATACAATTCTGATACAACGTTTCTTTTCCATGACTTTACTCCTTTATTTTGAGTTCAACTTTCATTTCTGAAAGAAATATTCTATTTTTAGAAGGACGTGAGCGGCACAGAGTCTTAGATCCCTCGTTCATATCGGAGTGAATCGACGGGCTTGGCGGTGGCGGCCTTATGGATTGGCAGCCTATTGTTAGCCGGGGTTCGACAGTCATAGGTCAACGATCCGTGCTAACTGACAGATTATCATGGGATTACGAGGAAAGCAAAAAATAGGCGTGTGCCTACGGTTTTAGGCCCTCAACTGGACGTCATAAAGGGCCGGCGGATGCGCTATCTTCAACTGATTCAAAAGGTTAGCCTGCTCCGCGGTCAGTTCCGTTCTCTGGAATATACGTCCATCTTTTGAGGAAAATTCTCCCAGATGACAA
>Ga0315279_10009738_pt1 | contig 11399 bp, 10 predicted proteins | sample YL17G06_20_MG_FD_203694 | JGI IMG/M metagenome (GOLD analysis project Ga0315279, IMG submission 203694) | Sediment microbial communities from Yellowstone Lake, YNP, Wyoming, USA - YL17G06_20 | ecosystem: Environmental > Aquatic > Freshwater > Lake > Sediment | place: USA: Wyoming | collected...
TTGCTTTCCGACGCCATGCACAACGCCAGCGACGTTGTTGCGCTGATTCTGGCTCTGGCGGCGCGTGTGGTAGGGCGGCGGCCGCCATCTCCGCGCCACACATACGGCCTTGCCCGCATGGAGGTTCTGACGGCTCTTTTGAACGGCGCTGTGCTGCTCGTGGTAGCCACGCTGATTTGCCGGGAGGCCGTTGGAAGAATTCTGCGCCCCGAGGCCGTTCATGCCGGAGTCATGTTCTGGGTGGCCCTTGTGGGGCTTGTCGCCAATCTGGCGTCGGTCCTTCTTCTGCGTCGCCATGCGCATGACGACCTGAACCTGCGCGGGGCATTTCTGCATCTGGCGCAGGACACATTGTCTTCCGTGGCGGTTGTCCTGGCCGCGTTGTTCTTAGGATGGCGCTATGGGGCTTACCTCGATCCGGCTGTATCCATTCTGGTGCTTCTGGTTGTCTTGCGCGGCGGATGGCGATTGATCAGCGATGCGATCCGAATTCTTCTGGAAGGCTCGCCGCCGGACATGGATATGAAGGCCCTTCAACTGGATATTCAGGAAAATTTCCCGGTCCGGGATTTGCACCATCTTCATGTATGGGAACTGAATTCGGGAATCCGTCTTCTCACCGCTCATCTGTGGCTGGACAACATGCCGCTCGCTGAACTCGAATCCCTTCTGACCCGGATTCGCGAGCGTCTAAAAACTCACTGGGCCATTGCCCATGCCACACTGGAACCGGAGATGGCGGGCTGCGGCTCCAATGCACTGCTGGCCGAACACCCAATTCTATGAGGCGTTCTTAATGTCAATACCTTGCGGAAAACTCAAAATTCTCTTTCTCTGCACGGGCAACTCGTGCCGAAGCCAGATGGCCGAGGGCTGGGCGCGGGCACTCAAGGGTGATGTCATTGAGCCGTTCTCGGCGGGCATCGAAAAACATGGGCTTAATCCGCGCGCCGTCCGGGTCATGGCTGAGGCGGGCGTGGACATCAGCGCGCAGACTTCCAAGACCGTTGCCGAATTGCCGACGCGCGAGTTCGATTATGTGATAACCGTCTGCGACCATGCCCATGGGGTCTGCCCGATTTTCCCCGGCAGGGCGAAAGTTGTTCACGTCGGCTTCGACGATCCGCCAAATCTGGCCGAAGTCGCAAAGTCTGAGGAAGAGATTCTCGGCCATTATCGCCGCGTGTGCGACGAGATTCGAGCATTCATCGAGACGCTGCCTGAAAGTCTCTCAAGAACCCCTAACGTGGGGACTATCTCAAAACAGGAGGCCATATCATGAGTAATGAACAAATGAAAACGAGAAAAGCCGTGCTGATATGCTCGTGCAGCGGGGCATGCCCCAGCATGGCGAAGATTGATTTCTGGGCACTGGCAGAAAGAATCCGCCTGGAGTTCGGGGACAAGATCGAATTTATCGCCCTTCACCCCCGGCTGTGCGAGCCGGACGGCGAGCGTCTGATGGGACGCATTCTGTCGAATGACCTCGTCTTTCTGACCCCCGCCTGCGCGGAGAAACGGCAGGAGAAACTCCTGCGAGACGGCTTTTCCAAGGCTGGCGTGCCGATGGACGCGGATCATTGGATCCCTATCGGCATGGCTCAGCTAGACACCGATGCGGTGTTCCAGAAGATCAAAGCCGCCCTCGAAGCCGAAGCGAGCAAGTCGCCCGAAGGCGGGAAGTGAGCCATGGCCGGACGCGCCTACATGGGAATTCCCAGAGACAAACTGCCTTGGCGCCCGCGGATTGACCCCGAAAAGTGCATCGGTTGCGGCGCATGCATGGAAACCTGCCCCAACAGTGTGTATATCATGAAAGAGGAATCCGGAAAAGTGGAGGTGGCTGAACCCGACAACTGCGTCGTCCTGTGCGACAAGTGCGCTGGTTTCTGCCCCCAGGATGCCATCTCGTTTCCTGATAAAAAAGAAATGAAAGAATTAATCGCCAAATTGCTGGGGTGAGTTTGATCTTTTGTGCGGATGTCTAAAAAGAGGAAAAGGCTGATGAAAAAGATAATTATTCTGATGAGCGCCGTTTCTTTGCTCCTTTTTCAGGGGTGCGCCCTGCTTAAACCGACAGACCCTTATGCGCCCATAACCCGCGACCAGGGCGACTCTAAGGCTCAATCCCTATCATCTTCCGCAGTCCATTTTTCCATGAACCAGCCCATAACCCTCCCCGCCGCCATTGAAACGGCTCTGGCTAATAATCCCGAAGTATCCGCATCAGGTTTTGACGCCGAGGCGGCAAAGGCGCGAAAGGACTCGGCCCTCGGCGCGCTATTTCCCAGAATTTCAACGGAAGGCGGTTATACACATTATCTCGACGACCAGCGGCTGGTTCCCGCGCGCTATAATGGCGAACCGGGAGTCTTCGGCGATGATATCTATTCAGCGGATGCGGTTATACGCATGACCCTGTTCGCGGGCGGAAGGCTCATCAATGAGATGCGTGCCGCCGATCTTTTGCGCCAGTCTGCCGAACGCCGCACAAACCGAACGCGCGAGGAACTGGTCTTTAATGTGACAAGCGTATTCTATGGTATTCTTGCGCAGGAACGGCTTGTTTCGTCTCTGATCTTTTCCAAATCCGCTCTGGAGGCGCATTTGAAAAGGGTCAAAGATTTGATTGATGCGCAAAAAGCCGCACGCGTGGATCAGTTGCGGACAGAGGTCAGGCTTTCCGACATAACCCAGAAACTTGTTCGTGAAAGAAATGCGATGACGGTTCAACGCCGCGTTCTGGGCAATTTCATGGGCATGGAAAATACAAGCACGACTCTTCCTCTCGCGGGAACGCTGGAAAATGCCCTGTCGGAATTGATCCCTCTGGAGGATCATCTTTCCTCAGCATTCGAGCGGAGACCCGATTATCAGGCGGCGCGCAAGGAATTGGAGGCGCAGGCCCGGCGGGTGGATGTTGCCCGCGCCGGTCATTCGCCCATTGTCAGTCTGTTCGGTTCTTACGGCGGTCGCTGGGCGGCAAATCCAACCGACAACGATGCCGGACTCGATGAATCGGAGGATGTGGGGCGAGTCGGGCTCAACGTGGAATTGCCCATCTTTGAAGGCGGGCGCATTCAGGCGCGCATCCGCGAGGAACACGCCAAACTGGCTGCCGCTCAGGAGCGGTTGCGCAAACTCGAACTCCAGATTCGTCTTGATGTGGAAACTGCGCAATTGAACATGACCTCAGCCTTTGAGCGCGTGCAAACTACTGAAAAGGCAATCGAGCAGGCGCGCGAAAGTCTGCGCATTGAACGGGAGAAATACGAACTGGGCAAAGGCGCGATCATGGATGTTCTGGACGCGCAGTCGGCGCTGCTCGATGCCGAAACAAACTATTACCGCGCATTGGCGGATTTTAATGTCGCCAGGGCGCAACTGCAATTAGCCACGGGAGGAAGCATAAAATGAGGAGAAAACGACCTGTAACATTATTCCAGAATTCCGCCGCGCTTGGATACGCCTGTGTCCTGGTTGCCGCGATTCTTTTGAGCAGTTGCGGCGGCGGGAAAGAGACTGGTCAGCAAACGCAGAAGAAAGCCCCCCTTGTGGTCGTGGAAACCGTCAGCAAGGGCGAAATTGTCCGCACTATAGACCTGACGGGCGAAGTCGTTCCAGTCGAAGCGATACAGATTAGTTCCACCGTGGAGGGGCCTGTCGGGTTTTGCCCTTGGCGCGAAGGAGACAGCGTGGAGGCTGGCGCAAAGCTGATAGAGATTGACAGGGAATTGTATCGCGCCGAGGTCAAAGCCGCAGAAGCGGCGCTTGAAGTGGCTCAGGCAAAACTTGCCGATCTGAAGGCGGGAACGCGGCCCGAAGAAATCTCCAAAGCCGAAGAGAACGTTCGGGAATTGGACGAAAGCGCCCTGTTTGCCAAGGCTGACATGGACCGAATCGCCAAACTGGTTGAAAGCGGCTCGCTGCCCGGCGAGGAACTTGAAAAGGCAAGAGTTAAACATATTGGAGCGCAATCGAAACTTGCCGCCGCCAAACGTCAACTGGAAATGCTGGAGGCTGGCTTCACAAAAACGGCCATCGCCGTTCAGGAAGCATCGGTCAAGGAATCCGCCGCAAGGTTGGAACTTGCGAAGGCACGTCTTGCCGAATGTATCATTAATGCTCCCTTTGCGGGAACCATTACCAGGGTGTATATCCGCAAGGGGGACATGGCGGCCATGAAAATGCCGTTGATGGAAATGGCCGATTTTGCCTCGCTTGTGATTCGTTGCGCCGTTCCGGAAACCCATGCCTCGCAGGTTCGCGTCGGGATGGCCGCGCAGGCGCAATTGGACGCGATGCCGGGCAAACTGCAGTCGGCTGAAATCTCGCGGGTTTATCCTTCGCTTGATCCGCGCACAAGAACCCGCACAATCGAGTTGACCCTCAGGGAAAAAATCGAACTGGCCCCCGGCATGTTTGGCCGTATTCGCGTTATTTTAGAGTCGGTTCCGGACGCCATAATTGTCCCGGCGCAAGCGGTTATCGTTACGCCTGCCGGCGGACGGGTAGCCTTTGTCGCCGCTGACGGCAAGGCCGCGCAGCGCAAAATCCAGACTGGCATCGAAGAAGGCGGACGCATCCAGATTCTCTCAGGTTTGAATCCGGGTGAAAAGGTCATCGTATCGGGACAGGAAAAACTCAAGGATGGCGTGGAAATCCGTCTTCCCACCCCACCTGCGGACGGCAAGGCAAAAGGGAAACCGGGCGAAGCGTCTCCCGAAGGCAAGCCGGGCAAGGCCAAGGAGGGCGGCAAATGAAACTGACGCAATACTCTGTTAATCGCCGGCTTGCCACGAGCGCCATTGTCCTTGCGCTTTTGGTTCTGGGTCTTTATGGTTTTTGGCGGTTGCCGGTGGATTTTCTGCCAAATATCACCTACCCGATGATCAAGGTGCATATCTGGTGGCGCGGCGCCACTCCCGATGAGATTGATAAAAACATCGCCGATCCCATTGAACGCCAGATGGCAACCGTGGATGACCTGGATTACCTCGAATCCTCATCCATCGAAGGCATGTACACCCTGCTTGTGAATTTCCAGTATGGGGTGGATGTGGATGTGGCATATCAGGACGCGCTGGCGGCAATGGCGCGCGTGGCGAGGGAACTGCCCAAAGATATTGACCCTCCCATTGTGATCAAGGCGGACCCCTCGCAGCTGCCCGTCGTCCAACTGACCATCAGTAGTGATCAATGGGATTTGACAAAACTCCGCACATGGGCGGATGAATGGCTTCAGGATCAGCTCCTCGCTGTGCCCGGTGTGGCAGGAACGGAAATCGTCGGCGGACTCAAGCGGGAAATCCGCGTCCATCTCGATCCCGAGTCGCTGGAGAAATACGGGCTGACCCTGGCGGGCGTGTTGAAACGCCTTCGGGAAGAAAATATCGAACAGTTCGGCGGGCGCGTAACCGTGGGGCCGAAGGAAATTATCGCCCGCACAATGGGCGAGTATAAATCGCTGGACGAAATTCGCGATGTCCTCCTGATTCGCGACGGACAGAAAAAGGTTTATCTGCGGGACGTAGCCGAGGTGCTGGACTCTCACGAGGAGGCGCGCGTTATCACACGGCTGGACGGCAAGCCGTGTGTGAAACTCTCCGTGCTCAAGCAGGCAACCGCCAACACGGTTGAAGTGGCAAAGGGCGTCAACCGGCGCATCGCAGAACTTCAGCCCCAGCTGCCCGGCGGTATCCGGCTGGGCATGGTGGAGAATCAGGCCGATTATGTCGAATCCGCCCTGAACGGCGTGCGCAATTCAGCCATCGAAGCAGCCATCCTCGTGATCATTATTATCTATTTGTTTCTCGGCTCCTGGCGTCAGGTGGTGGTCATGGGGTTGGCCCTGCCGGTGACCATGATCATTAATTTCGGACTGATGAAGATCGCCGGATTCTCTCTTAATATCTTCTCGCTGGGCGGACTGGTGATCGCCATTGGCGTCCTTCTGTGCAATTCGATAGTGGTCATTGAGAACATCGCTCGTTGGCGTCGCGATGATATGATGAAAGCATCCCATGGTGAGAATCCGACACCCATGAATTTGCTCGCCGTGAACTCCACGTCGGAGGTCGGACCGGCGGTTGCCGCCGCCACGCTATCCTTTCTTGCCCTGTTCATTCCCTTCCTGCTCGTGCCCGGACTGGTCAGCCTCCTCTTCAAAGAATTGATCCTTATCATCGCCGGGATTGTTGTCATCAGCCTCGTCGTGGCGCTTTCCGTCACGCCAATGCTGTTGACGATATTCTCCGGTCAGGATGCCGCGCAAAAAGGCAGGATAAGGCGGTTCGATATATTCTTCGAAAGAGTCACGGCTTTATATGGCTGGATTCTGGACAAGGCGCTAAAAATGCGGGGAATCGTTGTTCCCGCCTTTATTGTCCTTTTGCTGCTGGCATTCCTTCTCTTGGGGCGTCTGGGCAGCGAGTTCCTGCCGCAAATGGACGACGGACGCATCATGGTCAAGGTCAAGTTGCCGACAGGCGCGTCCTTGTCCCAGACGGACGAAATCCTCAAGAAAATCGAAAAGAACATAGGCGATGACAAACGCATAGAGAGTTTGTTCACGCTTTCCGGCGGCAAGGTTTGGGGACTCTATACCTACGAAATCGCCAACGAGGGAGAACTGAATATTCAATTGGTTCCCCGTTCCCGCCGCAAGCTAAGCACCAGTGAGTATATCGAATATCTGCGCCCGATTGTCGGAAAAGTTCCAGTCCCCGGCGGTCAGGCGATGGTCATGCAGATGAAACTCAAAGGTATCCGCAAACTGGGCGATGCCGACATCGAGGTGAAAATAAAAGGTCAGGATATCCCCACGCTTTACGATTTGGCCCGGCAGACCGCCGGAAGCATGAACGAGCTGGCTCACTTTACGAACGTCTATGTCTCAATGGACATGACAAAGCCCGAATATCAAGTTCAGGTGGATCGTCAGAAGGCGGCAGAACTGGGCGTTTCTATCAGCGATATCGCCGACACGATGCGTTCCCTGATCACAGGAGCCGTTGCCACCCGTTTCCGCGATGGGGACGAATATTATAACATCCGCGTGATGATTCCAGAAACGAAGGTTGTCAGCCGCCGCGACGTGGAATATCTGCCCCTCAAAAGCGCGCAGGGCGGTTATGTAAGACTCAAGGATATGGCGGAGGTCAGGCAGGCGGTCGGCCCCGTTGAAATCGTCCGCGAAGATCAGATCAAGGAAGTGATCGTTCGCGGCGACGCCGCCGGGGTCAGCGTCGGCAAGGCCCTGTCCGAACTCAAGGCCTCTCTGGCAAAAAAGGAGAGCAAGGCTGGATATGAGTACTCCTTCGGAGGCCAGGCTCAGATGATGAGCGACATGAAACGGACGGTATTGGGTGTTCTTGTCTTTGCCGTCTTCTTCTCCTTTATTGTCCTGTGCGTGCAATTCAACAGTCTGAAACTGCCCGCCCTCATCCTCGGCAGCATCCCCTTCTGCCTTGCGGGTTGCGTTCTCATCATGCTTGTAACCGGATTGCCTCTCGGAGCGACCGTTATTATCGGCGTGCTGGTAGTTGGAGCCGCCACCGTGAACGATGGCGTTCTACTCCTCGAATTCGCCGGCGAGTTGCAGAAGAAAGAAAATATCACAGCCTACCAGGCTGTTTTAAAATCGGCCATATTGCGCCTTCGTCCGATTGTCATGACCACCGTTAGCACCATGATCGGCTTCATCCCGCTGGCGCTGGCCATCGAGGAAGGCGGCGACATGCTCCAGCCCATGGCAACCGCCGCGATTGGCGGTCTGTTCATGGAAATGCTGGTCGCTCTCATTTTCATGCCCTGTCTTTATGTATTCTTATCAAAAGCCGGTTCACTCAGCGGAACCCCAGATATTATTGCAAAGGAGATGTAAGATGAAAAAAGCAAGAATCGTATTGGGCTGTATGTTAATGCTGCTTTTTACGGCGGGAAGCATGGTTTCTTTCGGCCAAACGACGCCGACCCTCGCCCGATTCGATGAGGACGTGGCGCAATGCCGCCGAGTCGTCCGCGATTACTGCGCCATTGTTCAGCAGATGATGCAGGAGCCTCGGATGGATCAGTCCAAACAGGAAAAAGGGCTTGCCCTGCTTCGGGACGCCCGCGCTCAATGGGTTCGGATTCAGGAACAATACAAATCCAACCCGCCTCGCGAATACGCCGCCGACGCCCAGTTCAAGGCGCGTCTTCAGGATTTCGCCAACGCCCTTGAAGACATGGAGAAGGCGCTGGCCGCCGGACAACCCCGCCGTTCCTTCCTTGCCTGCGGTTTCGGCTGCGGTCTGTTTGTATCCATGCACGAAGAAAACGGGCTGCCCTACGCCCTCGACGCGTTGTTCCATCTGCGCAAGACGGCCAAAACAACGCAGGCGATTATGAAAACGCGCGGTTTTGATGGAATGCGTCCGATGATTCCGGCCCTTATGCAGAAGTTTGTCATCGCACAAAAATCGCCCGCCCCCTGGCCGGAAAGCGACGAACGGATGAAACCCTATCGGGAGGCGATGAACGAGCTCTTCCAGAGCCTTGACGAATTATCCGCCGCCGTCGCCGCCGGAGACGCCAAGAAAGTCAGCGCCCTTCTTTCTCAGTTGACCAACCTGATCAATCGCCCCTATACATTGGCGTTATAAATATTGAATCTCCCAAGAGGCGAATTCATTTAAGTTCTTTGATTTCAACTGTTTTGGTGAGACGCATGTCGGATGCAACCCTTTGTGGGAAGGGCGTAACGCTGTGCGTTATGGCCTCCACACGGGGCACTTGTGCTGGTTGTCAGCCTCTGGCTGATTTATTCCGTCATTTAACTTTAGGAGGGTTATTTTGGCGATGCAGGAAAAGGTTTCCCCAAGGGGATTGAGTTTGTTCGAGCGATACCTGACGCTCTGGGTTTTTTTGTGCATCGCGGCGGGGATTGTGCTGGGGAAGATGGCGCCGACGGTTTCGCGGACTCTGGACAGCATGTCGATCTATGTCAACGAGGCGCCGGTCGTGTCCATTCCCATCGCCGTGTGTCTCTTCTTCATGATGTATCCGATCATGGTGAAGATTGATTTTGCCTCGGTGATAAAGGCAGGCAAGAGCGGCAAACCCGTGTTTCTGACCCTATTTGTCAACTGGGCCATCAAACCATTCACCATGTATGCCATCGCCATACTGTTCCTTGGCGTGCTCTTCCGCGGCTTCATAGGAGCGGATGCAACCGATCTGGTGAAGATGCCGTTTGGGCTGGACCTGCCCGTGGGAGCGACCCACGGAGCTGGAACCGTGATCATGCATGAAGGCGTCAAGATGCTGCAGGTGCCGCTCTGGCGCAGCTATCTGGCCGGAACGATTCTGCTGGGCATCGCCCCATGCACGGCCATGGTGCTTGTCTGGGGCTATCTGGCTCGGGGCAACGACGGCCTCACGCTGATCATGGTGGCCATCAACTCGCTTTCGATGCTTGTGCTTTATGGTCCGCTGGGAGGATTTTTATTAGGCGTCGGGAAACTCCCCGTCCCCTGGCAGGCGCTGGTCCTCTCCATCGCGATATACGTGGCGCTGCCGCTGGTGGCGGGCTTTTTATCGCGCCGATGGATAATCGCCGCCAAAGGCGAGGCGTGGTTCAACCTGAAGTTCCTCCACGTGCTGACGCCCATTACGATCATCGCCCTCCTCATTACGCTTGTGCTTCTCTTCTCCTTCAAGGGCGAGGTGATTCTTTCCAATCCGCTCACCATCCTCTGGATCGCGATTCCGCTTTTCATCCAGACGAATCTCATCTTCTGGATCGGATATATTTTGGCGCGGCTGCTGAAATTTCGCTATGAAGACGCCGCCCCCGCCGCCATGATAGGGGCATCAAATCATTTCGAGGTGGCGATTGCTACGGCAACGCTCCTCTTCGGTCTTTCCTCAGGCGCCGCTCTTGCAACGGTCGTCGGCGTCCTCATCGAAGTGCCAGTCATGCTGATGCTTGTAAAAATCTGCCTCCGCACAAAAAAATGGTTTCCGGAAAAGGATCTTGACTTTATGAGGAATGAAGCTAATAACCTGCCGCCAAACATCTCACATGCTAAACTCTGAATTTTGGCAGGTATGACATAAGGAGGAAAGGGTCGTGAAACTAAAATATATCATTACAGCGATTCTCCTGCTTTTTGTATCGGCAAGCGTGGCAGTGCTCATTATCCAGGAGACGAAAAGAAAACCGCAGGGTGAGGAAAAATCAGTAATCCCATCCACCGAAAACATGACGCCCGGCGGTGAAAAGACATTTATCGCCTATTACTTCCACGGATACATACGTTGCTCCTCCTGCATTACAATTGAAAATTTCACCGCAACAGCCATCCAGAACTGTTTCGGCGAGGAGCTGAAATCGGGAAGACTTGAGTGGAAGGTCGTCAATGTGGAAGAGCCGGGGAATGCGCACTTTGTGAATGACTTCAATCTCTTTACAAAACAGGTCATACTTGTGGAAAAGGTCGGCGGCAAACAGAGCCGCTGGAAAAACTTAGACCAGGTCTGGAGTCTCCTCAACAATGAGTCCCAGTTTTTCTCATATATCCAGAGCGAGCTCAGTAACTTTATGGAGGGAAAATAAGCATGGAAGGGCTTATATCAGGAACGGCTGTTGCCCTCTGGCTGGGAATCCTGACCTCACTCAGCCCCTGTCCCCTTGCCACCAATATCGCCGCAATCTCTTTCATCAGCAGGAAGATAAAACGCACACGATATATCATCCTCTCCGGTCTCCTTTACACCATCGGACGCATGGCAACATACACCATCCTTGGCATCCTCATCATCACAAGTGTCCTTTCCATCCCCGGCATCTCCTATTTTCTCCAGAAATATATGCACAGGGTTCTCGGACCCATCCTCATTCTGGCGGGCATGGTGATATTGGAATTTATCCCTTTAAACCTGCCAAGATTAGTCGGAGTGGAAAGGACACAGAGGCGCATTGAAAATATGGGACATGTCGGGGCATTTCTTCTTGGGATACTCTTTGCACTTGCGTTTTGTCCTGTCTCAGCGGCGCTTTTTTTCGGGAGTCTAATCCCCTTAGCGCTGGCGTCACGCTCACATTTCTTACTGCCCGGTATTTATGGAGTGGGCACCGGGCTACCAGTTATCATATTCGCCTTTCTTCTTGGCAAGGGGACACAGGCGACGGCAAGGGCATTCAACAGGCTCGGAACATTTGAAATCTGGATGCGCCGCCTCACAGGGGTAGTATTTATCCTGCTCGGCATCTGGTTCTGCCTGAGATACATATTTCAATTATTCTAAGAAAGCCTGACAAAAAGAACTATCCCTTAGACGGATTCATCCTGTTGGCGCCTCTAAGCCAGTCTGAAAATTGGATGGGCAGGGAGACCCCCGAATTTAAGTATAAA
>Ga0315279_10009739_pt1 | contig 11399 bp, 5 predicted proteins | sample YL17G06_20_MG_FD_203694 | JGI IMG/M metagenome (GOLD analysis project Ga0315279, IMG submission 203694) | Sediment microbial communities from Yellowstone Lake, YNP, Wyoming, USA - YL17G06_20 | ecosystem: Environmental > Aquatic > Freshwater > Lake > Sediment | place: USA: Wyoming | collected...
CCCGCACTTGAGGCGCAGGGCATTCTGGGGTTCCTCCGGGATCACTTCGAGGTCCGATCCGTCGCCGAGTTGGATGACGCCTTGTCAGCGATGCGGGAGGATCACTTCGACGCCGTCCTGGCCGAGACGGCCGACTTCCTGCCGCTGGAGCGCGGCGTGGTCACACAGCAGGCGGCGGCGGTGCTGGACACTCTCGGCGACGGGGTTTGCATCGTCGCGCCCGACGGGCAGATGGTCTGGGCCAATCGCAAGATGCGGGAGTTTCCCGAGCCGCTGCTGAGCGAACTTCGCAAGCTATGCGTCGAGGCGCACCACGAGTTCGCCGCCGCCGGCGACGACCTGGCCGGGAGAGGGCGGCGGTTCTCGCTCATGCCGGACGACAAGAGCTACTACGAGGTAATCTGCTCGCCCGTGCTCGACCGCCAGGGAAAGCTCCGCCAGGTGGCGGCGGTCGCCGTCAACGCCACCAGCCAGCGCCGCCAGCAACTCAAGTTCAACGCGATCGACCGTGCCGGGCGGGAACTGGTGGGCCTCGAGCGCGACGACGTTGCCAAGCGCGACCCGGCCGAACGGGTGGAAATGCTCGAAAAGCTCATCGTCCGTTGCAGCCGCGACGTGCTGAAGTTCGAGCATTTCGCCATTCTGCTGCTGGATGAGAAGACCAACCGACTGAACGTGATCATGGCCGAGGGGCTTGACGAGAACGCCTGGCGGCACGAGATGTTCGCCACCACCGAGGGCAACGGCATCTGCGGGTACGTCGTGGCGACGGGGCGCAGCTACGTGTGCGCGGACGTCTCGGCCGACAAGCGATACCTGCCGGGCCTGGCCGGCGCGCGCAGCAGCCTTACGGTTCCGCTGCGGCTCAACGACAGGGTCATCGGCGCGATGAACATCGAATCGAGCGAGCCGGGGGCGTTCAACGAGGAGGACCGCCAGTTCGCGGAGATCTTCGCCAATTACGTTGCCTTGGCGCTGAACATTTTGAACCTTCTCGTGACGGCCCGCCACACGGCCCACACGCAGTTGACCGGCTCGATCTGCGCCGAGCTTACCGGCCCGATGAACGACATCATAACGGAGCTGACCGACGTTATGGAGGAGTACATCGGCCACGACGACCTTCGCCGCCGGCTCAGTCTGGTGGTCGACCAGGCCGCGCTGGTTCGCCGGTCGATCCAGCAGCTTGGCCAGTCGCCGGGGGCGGCTGTCATCCCGGCCTCCGGGCCGCCGGCGCACACCGAGCCGCTCCTGGCGGGAAAGCGAATACTGGTCGCTGACGACGAGGAGCCCATCCGCCAGACCATCCACGACGTTCTGGCGCCTCACGGCTGCCAGGTGGACCTGGCCGCCGACGGGGCCGAGGCCATCGAGCGGATTTCCGCCGTGCATTACGACCTGATAATCTCGGACATCAAGATGCCCAAGGCCAACGGCTACGAGGTGTTCCGCCAGGCCAAGGCCCGGCTCAATGGCGTGCCGGTCATCCTCATCACCGCCTTCGGCTACGATCCCAACCATTCGATCGTCCGGGCACGCCAGGAAGGTTTGTCCGCGGTGATTCTCAAACCGTTCAAGGTCAAGGACCTGATGGATGAGATACGCAAGGCGCTGGGGGCGGGGAAGCAGGTGTGAGAAGTAGGAAGTAGTAGTTAGTAGTTAGGAAGTAGGGGGGAGGGGGCAAGTGGCCAGTTATGAGTCTTATGGGTCTTATGGGTCTCATAGGACCGATAGGACTTATCGGTCGGGGTTACATCACGGCTGTGTCGCGGGCGGGGCCTTTTCCATGCTGACCATCCAAGCCTGATTTGCCCCGGCGTCGTGGGCGATTACCGTGGTGATGGTTGCGGACGAGTTGGTGTTCAGTTTGGTTCGTCAGGCTGTAGAGCGACATGGCCTGGAGTTGGCTGTCGCCGGGCAGGAAGGTCTCAATGCGCGACCGGCCTGGAAAGTCGGCGCCACATCCTGCCATTTGGCCTTGGTGAAGTTGTCGGCGAGGAACTCGTCGAAGTCGGGCTGGACGAGCAGGTAGAGCCCGATGACCTGCGTCGTGCCGCCTGCATCGGTTCCAGAGATGCTGGACTCGACTCTTGTGCCCGGCGGCAGGTCCAGGCCGGTTCGTTCCTTAAAAGGCGCAGACTGGGCGGCCAAGAAGGATTTGGCCACTTGAGCCCGGGCCAACGCCACTTGTTGTGTGCTTGCCGTGCGGACGCCGAGGTACATCAACATCCCCGCGCCCACCGCTAGCGCCAACATTCCAAGTATGCCAATGGCGATTCCACTGCCCCACATGGCGGGCTTCTTCTTGACCAGCCCGACGATGAACAGCACGATGCCCAGAAGTCCGATGGGCATTATCAGCAGGAGAACGACTACAGGCAGCAGCGATGTTACGACCATGATAGATGTCCTTCCTTCGTTCCCGCACCCAGGGACCCCTTAGGGGCAGGTTGCTATTCGCCTTCGCTAAAGCTTCGGTGGACAGGTCCCTGGGCTTCGACAGATCCGACCGCCCTCTTCTTCTTTCCTACTTCCTACCTACTAACTACTTCTTACTTCTTCTTTCCTTCCAGTTCCTCCATCACAGCCGCATCGCGGGCGGACAGGTCCGGGTACTTCTTGTTCGATCCCACGTCGGGGCGGCGTTTCCAGCTTCTGGCGCAGCGCTGGTAGCGGTCGCGGGAGTCGAGGACCTCGATGGCGACGCTTGTGCCCTCGGGCAGGTCGTCGGCGGATTCGACCCTGGCGTAGCCCACGCCGAGCAGGTCTTCCAGTTCCGGCCTGTAAGTCTCGATGACCTTCAGTGCGGCCTCGTCGCCGGCGCGGACGCGGAATACCGCCTCGACGTCGAGCGGGTTCTTGACGCCGGCGTTGCGCAGTGCCTCGAGCTTGACCAGCCCGGCGTCGCGGAGGCCCATGAGCTTGTCCCAAAGCCATGCCGGCCCGGCACGAAGCTCGTCCAGGGCCCAGCCAGCCTGGTCGGCCTGGACGGGGCGGATGTCCTCGGCCATGGCGAGGATCTGCTCGTCAAAGTCCGGCAGCAGCGCCAGGTGGACGCTGTCGGGCCAGTCGGCGGGCCTTGCCGGGATGTGCTGCCAGGCCTCCTCGCAGGTGTGAGGCAGGATCGGGGCAAGCAGCTTGACCAGCGAGCAGAGCATCAGGTGTATGACGCTCTGGCTGGCGCGCCGGCGGATGGCGTCGGGCGACTCGCAGTACAGCCTGTCCTTGACGGCCGAGAGGTAAATGCTCGACGCCTCGACCGTGCAGAACTCGTACATCCGCCGCGCGGCCTTGTGGAACTCGTAGGCGTCGTAGGCCTGGCGGACGTCGCGGATGAGTTGGTGGACCTGCATGAGCATCCACCGGTCCACGGAGTGGTCGGTCGGCCCGACGGAGTCGCGGGCCGGGTCGAAGCCGCCGCAAGCGCCCATGCAGAACCGCAAGGTGTTGCGGATCTTCCGGTAGGCGTCCTCGGCCTTGGCGATGAGGTTCTCCCCGCAGCGGATGTCGTCCTGGTAGTCCTGGCTGGCGACCCACAGGCGGAGGATGTCCGCCCCGCGCTTGTCGAGCTGGTCGATCACGTCGATGGTGTTACCGCTGGACTTGCTCATCTTGTACCCGGCCTCGTCGACGACGAAACCGTGCGTCAGCACCGTTGCGAACGGCGCCTGCCCGCGAGCGCCCAGCGCCGGCAGCAGCGAGAGCTGGAACCAGCCACGGTGCTGGTCGGATCCTTCGAGGTACAGGTCGACGGGTATTGTCTCGACGAGCCCGCGTTTCATCGCGACGGCGTACCAGCTCGTGCCGCTCTCGAACCACACGTCGAAGATGTCCTTGCCGCATCGCAGCTTGTCGATGCGGAAGCTCTCGTGGTCTTCCACGGCCGGGTCATTGGCGGGGTCGTAGCCGCCCAGCAGTTCCGCCGGCGTCGCGGTGAACCATGCGTCGGAGCCGAGTCGTGCGATGGTCGCCGCGACGGCGCGGACGCTGTTGGGCGTCATCAGCGGCGCCCCGGCCTCGTTGAACATGGCCGGGATCGGCAGGCCCCACGCCCGCTGGCGCGAGATGCACCAGTCGGGCCTGCTGTCCAGCATGCCGGCGATGCGGTTCCGGCCCCAGGCCGGGATGAACTCGACGCCGCCTTCCTCGTCGGGCCCGCGCCGGCAGCATTCCATGGCAAGGTCGCGCAGGGACTTGGTCATGCCCCTCAACGGGCGGTCCACGGCGATGAACCACTGCTTGGTCGCCCGGAAGATCGTCGGGGTCTTGCTCCGCCAGTCGTGCGGATAGCTGTGGCGGATGGTCTCACGGCCCATCAGCGTGCCCGCCTGTTCGAGGCGTTCGATCACCATCGGGTTGGCCTGCCAGACGTCCTTGCCGCGAAGAAACTTCGGCGCCGTCTCGTCGAACGTGCCGTCGTCCTGGACGGGGCAGTAGATCTCCAGCCCGCACTTCAGGGCCGTGCCGTAGTCCTCGGCCCCGTGGCCGGGAGCGGTGTGGACCAGGCCCGTGCCGTCTTCGAGCGTCACGTAGTCGGCCGGGACGACGGGGCAGCACTTCTCAACCATCAGCGGGTGCTCGTAGGTCAGGCCGGCGTCGAGCAGGTCCCGTCCCTTACAGGTCCCGACGACCTTGAAGCCATGGAGGAAGCCCGGCCTGGCGGCGCCGATGGCGGCGGCGACCTTCTCGACGAGCCGCTCGGCGATGACCAGCAGCCAGGAGCCCTTTGTCGTGGCGGCCCGGACGGCGGCGTAGGTGTAGTCGGGATGCACAGCCACCGCGAGGTTGGCCGGCAGAGTCCACGGGGTGGTGGTCCAGACGAGCAGGGCCGGCGTGGCGCCGTCGGCCTTGGGCAGCGCGTCCAGTTTGCCGCCGGCGAGCTTGAAGGCCACGTAAACGCTCGTGTCGTCGCGGTCGTGGTATTCCAGTTCCGCGTCGGCCAGGGCGGTGCGGTTCTCGATGGACCAGTGGACGGGCTTGAGCTGGCGGTAAACCAGGTCCTGGTCGATCAGGTCGGCGAAGACCTCCAGCACGGACGCCTCGTACTGAGGGTCCATGGTGATGTACGGCCTGTCGAACTCGCCGATGACGCCCAGGCGTTGGAACTGGTCTGATTGCAGCTTGGCGAATCGGTCGGCATAGGCATGACATCGCTGGCGGATCTCGACGGGCGAGAGGCCCTTGGCGGCTTGGCCGAGCTCCTTCATGACCTTGTCCTCGATGGGCAGGCCGTGGCAGTCCCAGCCGGGGACGTAGGGGGCGTCCATGCCGGTCATGTTCTTCACGCGAACGACGATGTCCTTGAGGACCTTGTTCAGGGCGGTGCCCATGTGGATGTTGCCGTTGGCGTACGGCGGGCCGTCGTGCAGGATGAAGGGCTCGGCGCCGTCGCGCAGCTTGCGGATCCGCCCGTAGAGGCCCTGCTGCTTCCACCGCGCCTGAATGGCGGGCTCCTTCTGGATCAGCCCGGCCCGCATGTCGAAATCGGTCACGGGCAGGTTCAGCGTGTCCTTGTAGGTGTTCTTGTCTTTTTCGGCACTCATCCTGAATGAAACTCCCTTGCTCGAGGCGCCCGGGCGCACCGCGGGCCGCGAGACCGGGGAATTATATCGCCCTTGCGGCTTGGCCGCAAAGCTCCAAATAACAAGCACCAAAACTCAAACAAGGACCAAATTCAAAATCCCAAATTCCAAACGGGCGTCCCTGCTTCGTTTGTCCTCCCCCAGCCGCCGGAGCTGTTTGGCGGCCCGGGCATTTGGCGCCAGCCGTTTGGGTGATTGGAATCCGTCTCTTGGAGCTTGTTTGTTATTTGGTGCTTGTGATTTGGTGCTTCGTTTGGCCGAGTGCCGCCACCCAAAACAGGCCGCACCCGATCTGCCCGCGTGCCCGCCCCGGCCCGGCCTGGCGCTGACGCATGACAAGACGCCAGGTGACAATGCGATCTGGACCCGCATCATCCCTGTGCGGTTTGTGAGAAAAATTCCCGAGGATATCTGAAGATACTTGCCCGTTTCCATTCTCTGTTGTACTAACATTATGGGGTGTTGGTTTGTACTGCAAGGCTCTGCGCACGCAGGCTGGATACGCGACGTGGTGCGTCAAGTGTTATTCGGGGAGAGGATGAATAACGGCGATTATGGAGTTTGGGAATGGGTGACCCATCCGACTTTAGTGATACCGGACGCTCCGAGGCGCAGGCGCATGGGAAAGGGAAGGCTCTAGACCGACGGCTCAAGAGCATTCTCGACAGTATTGGCGAGGGTTTTTTCTCACTCGACAAGGACCTGGTAATAACCTACTTCAATCCGGCGGCGGAGGAATTGCTCGGCCGCAAGGCAGGTGAGGTTATAGGCCGGCACATGTTCGAGGAGGCTTTTCCCGAGGCCAAGGGGTCGATTTTCGCGCAGAAATACACCGAGGCCCTTCGGACGGGCCGGCGGATCCGCTTCGAGACGTATTTCGGCGTCGCCCCGTACGCGAACTGGTACGACGTGCGGGTTTCGCCCTTCGAGGGCGGCATCAGCGTGCTTTTCCAGGTCACGACCGAGCACCACCGCACGATCGAGGCCCTCAAAGCCGAGCAGGTGCGGTACCGCGAACTGTTCGACAACATGGGCTCCGGCGTGGCCGTTTACGAGGCCGGCGCCGACGGCCAAAGCTTCTTCTTCCGCGACATGAACCCGGCGGGTGAAAGAATCACGGGCGTGTCGAAGGGCAATGCCGTCGGCCGGAACGTCGAGGAAGTCTTCCCGGGCGTCGAGAAAATGGGCGTGCTGGACCTGCTGCGGCGCGTCTGGCGGACAGGCCGGGCCGAGAGCCTGCCGACGACAGTGTACGAAGATAACCGCACGCCCACGCTTTGGATGGAGAACTACGCCTTCAAGATCGGCTCGGGCGAGGTCATAGCGATCTTCAAAGACTACACCGCGGAAAGGCGGGCGCTTGAAGAGGTCCGCAGCCTGGCGCGTTTCCCGGCCGAGAATCCCGATCCTGTCATGCGGGTTGCCGGGGACGGGGTGCTGCTTTACGCCAACGAGAGCGCTCACACGTTGCTGGACAGTTGGCATACGGCTGTCGGCAAGGCCGTGCCGGAGAGCATCTGGCAGCAGTGGCGTCCGGTGATAGACTCCGGCCGGCCCGCCAGGGTGCAGATCGCCTGCGGCAAGCGGACGTTCTCGCTGAACGTCGCGCCGATCGCGGAGGCGGGGTATGCCAACATTTACGGCCGGGACATCACGGACGCGCTTGCGGCGGCAAGGGAGCACGAGCGGGTGCAGGAGCAGTTGCGCCAGGCGCAGAAGATGGAGTCGATCGGGCGTCTTGCCGGCGGGGTGGCCCACGACCTGAACAACCTGCTGACGCCGATTTTGGGCTACTCGCAGTTGGCCCTGTCGGCGTTGGGCAAGGATGAGCCCCTCCGCAACGACATGGAGCAGATATACCTTGCCGGTCAGCGCGCCCAGAGCCTTACCCGGCAGTTGCTGGCCTTTGGGCGCAAGCAGTTGCTGGATCTGTCGGTGCTTAACCTCACCCAAGAGATCCGCCAGTTCGAACCGATCCTCCGCCGCGTGATTCGCGAGGACGTCGAGATCGAGTTCCACCTGGCCGAGCCGCTGGGCAGCGTCCGGGCCGACCCAGTCCAGATTCACCAGATCCTGATGAACCTGGCGATGAACGCCCAGGACGCCATGCCGGACGGCGGCCTGCTTACCATCGAATCCGCGGACGTTGTCTTCGACGAGGCCCACGCGCGGACCCACCCGGACATCCAGCCCGGCCCGTATGTCATGCTGGCCGTCAGCGACACCGGCATGGGCATGGATGAAAAGACCAAGGAACAGATATTCGAGCCGTTCTTCACGACCAAGCCGCCGGGCAAGGGCACGGGGCTTGGCCTGGCGACCGTCTACGGCATCGTCATTCAGCACAAGGGCGGCATATGGTTCTACAGCGAGCCGGGGCGCGGCGCCACTTTCAAGGTATACCTGCCCCGCGTGGAGGCCCCTGCCGAGCAGCCCAGCCGGCCGCCGGCCGCACCGGCCCAGCACAAGGGCGAGACGGTGCTTGTCGTCGAGGATGAGAAAATCGTCCGCGCCCTCACCTGCGAGGTGCTCCAGCGCCACGGCTACAAGGTCCTGACGGCCGCCAATTGCGACCAGGCCATAGACATCGCCGACCGCTTCGACGGGGACATCCACCTGCTGGTTACCGACGTTGTCATGCCCAGGCTCAACGGGCGGGAACTGTTCGATCGCCTTCGCCAAGGCCGGCCCCGGCTGGCGGTGCTGTACATGTCCGGCTACACCGACAACGTCATCGCCCACCACGGCGTGTTGGACGAGGGCACCGCGTTCATCCAGAAGCCTTTCAGCATCCGCGGCCTGACCGACAAAGTCCGCGGCGTGCTCGACGAAGCCGCGGGCTGACGCTCCGTCCGGCGCCACGTGATGGGCCTGCCGCGGCGAGTTGTCAATCGAATCAAGGCGCGGCCTTGGAATTGCCGCGGTCCGCCGGTACAGTATCTGGCCATGGACGTGACCGCCCCGGTTCACATACTGGCCCTGGCGTGGATTGACCTTCCCGCGCAACTGGGGACGATATTCTACTTCATCGTCCTGCCGCTGCTTCTGCTGGTGGGCATCGGCTGGCTGTTGCAGCGGACGTTCGGCCTGGACATCCTCACGCTGCGCCGGCTGAACTTCTACTTCGTCATGCCCGGCATTATCTTCTGCAGCCTCGTGCAGGCGGAACTCAGGGCCGACGATGTCGTCGCCGTCGTGGCATTCGCGCTGGCCGTGCAACTGGTGCTCGGCTCGCTGACCTGGATGCTGTCCGTCGCGCGTCGCGTGCCGCGCGACCAGCGCAACGCGATGGTCATGACGACCATCTACTACAACTCCGGCAATTTCGGCCTGCCGCTACAGGACCTCGCCTTCCGCGCCGTCGGGCAGAGCGCCTTCGCCCAGACCCAGCAGGTCTTCGTCATGGCCACCCAGAACTTCACGAACTTCACGTTCGGCATTATCCTCGCCGCGGGGGGCGGCAAGAGGCTGTCCTGGCGGCAGAACCTGGGCCACATGCTCAGGCTGCCGCCGGTCTGGGTCCTGCTGGCGGCGTTTGTCACCATCGGGCTTCGCGACGCCCTGACCGACGTGGCCTGGGTGAACGCCGCCGTCCGGCCTTTCTGGCAGGCGATGCTGTACGTCCAGAACGCATTCGTCGGCGTGGCCCTGCTGACGCTCGGCGCGCAACTCGCCTATGTGGGCCCACAGGCCGCCCGGCATGATGGCGCCCGCGGCGCCCACAGCGATGCGCCGGGCGCCGGACCCGGATACCCCGTCGCGTGGAGCGTCGCCCTGCGATTGCTTGGCGGCCCGGCCGTAGCCGCCGGCCTGGTCTACGCCTTCGGATTGACCGGCCTGCTCGCCCAGGTACTGCTGATCAGCAGCGCCAGTCCTACCGCCATCAACTGCATGCTGCTGTGCCTGGAGTTCGACAACCATCCCGACTTTGCCGCCAGGGCCGTGCTGTACTCGACCCTGCTGTCTCCCATAACCGTGACGTTGGTGGTATTCTTTGCCCAGTCGCATATTCTGCCGGGTTTCTGACCTGGTGCGCACCGCGAGAAAAGACGATGTCGAATCCAGAGGAATAGTGACGAAACGTATGGCCCGTCACGGGTGTTGGAGTAGATAGAGGATTCACGCATGAAGCGCGTAATCGAGATCGAGTTTCAGTCCAATACCTTTACTGGGAGTAGAGCAATGGGTCGGTTTTTGATCGTTCTTTGCGTTGCGATTGGTTTGTGGGCGGCCCTGAGCGCCGTCACCGTTCCGAATTCCGCCCGGGCGGCCGCGGATGCCGACCAGCCGGCAAAGCAGGAAGTGCCGGAAGGCTTCGTGAGCCTCTTCGATGGCAAGACGCTCGACGGATGGGAAGGCTTTGCCGATCTCTGGTCGGTCAAAGACGGCGTCATCGTCGGCCAGACCAAGGCCGACCCGAAGCTGACGCACAACACGTTTCTGGTCTACACCAAGAAGGAGTTCGGCGACTTCGACCTGCGGCTCTCATTCCGCATAACCAGCACGTGGGGCAACTCAGGCATCCAGTTCCGCAGCAAGGTGCTCGACAAGGGCAAGATGGGCCCGATCGTAGGGGGCTACCAGGCTGACATGGAAGCCGGCGCCAAGTACACGGGGATGCTGTACGAGGAAAGGGGCAGGGGCATTATCGGCCCGCGCGGGCAGAAGACCATCGTCGGCGCCGATGGCAAGAAGACCACCGAGGCTTCTGATGTCGCCAAATCTGACGCCGTACAGGCCACCATCAAGGCCGGCCAGTGGAACACGTACAGGATCGTCGCCAAGGGCAACGTGATTCAGCTCTTCGTCAACGGCCTCAAGAGCGCCGAACTGGTCGACAACCAGGACGCCAAGGCCGCCAAGACCGGGGTGATCGCGCTGCAACTCCATGTCGGCCAGCCGATGCAGGTGGAGTACAAGGACATCTGCATCAAGCAGCTCTGAGAAAGAGGCTACAGGCTACAGGCTTCAGACTTCAGGCTATCTCAGGCCCGAAGGGCCGGCTAAAACCTATCGGCCCTATCGGGCCTGAGAAAGCCGTGCCCCGTGGTATGAGGCTGAAGCTTTTATCCTGTAGCCTGTAGCCTGAAGCCTGAAGTCTGAAGCCTGAAGTCTGAAGCCTGAAGTCTGAAGTCTGTAGCCTGTAGCCTGAAGCCTGAAGCCTTCGCCGATAGATATTCGTTTCTTCTTTTCCCGGGATGCGGTAGATTTCCCAGCCATGCGGCGGAAATCGTTTCTTCGCAGCTACGCGATGTCGTTGATCCTGGTCGGGGCAATCCTGGCCGGGTCGCTTGCGGGCTGGCTCCTGAGCGAACGGGCGGCCATGCTGAAGGCGTTTGGGGACGTCTTCCTCAACGCGCTGTTCGTCACGGTCGTGCCGCTGGTGTTCTTCTCGATTTCCTCAGCCGTCGCGGCCATGGCGGGCACCGGCAGGCTTGTACGGATACTCGGGTGGATGATGCTGGTCTTTGCCCTGACGGGGGTGGCGGCCTCGCTGGTGATGGTTGCCGGTGTTCAGCTTTATCCGCCGAGTTCCAGCCCGGATATCGCCAGCCAGCCGACGACGCGTGCCGCCAGCCAGCCGACGACGCGTGCCGGTGAGGAAACCGTCGCCGACAGGATAGTCCGCGCGATCAGCCCGGGCGATTTCGTCAAGCTGCTCAGCCGGGAGAACATGCTGGCGCTGATCGTCTTCGCGGTGCTGGTGGGCCTGGGGGCCGGGGCAGCGGGGGAAAAGGGCCAGGCGTTCACGTCGTTTCTCCAGTCCGGCAACGCGGTGCTGATGAAGGTCGTCTCGTACATCATGTACTACGCCCC
>Ga0315279_10009740_pt1 | contig 11398 bp, 5 predicted proteins | sample YL17G06_20_MG_FD_203694 | JGI IMG/M metagenome (GOLD analysis project Ga0315279, IMG submission 203694) | Sediment microbial communities from Yellowstone Lake, YNP, Wyoming, USA - YL17G06_20 | ecosystem: Environmental > Aquatic > Freshwater > Lake > Sediment | place: USA: Wyoming | collected...
CGCCGCGCCGGGCGAATCCTTGGGACGCTCCGGTCCCCACGGCTTGCGCCGTGGGCTAAGATCTTTCGCCCGTCAGCTGACGGGCTTAAGTGCGGCGGAAATTCATAAAGTAAACGCTTATAGGGTGAGGGGGGGGCGACTCAATATCATCACTGTCGAAAATTACGTGGGGCAGGACACTAGCCTCCCTTCCGGAAAGGCCGACGCAACGGCGCTGCTAATTCACAGTCAACCCCACGATGAGGCTGTGGCTCAAAGTGCTTCCTGTTGTGCCTGCCGTTCCGGTAATGGTGAGCGCATAACTCCCCGCAGGAGTACCGGTAATGTGCTGCGCCCCAACAACGCACGCGCTCCACAGGAGGGCGCAAAGCAATACCACTAGCGCCATCAGTGCAGGGCGTATCCTGCGGCGAGAGGTTAGGGAGAGAACCAGCATCAACAAGGCAAGCAGCGCCACGAGCCAGGGCCATATCATGCGTGGCCCAGGCATTCGCCAACCTCCCCGGGGACTGCGGAGGCGCGGGGAAAGTATCGAGCGAGCCGTCGTTGCAAGCGTCACTGTGACGGCGGACGAATGGGTTCCATCAAGAGTTACGGTGCCGGAGGAGAGGGTGCAAGTTGCTGTCTGAGGCGCGCCGCTGCAAGTGAGGGCCAACGATTGGTTAAAACCGGCCACCGGGACGAGCGCAACCGTGTAAGTCGCTGACTGCCCCGCCGTGACGGTTGAACTCGCTGGGGAAGCAGCCATGCCAAAATCGATGCCGGTTCCTATAACAATTGTTGAGTGAGGGCTCCCGTGGGCATTGTCAGAGACAGTTACCGTTGCTGCCTGGGCCCCCGCCGCTTGCGGACTGAAGGTAACGCTGATGGTGCAATTGGCGCCCGCAGCGACGCTGCTTCCACAGGTGTTCGTTTGAGCAAAGTCTCCGCTGATCGTTATCCCGGTGATGGACAAGGCGGCGTTGCCGGTGTTGGCGAGCGTTAGGGACTTGGCTGAGCTGGTGGTCTTTGCCAACTGCTGGCCGAAGTCCGGAGTGGAATTCGACAAGAAAGCTTCCGGAGCCGGCCCAGCCACGGCGGTACCCGAGAGCGTGATCACATGGGGATTACCCGGAGCATTATCCGCTATCGAGATCGCTCCAAACGTCGTTCCGGAAGATGTGGGGCTGAAGATGACATTGATGGTACAGCTTGCTTGAGCCGCCAAGCCCGTACCACAGTTGTTGGTTTGTGTAAAGTACCCGCTGGTCGTTATCCCGATGATGGACAAGGGGGCGTTCCCGTCGTTGGTTACGGTCACGACTTGGGCCCCGCTAGAGGTTCCGACAGGCTGCTGGTCGAAAATCAGGCCCGCACTCGATAGCATGACGTCGGGGCCGGTACCCGTTCCGGTGAGCTGGACGAGCTGCGGGCCTCCCGCAGCGTTGTCGACCACTCTAAGGGTGCCAGTCCGCGTCCCCGCCCGCGTGGGGATGAACGTCACGGTGACTGTACAATTGGCCCCTACCGCAAGCGTGCTGCTGCAAGTGTTGGTCTCGGCAAAATCCCCGGCCCCAACAATGCCATTGATTGTTAAGGGGTCGAGCCCAGAGTTGGTCAAGGTCACAGTTTGGGCAGGGCTTGTGGCGTTAAGAGGCTCGGCAGGGAAGGTTAAGGTATTCGTCGACAGCGTCACCGCAGGGGAAATCCCACTGCCCGTGAGGCTGATTGTCTGAGGACTGCCGGCCGCGTCGTCGGAAAAGGTGATCGTCCCCGTCCTGCTACCCCTGGCCGTAGGTGCGAACGTGACACCGAGAGTGCAGCTACTCCCACCCGAAACAAGCCCCCCGCACGTGTTGGTCTGAGCGAAGTCGCCGCTGACCGTAAGGTTCGAGATGTTCAGGGGCGCGCTCCCCATGTTGCGCAGTCTTACCGCCTGGGGGTTGCTGGTGGTGGTGACGCTTTGATCGGGGAAGGTAAGGCTCGTGCTGGTCAGGCTGAACCCCGGCGCATTCGCAGGGCTGATCTTCGCGACAAAAGCTTTGCCAGAACTTCCCCCCGTGGTCTGGAACGCGCCTATAGTCGCGGGGAAATCGTTCGAACTGGTAGAGCCCGTCACGTAGATGTTTCCCGATGTGTCGAGTGCAATGCCGTTGCCTCCTTCATCGCCGGCGCCTCCGAGATACGAGGAGAAAAGAAGCGTAGCGCCGGTAGGATCGAGCTCCGCCACGAAGGTGTCTTTCGAACCGGAATACCCCTCGAGACTGTTCGCCTTGGGGAAATCACCGGAGGGGGTCTGCCCGACCACGTACGCGTTGCCTGACGAATCCACAGCGATACTAGTGCCCACGTCATTGCTCGTGCCACCGAGGAAGGTGGAGTAGACAAGGGCGTTGCCAGCGGCATTCAACTTCGTCACAAAGGCGTCTTGGTTGCCCTGCAAGGCATTGTTGGGAGCGGGGAGCGGATTCAGGGTGGGGAAGTCGGCCGAGAACGTATACCCTGTGACGTAGGCGCTGCCCGACGAATCCACCGCGATGCTGTTGCCCAGCTCAGTGTTCATGCCACCGAGGAAGGTAGAGTAGACAAGGGCGTTGCCAGCGGCATTTAACTTGGTCACAAAGGCGTCTATGCTGCCCTGCAAGGCATTGTTGGGAGCGGGGAGCGGATTCAGGGTGGGGAAGTCGGCCGAGTACGTATACCCCGTGACGTAGGCGCTGCCTGATGAATCCACCGCGATGCTGTTGGCCAAGTCAATGTTCGTGCCACCGAGGTAGGTGGAGTAGACAAGAGCATTGCCGGCGGCATTCAACTTCGTCACAAAGGCGTCTGTGCTGCCCTGCCAGGCGTTGTTGGGAGCGGGGAGCGGATTCAGGGTGGGGAAGTCGGTCGACTGGGTATACCCTGTGACGTAGGCGTTGCCGGAGCTGTCCACAGCAATGCCATACCCGTAGTCGAAGCCGCTGCCCCCGAGGTAAGTAGAGTAAACAAGCGCGGAGCCTGTCGGATCCAACTTCGTCACAAAGGCGTCACGGTTCCCCTGCAAGGCATTGTGGGGAGCCGGGAGAGGATTCATCGTGGGGAAGTCGGCCGAGTACGTATACCCCGCGACGTACGCGCTGCCTGATGAATCCACCGCGATGCTATTGCCTACGTCAGTGCTCGTGCCACCGAGGTACGTAGAGTAGACAAGAGCAGTGCCGGCGGCATTCAACTTCGTCACAAAGGCGTCCACGCTGCCCTGCAGGGCATTGTGGGGAGCCGGGAGAGGATTCAGGGTGGGGAAGTCGGCCGATTGCGTATATCCCGTGACGTAGGCGTTGCCGGAAGCATCGACGGCAATGCCGTTGGCAGAATCCCCGCTACTCCCGCCCAGATACGTTGCATAGCTCAGGACAGGATCGATTACCAACGCCCGGTCACGAGCGTAGGGGGCAACTCGAAGGCCGACTTGATCGGTGCCCACGAGCATGTAGCGGGCCGGGACATCTTCCATCCTCCCCCCTGACTCCTGGTAAGCATGCGGCTTCTTCAGAAGGACTTCACCGCCCTCGACCTGCACCACCACATTTCCCGCTGAGTCCAGTGAGAGTCTGCGTGCTCCGAGCAGGCGGAGGTTAATGCGCCCGGGGTCGGCTCCTGGGGCGACCACGTAGTCGTACTCCAATTCCCGCTGCTTTCCATGGTAAACGAGATCTAAGCCTGGATAGATATCCTGGTATCGAACCTCGGCATAACTTGGGACGTTCTTGTGCCACTTTTTTCGCTCACCACCTATAAGGTAGTTCGACTTCCCGGGCAGTTCGTGCAGCCCATCGACGCGCGACGCGGGGTTCGCACCGACGAGTTCCAGGCGAAGGACGTCCGTTGTCCGTGGTCCGTTGTCCGTTGCTTTTTGCAACTGACCCCTGGCAACTGGCGACTGGCTGCTTCTTAAGGAAAGCACCGCATCATGGTCGGTCAGAAAGAGCGTGTACCCCGTCCCGCGCGCCAGGAACTTTACGCGCTCGTCGACTTGACCCTGGTTCGCTTCGAAGCGCAGAGGTAGCGCGCCGTAAATCGGCATGATCTTTCTTTGAAGAAACGCCCGGCGCGCTTCCGACACAGCGGGGGACGTCGGCATTTTGTGTGGCCATACCGTCTGAACGGAGGGCTTGGCGCCTGTAACGTTGTGTAGAGTTGACGCCAGTTGACCGCCTCCCACCTTGATGGCTATCAAACTGCCCAGGATGAGGAAGAGGGCAAGCGTTCTACGATCGAAGGGCTTATCGTGCGCGCGAAAAAGGGATTGTCGTCTCATGTTTTCCATGGGTCCTCGAATCATCGGGAAGCCTCTACGTGCTCCCTCGTGCCGTTCCAACTTCTTCCGCGTAAGCCCTCTCCGCCGGGCCTTGAACCTCTTCCGGCAGAGCGAGGTGCAAACCATGGGCCAAACAAGTTAGAACGGCACTAGCTTGTCATGTGGTCGCGGTAATGTCAATCACACTAGTAGACAGTCAACAGTCAACAGTCGACAGTTGACAGTCAAGAGTCAAGAGTCGGGAGTCCAGAGTGGAGAGTCCAGAGTCGAGAGGTGCACCAGTCGAATAAATGTGTTCGAACGGCGGCCTACTGCTTACCGCCCATCAGTCGACGGGCTACGCCCGGTTAGAGTGATAGAATAGCGTCGAGCAAGCCACGATGGTTGTAGGGCCGAACGGCGTTCGGCCTTGCGAATGGTGGGCCGACGCAAGCGTCGGCGCTACAATCTGTTTCCCGGCTATTTTCATGCGAGGGGTCGGTGAAGGCCGTTTAGGTCAGGGCCCATGCGGGCCCAGTGGGAGGCGTCAATTATGAGAATGAAGCTGGCAGATCTCAGGCCGATGAAAGAATTCGCCGTGAAAAGGGCAGGGAAAAAACTCCTCCCTCTGATTTTGCTTGGTGTGTGTGCCCTGGTTCTGATCGGGACGCCCACTTGGTGGAGAGAGAATTACACGAAGCTCGGCGGGCTCGCCCTGTCCGTGCTCGCTGGTGTAGGCATCACCATGGCTGCCGAGCGGCCTAACCGGGTGGTCGAAGCCGAGAAGTTCATCCTCAAAGACGGGGCCGGGAATACTCGCAGTACCCTGGCGATGACCGCAAGCGGACCGACCTTCACCCTCTTCGATGAACACGGGAGAAGAAGAGTGGCGCTGGGCTTGGGTCCGATTGGACCAGCCCTGGTCCTTTTCGACCCGGAGGGGAAAGCTCGTGCCTGGTTGTTCGCCAGCGGTGAGCTGGCGGGACTCACCCTTCTCGGGGGAGACGCGAAGCAGCGGGTGGAACTTAGCGCGACGAAGGGCGCCACCAGTCTGGGCTTATTCGGTACCAACGGAGAGACACGAGCACGATTCGGCCTTAGGGACAGTGAGCCGACCGTCACGATCCGCGACGCCAATGGCAAAGTGCGAGCGGCACTTGGGGTCGAGGCCATGGGGCCTGTCTTTGCGCTCTACGACGCCAACGAGAAGAGGCGTGCGGGTCTGGCGGTCACAACGGAGGGGCCTGCACTCGGCCTGTACGATGCAAACGGCAAGATACGGGCCGGGCTAGCTGCCAACCCGACCGGGCCGGCATTGGCCTTCCTTGATTCGAATGAGAAGGTTATCTACTCTGCACCCTGACAGGAGACATCAATGAGCGATCATTTCTGGCTGGGCATGGTCATCATTTTCGTAAGTGGAGTGTTGAACGGGAGTTTTCCGGTTCCCTTGAAGTACACCCGGCAATGGCGATGGGAAAACACCTGGTTGGCATTTACCTTTGCGGCGTTGCTGCTTTTGCCTTGCCTGCTGGCCACCGGGTTTGTGCCCCACCTGCAAGAAATTTATCGAGGCGTCTCCCGCCAGGCATTCCTTTACCCGTTGCTTTTTGGTTTTCTCTGGGGAATCGCGCAAGTGACCTTCGGGCTGGGCATTAACGCCGTGGGTATGGCACTCGCCTTCGCGGTGGTTGCAGGCCTTTCTTGCCTCTTCGGGTCGCTCGTTCCGCTGTTGGTGTTGAACCCCACAGACCTATTTCGCCCGCGTGGGATTCTCTTGCTGGTCAGCATGCCGATCCTGTTTGTCGGCCTGATTCTTTACGGCGCGGCCGGTCGCCGGAGGGAGAAGGAACAAAACGCGCTGAGCGCTCCCACGGGGAAGGCCGCTACCAGCTTCATGACGGGCCTTGCGATTTGCATCTTTACGGGCATTTTCGGGTCGAATATCAATCTAGGTTTTGCCTTCAGTGGGGACGTCGTGAACAAGAGCGTGGAGATGGGCGCCAGCCCCGTCACCGCGACCTATTCGGTTTGGGCTCTCGTGCTCGGGGCCGGCTTCATTCCCAATCTGCTGTACTGTTGCCGTCTGTTGTTTCGTCATGGTACCTGGTCTTCGTTCACCCGCGCGGGCTGGGTTAGGGAAATCGGCCTCGCGATAGCCATGGCGTTGTTGTGGCTTTCCGGAATTGTAGGTTACGGAATTGGCGCCACGCTGGTGGGCCGCTATGGGACCTCTCTGGGCTACGCGCTGTTCATCGCGGCCATGATTCTTTCCTCGAATCTCCTGGGTATCGCCACCGGCGAATGGAAAGCTACTTCGGCGCGGACTAGAAAGGTGCTGGCGGTGGCAGTTGCCGTGATTTTGATTTCCGTGGTTGTGCTCAACCTTGGCGGACTCTTCTAATGCGCACGCGGTAAGTGAAGTTACATTCCGGGAACACTTTTTCCCAGGCACAATCTGGGCCAAGCACCAAATCCAACTCGGAGTGAGCTGGGGACTGAAGTGTAGCCTGGAAAAAGGCTACACAAGTCTCAGAGGTGCTGAAGACGCACACTTCTATGCCTTCCAAGAGAAGGACGGACCGTTGTATTAGGCGCGGGGGCAAGGACAGTTGAGATCAAGAAGCACTAGTCCTTGATTTTGGCAGGCCGAAACCCGTAAAGTGGTAGCTAACAGTCAGCTATTGAGAAGGCACTGATTCATGGAATGCCCTCAGTGTCGACACATCAATCCTGCCGGAGCAACTCGATGCGAAAAGTGTAACGCCCCCTTTGACTTTGAGGGCCTGACAGCGACCAGCGGAGTGGCAGAAGATTGGTCCATCCGCACACCCGCTGAGGGCGGGAGGACTCTCTCTGGTTCCTCCCAGGGGCTGCAACCAGGGCATGTTTTGGGGGGGCGGTATGAGATTTTAGAACTGCTTGGGCAAGGTGGCATGGGCGCAGTTTACAAGGCTCGAGATCGCGAGGTCGACCGGGAGGTTGCGCTGAAAGTCATTCGCCCCGAACTGGCGGGGCATCCAGACGTCTTACGGCGATTCAAGCAGGAATTGATCCTGGCGCGGCAGGTCACACACAAGAATGTGATTCGCATCTTTGACCTGGGAGAAGCCGAGGGGGCGAAGTTCATTTCCATGGAGTACATCGACGGCCGGGATCTGAAGAGTATTCGTGCCGAACGAGGGAAGTTCCAGCCAGAAGAAGCCGCAGAGACCGTCGAGCAAGTTTGCCGCGCCCTGGATGCCGCGCACGCGGAAGGTGTGATCCACCGTGACCTCAAGCCCCAGAACATCATGGTGGACAAGCACGGTCGGGTTGCGGTCATGGATTTTGGAATCGCGCGCTCGCGGGAACTGCCCGGCCTGACGCAAACCGGTGCGCTGATGGGCACCCCGGAATACATGTCGCCGGAGCAGGCGAAAGGTGAACACGTCGATGCGCGCTCGGACCTGTTCGCGCTCGGAATTATTTTCTACGAACTGCTCACCGGCAAACCGCCATATGCGGCCACGACCTCTGTCGCCACGCTGCTGAAGCGCACCCAGGAGCGAGCCGTCCCGCCAGTCAAGCTGGATCCTGCGATTCCGAAGTTCATGAATGACATCGTGGTCCGGTGCCTGGAGATTGACCCGCAGCGTCGCTATGCGAGCGCGCAGGAAATTTTGCAGGACCTCGAAGCCCGTCACGGCCCACGCACGGGCGTTACCCCTCTTCGCATGCCGCGATTCCGGATGGTGGAAGAGTTCCGAAGGAGATGGATCGCGCCCGGGCTGGCCCTGATTCTGCTCCTGATCATCGGCCTTGTGTTCCGGGGAAAAATCTTCGGGCCGGCGGCCAAGCCGAAGCCCTCGGGGCCCATCATCTCGCTGGCCATTCTCCCATTCCGCAACGCCTCCGGCGACCCGTCGCTGGACTGGCTCGGATCGAGCCTTGCCGAATGGTTGAGTACGGACGTCGGACAGTCGTCTTATCTGCGGACGGTTTCTTCTGACCGGGTGCATCAAATCTCGAACGATCTGCGCATCACGGCGGATTCTACTCTGGATCCCGACACCTTGCGCCGCCTGGCGGAATTCAGCAACGCGGAGACCGTGGTCTGGGGACAGTACGCGAAGCTGGGGGAACAGATTCGCATTGATGCCACCTTACGCGACCTGAAACGGGATCGTACTGCGACATTAAAGGCGGAGGCCGCGAACCAGGGCGCGCTGCCAGGAGCGGTGGATCGTCTGGCGCAAGCCATCCGGGAAAACCTGGCCCTATCCTCGTCGGAGATGAAAGAACTCCAGGCGCAAGCGTTCAAACCCACCTCGAAGTCGCTCCCGGCGCTGCGTGACTACAACGAGGGGCTTCAGCTCTTGCGTCAGGGGAAAAACCTGGAGGCACAAAAGCGGTTCGAGGCTGCCACCAAGGAGGATCCGGAGTTCGCACTAGCTTATGCCAAGCTGGGCCAGACTTATGCCAACCTGGGCTATGACAACGAAGCCGAGCAAGCGTCTCGTAAGGCTGTGGACCTGAGCGAAAACCTGCCGCCACAGGAAAAGTATCGGGTCGTAGCCAGCCATGCGCAGATCATGAAGGATTACCCAAAGGCCATCGAGGCTTACGAGAACATGGCCAAGGCCTTGCCGGACGACACCCAGGTCCAGTTCATTCTGGCTGGGCTCTACGAAGATACCAGCGCGTTCGACAAGGCGCGGGAGTACTACGCGCAAGTTCTGAAGGCCGACCCAAAGCACGTCGAAGCCCTCCTGGGTATGGGCCGCGTGGAAATCAAGAGCGGGAACCCGCAGGGCGGACTCGAATACCTGAATCGCGCCCTCACGCTGGCCATCCAGCTCGAAAACGAAGAGGAGAAAGCCACAGTTCTCTACGCGATCGGCATCGCTTACAAGCTGCTAAACAGGCAGGATGAAGCTCTACGCAATTACCAGGAGTCGCTGGCCATCAAGCGCCGCCTTGGCGACAAGCGGGGCATGGCGGTGAGCCTGAACATGATTGCCCAAATCCAGGAGCGCCTTGGCAAGCCGGATCAGGCCTTGAAGAGCTACGAGGAAGCACTGCAACTGCGGCGGGAGATTGGTGACAAGAAGGGTGTTGGCGATACTCTCATCGATCTGGGCGCCTTCTATCAGGACCGCGGCCAGCACGACCATGCGTTGAGCCTCCTCAAGGAGTCCCTGCAGATCCAGCGCGAGCTGGGAAACGAAAGCAACCAGGGACTGTGCTTGAACAATATCGGGAGCAGCTATTCCTTCAAAGGGCAATACGATGACGCCGCCACCTATTTTCAGCAGGCTCTTCAGTTGCGCGAGAAGAGCAAGTTCCCGAACGAAATTGCCGAGACCGTGCATAACCTGGCGGAGACCAACGCCAATATGGGTCAATACGACCAAGCCCTTGCTTACTACCTCCGCGCGCTCGAACTCTACCGAGGCACCGGCGACAAGCGCGGAGCGGCCATCGAGTCGGCCAGTATGGGAACGCTCTTCGCCTACCAGGGGCGCTATGGCGCGGCGGTCAATGCTAAGCAGGAGGCGTTGAAGACCTTCAGAGAGCTTGGCGATCGCGGCTTCTGGATGATCGAGATCCTGAGCAGCTACGGCGACGCGCTGGCTCAGGCAGGGCGCGGGGAGGAATCTCAAAAGAGTTTTGATGAAGCCATGAGCCTGGCCCGCGAGCTCAAAAACGATGCCTTCGTGGCCCAGATTTTGAATTATCAAGGCGACAGCTTCTTCTACCGAGGCAACTTGAAATCCGCCCGAAGTCTTTACGAACAGGCGATGAAAGTGGCTTCGCACACCACCGATCGTGGCAAGGTATTGATCTCCAAATTCAACCTTGCGAAAGCAGCCGTCAAGGAAGGGCGCTCCCAGGCGGCCATCAGCGGCTTGAAGGGGCTGGCCCAGGAAGCAGACACCCTTGGGCTGAGGTACCTCTCCGCCGAATGCTCGATCTACCTGGCCGAGGCCTTGGTGAATACCAAAGATTATTCCCGCGCCCGGCAGGAGTTGGAGCGGGCCGTCGCAAAGACTGAGAAATTGGGACTCCGAACACTAAGTGCGAGGGGTCATTACCTCCTGGCTACAGAGCTTCGCCTGACAGGCAAGGGCGCGGAAGCTGCGGGCCATTATCGCGAGGCGCTTCGCCTGCTGGAAGATGTTCGTAAGGAAGCCGGAGCCAACAACGTTTTGCAGCGGGCTGACCTCAACTCGATCTACCTGGACTCCACCCGCTGGTCCCAGAGCAACAAAGGCTAAAAAAACAGCCGGGCCAACAGCACCCGACTCGCCGTTCGCAAACCGTACGGCGGGTGCCGTGTTACCGAAGAAAGTCACACGCTCGATGGCCTGTCACCCTGAGCGCAGCGAAGGGTCTCTGCAGTTCTTTCCTTTGGTCCCGCAGTCGCGGGAGGGGGATGCTTCGCTTCGCTCAGCATGACAGCGTGCGTCTGTCATGTGCCACCCATTGGCGTAACGCGAAACTAGTGTGCCGTCCCACGTAATCATTTACAATGAAACCACGTGTGGCGCTCAGGCACGAGGGCGTAGGGGCGGTCGCCGCGGCGACCCATGCGCCCCTACAACGCCAGTGGGATCCTGCAGGGTGCCGCCCCTCGTGAAGAGTTAACTGGGACGGTACACTAGTGCATGCAGCGCGGTCTCTGCCAGGTACGCGGACTTGATTAGTTGCAACCATCCCCGCGCGGGCCAGGATGTCTCCCCCACGGCATGCGTGGGGGCCTTCCTCACGGGCTCGGGCCCCGGGATTCCCCGGGGCCCTCGTTTCTCCTATTTGCTACTTCACACCGAACATCGCCGAATGAGTACTTGGGTCACCCGTAATCTTAAAGTTCAGATTCCAGGTGCCGCTCGCTGTGGTCTTGAGGTTGAAGATGTACCCGCCCCCGACACCCAGAGTGCTGTCGAACCGGAAGTCGAAGTCAGGATTGGCATTGCCCGAAGCCTCGAGTGCACCAGATGCACCAGCGCTAACCGGGGTCACACTTAGAGCATGCAGCACGATGCTGGGGCTAGTGTCCCGTAACATTTAATTCTTTACAACGTTTAACCTTTTCCAGTATGCTGTCGGCCGTGGCTTTCCACACGAATGGTTTGGGCGCCTCATTCCAGGCCGCCA
>Ga0315279_10009741_pt1 | contig 11398 bp, 14 predicted proteins | sample YL17G06_20_MG_FD_203694 | JGI IMG/M metagenome (GOLD analysis project Ga0315279, IMG submission 203694) | Sediment microbial communities from Yellowstone Lake, YNP, Wyoming, USA - YL17G06_20 | ecosystem: Environmental > Aquatic > Freshwater > Lake > Sediment | place: USA: Wyoming | collected...
CCGCTTCCCGTTGTTGAGAAGGTTGTAGTTCCGCTAGTAACGGTCGTTTGAAACGTAGTGGTTGGGGAAGTTGTCGTGATGATCGTCGTGTCCGAAATGGAGGTTGTGATCTGCGTAGTTGTTGGGGTTGTAGTAATGAAGGTGGTTGTGCCGGAAGTTGAGGTCTCCGTGGTCGAGCCGCTCGTCGTAGTTGTTGTGAATGTGCCCGACTCAGTCGATGTGAAAGTTGTCGTACCGCTACTTGTTGTCGTTATGAATGTCGTAGTTGGTGACGTCGTGGTTATCGTCGTCGTACCCGAGATTAGAGTCGTGACCTGAGAAGTTGTCGGCGTAGTAGTTGTGAATGTGGTGGTGCCAGATGTTGTTGTATCAGTGGTTGTACCAGAAGTCGTGCTGGTTGCGAAGGTGCCTGACTCCGTCACGGTGAACGTTGTAGTGCCACTGATGGTTGTTGTGAGAAAAGTTGTTGCAGGCGAAGTGGTTGTGAATGTTGTTGTGTCACTGGTTGACGTCGTCGGCCGGGTAGTGGTTGCGGTCGTAGTAGTAAACGTCTTCGTGCCAGAGGTCGAAGTTGTAAGCTGAGACGTAGTCGGCGTAGTCGTCGTGAAAGTCGTAGTATCAGAAGTCGAAGTTGTAGTGTCGGTTGTCGTCCCACTCGTAGTCGTAGTCGTGAAAGTCCCAGAATCCGTGACCGTAAAAGTGGTTGATCCACTCATGGACGTAGTGCTAAAAGTCGCCGTTGGAGAGGTCGTACTGATAGTCGTAGTATCCGACGTGGAGGTCGTAAGCTGAGTGGCCGTGGGAGTTGTGGTCGTAAAAGTGGTCGTACCAGAGGTGCTCGTCGTGAGCTGAGAGATAATCGGTGAGGTTGTGGTAAATGTCGTAGTGTCCGACGTGGAAGTTGTTGTAGTTGTCTGAATTGGGCTCGTTGTCGTAATCGTGATCGTGCCCGAAGTGCTGGTAGTGGTCGTGTCGACCGTAGAAGTGATGGTCTGCGTGGTTGTGCCTGAAGTCGAAGTCTGGGTAGTTGTTTCAGTTGGGCTAGTCGTTGTGAAAGTTGTTGATCCTGAAGTCGTGGTGGTCGTGGCTGTGCTGGATGAAGTTTCTGTGATGCTCGTAGTTCCTGATGTTGAAGTTGTCGTAGTTGTCTGGGTGGGACTGGTTGTCGTATCTGTGGTTGTCCCTGAGGTGCTAGTAGTAGTCTGCGTTGACGTGGGTGTAGCTGTTGCGAATGTGGTCGTACCAGAAGTGGACGTGATGGTTGTCGTACCGGATGTCGAGGTCTCCGTGAAGGTGCCAGACTCCGTTGCCGAAAAGGTCGTCGTCCCACTGCTTGAGGTCGTCACAAACGTTGTGGCGGGGGAAGTTGCAGTAAACGTGCTGGTTCCCAAGGTAGATGTCGTAAGTTGACTCGTCGTCGGAGTTGTGGTCGTAAAAGTGGTCGTACCAGAAGTGCTCGCTGTGACTTGAGACGTAGTCGGAGTCGTCGTAGTAAAGGTGGTAGTTCCGCTGGTGCCGGTCATTGTCTGCGAAGTGGTTGGGGTTATGGTTGTAAAGGTTGTCGTACCGGAAGCTGAGGTTATCGTTGTGGTTCCGCTTGTGCTAGTAGTTGTGAATGTGCCCGATGGAGTGCTTGTGAAAGTCGTAGTCCCACTCGTACTAGTCGTAGCAAGTGTCGTCGTGGGACTTGTGGTAGTAAATGTAGTTGTACCCGAAGTCGAAGTGGTTGTAGTCGTCTGGGTTGGGCTGGTCGTCGTAATCGTCGTCGTTCCTGATGTACTGGTAACCGTCTCGATTGTGCTCGTTGTGGTAAGGGTCGTTGATTCGGTCGACGTGTAGGTCGTGGTGCCGCTTGTGGTTGTTGTTGTAAAGGTGCCCGTGCTCGAAGCATCCAAGGGATGCGGAGAATAAACCACTCCAGCGGGATCTACGGTACTCTGCTCAGGAGCACTTCCACCTACAGAAGAATCAGCATGAGCAGGGATCGGAATCGGGAAGGCCCTCGGCAGAACATGATCCCATAACACTGGCCCCCCAGAGTTTGCTATGGAAAACAAGACCAAGAGAAGCGTTAATGGGACAAGAACCCGCGAGCGTCTGATGCGGACTCTAGTGCGCGGAAGCTTGGGCAGGTGAACTTCAATTGTGAAGCTGATTTTCAGCCTACTCAAGCTCCGCTAATTCAACTGACTTGGAGCCGCTGAAGCTATAATAGCTTCATTGGCGCATTTGGACAGTGATTTCTTTCGAATTAGGATGTTTTGAGGAGAAACTTTACAATTTACGACTTCGGACTTTATTCTGGGTAGATTATGGCGCGAAATTGTCCGTCAATTGGTTTGGAGTTAGATGCCTATGAGATCTCCAAACTCTACAGCGACGCCAGGCACTTTCACGGCATGGGGTGGACAGGGAAGAAGTACAAGAAGAACGCCAACGCGGCTATCACGTTTAGTGCAAGCACTTTCTTGCCGTACCTTTCTGGCAACTGCTTCCACATGAACGCCAAAGCTAACGCAACGAACGGCAACGTGTAAATCATGTAATAATTGAAACCGATCCTTCTCACCAGCACGCTGAGAGCGAGCCAGGGCGTGAAGTTACCCACAATACCGACTGCCAAGAAAAGCGCGGTCAGCCTTTGCTTTCTCCGTTTGAAAGCCCACGCCAATCCAACGATACCAGGCCATATCCCATACCACAACGCCAAATTCGCTTGTGCCCGATACCAAATCGGAATATAGTGCGTCACAGTGGCACCCTTGGAGACAGTCACATCCACCCGAAAGTATGTCGGAGAATTGAAAGGATCGAACGCAACCTGCAGGTTTGAAGCAACATCTACTGGCAGTACCCAATTCCAGGCGTACAGGTAAGGCGCGTACGTCTCGTTGATGAAATTCATGCCCTGTGGTCCATGATAGCGGTAGATGAATTCCACATGCTGTATGGGATTCCATATGACATCTTTGCTCGTGCTCTGGATCGTCATGTAGACTGTGGTGAGAGCGGTCCCGTTTGGTCCTAGAACAATATTCGCATTAACGTAGTTGGTCACGCTTGTGGACATAGGCGGCTGATAATGTAGATCGTAGGCCCAAAGCGTGCTCCCAAAAATCATCAGAGCCAAGAACGTGTATTTTACGCCAAGTTTAAACGCGGGCTTCATGGCCTTCAACGACTTCCAATTCCAATTCGCTCCTAGATGGTAGACCGCTAACGCAAGGAAGTAGAATATGCTCATCTCACGTGCCAGAAATGCTAGGCCCATGCTGCCCGCGGACAGCCAATAGTGCTTCCTGAAGTAGAGTTCTATCGCGAGGAAAGAGAACAGGAAGGCTGGCATGTCGATGAGCAGTGCACCGCCATGGATGAAAAAGACAGTGTCCAGCCCGAGCAGCATCGTTGCGCCCAACGCCCAAGGGTCACCAAGCAACCTGCGAGCAATCAGGTAGAAGATGTACAGAGCGGCGATTTGCATGAGAACTTGCGGAAAGCGCCAACCAAACCAGTTGTTGCCGAGTAGCGCGATGCCGATTGCACCGATGATTTTAGGTAAGGGTGGATGCTCGGCGTTCGCCGCGATGCCATCAAGAGTCGCCACGCTTGCCGGAACATAATGAGCCTCATCAAATATCATTGAGCCATCCGAAGGAAAAGCAATTTGAATCATGTGCGCGGCGAACAGAAATGCAAGGAACAGGAATATCCAAGGGTTCCTATGCACCGCGGCTGTGAATCTTCGCCGGTACCAGCTAAAGTCGATTTCAACTCTGATTTTCATTCTTTCATCCTTCTACTGAGGTGCCTGGCTGGCGGTTGAAGCGATGAGTCGCGACGCCAAGGGACGTTCGTCTCGCTGGATAAATAGGCCACCGAGTCTAGCGCAGATGCGCTCCCCATCTATTTATCCAGCGGGACTGTGAAGCGCAATGCATTCGGGGAGGGGTCAGTCATGTCACCAGTCCGACAATCATTCTTCGGGGTTTCAACAGGTTGTCCTCTGTAATATTCAAGGTTTTCTAGCTTGCGCTTCGATTCGAGGATACGACAATGATGGAACGAACATTCGCACTGCCCAGTCGAAGAAGCGCGTGAAATAATCCGTGTCAATGTACTTGACCTTATCAACCGTTAACCCAACGTATTCGAACAGGTTTTTGATATGTTCTGCTGTGAAGAGAGCGTAGTGAAGATCTTTGCCGCCATGCTTACGGTACCCGCCCATATGAGTTCGAAGCACATAGTACTTGAGACATGCAGCATTGTCAGTGATCAATGTCAGTACGCCGCCCGTCCTCATAACACGTTTGACATCTTGCAAATGCTGAGCTGGGTTAGGTAAATGCTCCAAGAGATTCCGTTCATAGACATCGGTAAAAACGTCGTCCCGAAATGGGAGATGCTGGGCGTCAGCAATCAGGTTTGATGCAGGAGTAACAGCAAAATCCATTCGGACATCACCGAAACCCTGTTCTCCACAACCTAGATTCAGGATGAAGCGTTCATCTTCTTTCCTCATCGAGGACACCTTCCAAGAGGTCGATGTGCGCATCCCAAGTGAAAGAACTGGCCCAAGTTCGCGCTTGCATGGACATCTTTTCCCATCTTGACTTGTCCGTAAGGATGAGCCGTAATTTGCTTGCAAAGTCTGTTACGTCGTAGGGTTGCGCGTGGAAACCGGTTTCTCCATCAAGAACTGTTTCCTTCACTCCGGCGTCGCCCCATACGACTGCGGGTGTTCCACAGGATTGCGCCTCAAGTGGGCCGAGCCCAAAAGGTTCATAGATACTCGGTTGAACGTATGCCAAGGAACTTGAATACAGCAAGGAAAGTTGCTCGTCTGAGACGAATCCGCTAAACTTTACCTTGTCTGCCACTCCCAGATTCTTCGCAATCTGCCTCAGCATTACAGTGTGCGGGGTAGATTCTCCGGCAACAACCATTTCAGGAACAGGCTCACTCAATTGCTTCAGGACTTGGAAGGCGAGGTCTATCCGTTTCCAAGGATAATGGCGGCTTGCAGTGATGATCCTATTCAAGCGCACAGATGCTACGTCATGTTTTGGCATGAAGTTGAGTCCAGGGTAACAGACATCGCCAGTTAGGCCGTACTCTTTCTCGAAAAGCGATCTTGTCCAGTTACTATTGAAGAGTAAACGATTAGCGTTCCGGTGGCATAGCCTGTCAAGTAGTCTTGCCACGCGCCGCCCGAAGAGTCCGAGCAAGCCGTCGAGCATTAAGAAGTCGCCTTTGGTTGCCCAGTTCCCAGCTGCTTCGGGCCGTTTATGAATAAACGTGGTTAGCTGATGCAAGTAACCAACGTATGGCGTTCCTGACTGCTGTTTGATTCGATGTCCGATCCACATACTCGGTTGCGAGTGGCAAAGGAGAACATCACAATCAGCAATCTCGTCAGATCGGAATGGGAGAACCGCTGAAGCTATCATAGCTGAAGCTTCACGGAACGGGAAGGGGAGAGGAAAAGGCGGCACAATTCTTTCAGGTTGAACTTCTTTCAGCCTCTCAGGAAAGGACTTTTGCCATCGGATTATAGGGCTGAAAAGCTTTACGTTGTGGCCGCGCTCACGAAGACGCTGCGTCTGTTCGAGGACAACTCGTTCTCCTCCACCGCTGTAAAGGAACCCCATGTGAATGATGTTGATTCGCACACTCACACCCTAGTTCCAGCGAAGTGATCGCTACATAGGGTTGTCGGTCTCAGCATCCCGCCAGCGATGTCATCAACTGCTATTGTGGAACCCGTCCTTAAGGAAACAGGCGCGACTGCCAGCGCGTGGTCCCTCAGATTGTCCATTGGCAAAACTATCTAGGAAAGGGTATTGCAGCTCATCCCATAGTCTCGTTTCCCGAAATAATTTCATTACCCGCTTCAGACGGTTTATGGTTAAGCTGACTGATCGGAAGATACGTTGGATCATCCAGCAGAGTACAAGTTAACCTCACAATCTATTCTTGGAATGTAAAGAGTGGTGCCGAGGCTAACACTTCCGACATTGACCCGAATTCTGAAGCCGAGTTCTGGGAATCGTCCTACTGGTTCACGGCTAGTGTATCCCGTGTAAAGTAACTCTACACTAACGCTCGTGGACAGTCACCATTCAAAGCAGGAATACAACGCACTCCCTTTTGTTTCTACCTATTGGGATCAGCCTCTTGGAACCTAAGATCTCTCTCAGCCAATGCAAGTTTGATCTCTTCGAATTCTATCTCCGAGGTTCGCTCCGATTCCCGGTATTTCGTCAAGAATGGTCCTGACTTTGGCAATTTTTTTTTAACTGACCGGGGTAGATTTCTCCCTAATTTTACCTAGGCTGTAAGTTACTCCGGGACACTTTAACCTGAACTTTTGATCTTCTCACGTTCGGAGCATAGAACTTTAGTTCAAAATAGAGTGTCTTCAAGTGCTTTCACATCCAAAATATCATCGTGAGAAGTCACCGTGACATATACAATTATTCGCAACGACTGAATTCTTTTCTCGACAGAATAAGATCGTCAGAATGGATTCGAGAGTCTGACAAGATCCACCTTCTAAAGTTTCAGTGCTTGGTTGCGTCAGCGCCAGCATTAGCAGAGTGGATTAATTCGCATCCAAGCAAAGAGGACCCTGAATCGTATGTCTGGCCAATTAGTAGCAGAGCAGTACCTCGACAATGCACTCTTGGAACTTCACGGCTTGCAATCCATCTTTAAGGGAAGAGAAACTCAGACTAAAGATCTGCCTCAGATGTCAAGAACGCAATTCTCCAGACGCAGCGTACTGCAAGAGATGTGCCCTTACTCTGGATATTGAAACGATGGAATGGGAGAACGTATAAGCAGTTACCACTTACTAATCTGCTTGTTGTAAAAAATTAAGTAATCTCAGACGATGGTTGCAAGACTTCGCATTATGGCGAGTTGAATGGTTTGCTAACTGGTAGAGAACCGCAGGTTAAGATTCAGAACGTCGTGGCTACGGGAGCGTTAGGTCAGAACCTGGATCTCTATTCCATTCTGAAAGTGAGCGCCCGGGCAGAGTACAATCCGCAGAGGTTTCCTGGTCTCGTTTACAGGCTGAAGAGGCCAAAGACATCAAGCCTACTCTTCAGTTCAGGCAAGATGGTCTGCACAGGTGCCAAGTCTGAGAGGTCGGCCAAGGCTGCAATCAGAAGGATAGCGAACGAGCTTCGAACTCACGGCATAGTCATAATCAGAAACCCAGAAGTTAGAATCGAGAACATCGTGGCTACAGCCGATCTCAATGGCACGCTCGATTTGGAGGTAGTGGCGGAGCGTCTAACCAAGACGATGTATGAGCCCGAGCAGTTTCCTGGACTCATCTACAGGATGGATGAACCCAAGACTGTCATCTTGATTTTCACCAGCGGCAAACTCGTCATCACAGGTGCAAAGACAGAAGTTGGAGTCAGACTGGCTGCTAAGAAACTACAGGAGACGCTGGAAAAGAACGGACTCATATCCTATATTAAATTAGCAAGTATCAGAGACACCATTAGTGCACCCACGATAGTTCCAGTCAAGCAGACTCAATCTTAGAGACTCGGTATTTCTTGAAAGCTACTGTCCTTCTGACTGCTCCACGAGCGCATGAAGAGGCTCGAGACGAGGGTAACGAGGGTTGAGCGCGACCAGAGCTTGTTGAAAGACGAGGTGGAGGACGACGACCGAGGTAAAGTAGAGTTGCATAGCGGTCGTTATGCCCTGTGGGTTGTGCTTCATGCGTTCGAATCCTAAGTTAATTGAAGTATCGGCCACAGGCTTGGCAGTTGAATTTCTGGATGCCTCCATACTTGTCATGCCTTAACCCATCTCGGACGATTAGGGGCGATTTGCTGTTGGAGCAATGTCCAAACGACTTGATCATGGTTTCGGGTCGCGAGATAAACACGTTGAATGGATTGGAAACCGACCTCAGGGGCCATGACGAGGTTGCGATTGTTCCGATAGCTCATGGTGGCTCAAGCTCAGACTTGCAGGTTTCTCAATTCGCAATTAACCACGGTCACCGCGTTCCAAGAAATGAGACCGATAAAAAACCGCAGAGTCATTTCGTCCATGTTTTTCATGCCTAGGCGACCCCCAATCTCCTCGAAATAGAGCCCTTTTCCTTCTCGCGGTGCGAATTTGGTAAAAAAGTAACCTTGTAAAAAATTAAGTCTACAAAGCGCCATCTATCTGGGTGAGGTGATTCGCTTGTCCAGAAAGATTCTGCTTGTCGCGCTGGGCCTGCTCGTGCTGGTTAGTCTGGTTATGGCCTTCAGCAATGTAAGCGCGGGGGATGGTAAGGGCGGCTTGGGTGACATAATCGCAGCAGCTCTCCTGTAGGGAAGGTTGCGCCGGCAGCTTTCCCGATTTTCCCACCTTTTTTGAAAGATATAATAAAGCTGGACTTCCATTATTCTATGGGGTTGTGTGGCTGTGCTGAGGACGGAAACGGCACGATTACCGGATTGGTACAAGGGAATTAGAGAGTTTTCGAAAGAGCTGGACCCGACGAATATCAAAATCATGTCCACGATGTGGGAGGCCGGTCCGCGAAATGTGCTTGAGGTGTCTAGGCGGACAAAAATGCCCTTCACCTCGGTCTACCACCGAGTGAACAAGTGGGAGGCGAAGTCAGGCAGGATAGCCTATCTGATACCACAAATCGCGAAACTAGCCCTGAAAAGAGTTGTCGTCTTGGTCACGGCCACGCAGGGTTGTGAAAAAAGAGTGACGACCGCATTGAAGATACCGAACTTTTGGCGGTCCATCAATACCTGCGAAGGTTCTTTGACCCACCATTCAGTCCAAGGGATCCCTGTCAGATTCTTCGAGGACTTTAAGAAGTATCTCGGAGAACTTTCTAAGACGGGGCTGATTACTCAGTCTACGTTCCTTGAGAGTGGAGATTGGATTCCCAACTTCCCGGACTTCAGGCATTATAGTCCTGCGACCAAGCAGTGGACATTTGAATGGGATAAGTGGTTGAAGGCGCTCCAGAAGCGAAGACCAACTAGGACAATAGAGGATCCCAAGGATTACTCTCTCAGAGCAGATCTGAAGGACTTGCTCATTATCAAAGAGCTTGAGAAGAATGCTCGCAAGACATTCGCAGAACTCGCACCGATCCTCGGGATGACCTTACAGGCCGTGAAGTATCGTTATGACAGGAAGCTCGTCCCTTCAGGAATCGTGAGTCACTTCTCCTTTGACATGGTACCGTACCCTGTAGAAGTTTCCGCCTACCATGAGCTCATGCTCGAGTTCCCAAGCAGAAAGGCCATGAACAGCTTCTTCACGCTTGTGAATGAACTCTTCTTCGTTCTAGGGGTAGCAAAGGTTCTTGAACGGACTGCGCTGCTCGTGAGAACATACATCCTCCAGTCTCAGCTACGATCGATGTTTGGCTTCCTCTCGCAACTGGTTAGAGCAGGAGTGTTGGAATCTTACTCAGCGGTCAGGTTGGAGTTTGAGGGAAGAGAGGCGCAGACAATTTCTTACGAGCTCTTCGATGACGAGAAAGGGTGGACGTTCGACTACAAGAAGTGCGTAGCCGAGCTGAGGAAACTCTCCAAGTTTAAGGAAATCTCACTAACCATGTGAGCGCTAGGCATAGATTCGCTCATGAGCCGCGGACGACCAAGCGTTAGTCTGATGCGTGTCCTGTTCCAGGTGACCCTGAACCTGAAAACCACTAGCTCGATCGCAGAATTGTTGACCTCTCATTTCCGCTCTAGTTCTTTCAGGAAGTTTTTGACAGCCTCGCGGATTACGTAGGAGCGAGAGGGAACCTTGTCGCCCTCGATCAGCTCATCGATCCTGTCCAGGAGTTGAAGTGGAAGCGTTGCGGTTATGTTTGCCATCCGCTTGGATTTGCGTCTCGTCAACAGTGCGGCTTCATCTGCGTGCATTGAACTTTGAGTCATTCTCACTTCCCTCTATGGTCAGAGATATCCTGTTACCCTGACCCCTAACCGATTGGGCTCTTCGAGCGTCTCCGTCGGAGCACTATCAGTGTTATGATTGTTGATGAAGTCAAGAATGTTCTACTCCTCAAGCCTGTTTTTCATCCTCGAATTGCTGTCTCCACTGTTGTCCCTATCTTGATGTAAGATCCTAAGCCTTCAACCGACGAGCACATGAACGAGTAAGTGAAAAATCAGCCCGCCTTGGGCGTATCGTAGCGGTTACGATCGAGTTACGTCCTTTGAAAGGCTCACTCGCATCGTGGAATAGATTGGGCCCGGCGAGAATATAAATCAAGCCGTTTTCCACGCAAAATCTCACCGAAAACCGGAGACAACGAGAGACAACTTGGAGACAACCGAGAGACAACGGTGACAGCGGTAGCGATTTCGGCCGCCATCGCGCCTTCATACGATGACGAAAATGCTCCGATTGGTGACAGCAGGTCGCAGGTTTGCGCCGATGATGGTGTCAGTAGGGACAACGTTGTTTCCATCTTTCAACAGCAGTGCAGTGGCCTTTTTGGCCGCGGTCGCGCCCGACTTATTTTCGTTCTCAAGTGCCGGTCAAAGCCATAATTTTCAAGCATCCGGTAGGCCCTGAGAACGAGTTCGATTATAGTTTCGGTGTATTCGTCCCAGTATACGGCTCTCTGGGCTTGAGCGACAACTCGGGATGGTTGATCTTCTTTGACTGTAAGAATAACTACGCTGGTTTTGGAGAGTCGCCTCTCGGATTTGCCGGGGCCGTGATAAGACATGGTCAAAAAAGGGGGCGGGTCGCGCTTCAGGAGATAATAGTCGATAAGGAACTGTTCAAGGAGTATCTGAGGGAACACAGCGTCTCCTCAGTTTTCGATATGCTCATCAAAGAAACACCAGTTGGAAGCAAGGAGGTCGGACGCCTCACAGCCATCGTGGCGGAATTGCTGAACTTTGTTGGGTTTGCCAAGGGAAAGCTGCTGGAGCATGTGGCACAAAAATGGGTTGAGTCTCGGGGATTTCATGAGACGACATGTGACACATGGATCAATGGTGAACAGATTGATTGTACCGGTAGGAGCGGAAATTCACTTACATTCTTCGAATGTAAGCTGAACGTACACCAAGATACAATTAGGAATACGATGAACCAGATCACTCGCAAATCTATAGCGCTCTCAAAAGCAACTCGACGAGTAAAAGCCTGCCTTATCGTGTACGATCGGGTCTCCGCTGGCACGAAGAGGCGCTTCGAGAAGAAGGGGATATTCGTGCAGGATAACTTCAGAGCCCTTATCCAAAAGGAGAAATGTTTTGAGGGTACACGCGTGGAGACATTGCAGCTCTTAGATTGGCAGTTTCGAACTCCGGGCAAGTTCAGACCTGAGTATTAAGCCACAGGAAGTGCCTTGGCTAAGAAAGCGTTAAACGCCTTTTTGGAA
>Ga0315279_10009742_pt1 | contig 11397 bp, 22 predicted proteins | sample YL17G06_20_MG_FD_203694 | JGI IMG/M metagenome (GOLD analysis project Ga0315279, IMG submission 203694) | Sediment microbial communities from Yellowstone Lake, YNP, Wyoming, USA - YL17G06_20 | ecosystem: Environmental > Aquatic > Freshwater > Lake > Sediment | place: USA: Wyoming | collected...
GAGCGGGGACCAGACAGTCAATGTCATAATTTCGAGGTGAACAAGATGCCCATAAAAGGACTGGAATACGAGATAAACGAATGGGACGGGTTGGCGAAGGGAGTTGCTCCGACTAGAGTTGTACGAGCGGCGCCGACGGCAATTCCCGCGCCAGCACCAGTACCAGCAGCGAAACCAACACAGCAGACGGCACAAGAGGTAACTGCTCCATCAAAACATCCAGAGTTACAGGCATGGGCAAAAGACCATCCACAAGAAGCAAGACAATTCCTAGGAGAGGTCCTTGCGCTCGCTCTCTACAAGGCAAACAAAGACCCTCTGTATCCTCTCAGGAAATTCATCATCATGACGAAATGGAAGCTGATAGGAATCCCTGTCCCGCAAGAGATTGAGACGGCACTCCAGGGATTCGGCCAGACCTACAAGACGAACCAGTGGGACGGCACCATCAGCGACCTTGAGAGAGGGAGGTAGATATGCCGTTCATTGGTGGAGGTGGAGGAGGCACGGGGACCAGCGGATACTCCGGATGGTCTGGCTGGAGCGGCTGGTCTGGAGAAGCCTTCAGCGTCGGATACTCTGGCCTCTCAGGATGGTCAGGCTGGTCTGGAGAATCTGGAACCTCGGGATGGTCTGGACAAAGCGGAATCTCGGGGTGGTCCGGATGGTCAGGCTGGTCAGGACAGAGTGGGTTCTCAGGATTCTCAGGTATCTCCGGATGGTCAGGCTGGTCTGGACAATCCGGTTGGAGCGGATGGAGCGGACAATCGAGCTACTCCGGATTCTCAGGTCAGAGTGGCCTGAGCGGATGGTCAGGATGGAGCGCACCTTCTGGCATCTCGGGCTGGTCAGGATGGTCGGGACAAGCCTTCAGCATCGGATACTCTGGTGAATCGGGGTACTCAGGCTGGAGTGGATGGTCTGGACAGAGCGGGCTGTCTGGTTGGAGCGGATGGAGCGGACGACCGCCTGGCCAATTCGGAAATGTCATCCCGAGCGTGAACGATGCGTTCTCGTTGGGGAACACAACGAATGCGTGGAAGTACCTGTACATGGTCGATGACGCGACTGGAACGACATACATCTGCACAGTCGTGAACGGCAACTGGGTTGTAAGCCCGGCGTGAGGATACCAAGAGGAGTCGAGAGCATGGACACCAAAGAGCTGTGGGAGAAGTACCGGAAGATGGACGACCATGACAAACTCACAGAGATTGGCGTTCAGGTCGAAATCATGCAAGAGAAGCTCACGACCATCTGCACGAAGGTTGAGGAGCACGGTACGCGGATAACCCGCTTGGAGACGATTGTCACCATCGTCGCAGCGGGCATCGTCGTCGGCATCCCCCTCGTAATCACTCTGTTTGGATGATAGAGAGGAGGACCGGAGCCTAGTCAGAGCGTGAGATTGAATAGCTCAGAGAAAGACCCGCCAGGGAGGAGGTGAAAACGACATGGGAATAGTAGTGGATGCACAGACGGTAGGTCTGTTCCTGTTTGCAGCCATCCTAGCCACATACATCAGAATCAAAGACTCGCCCAAACTGGTTCTGATTGTGAGCGGCAAGGTCGACTGGAACGCAGTAGCAGTCATGGGCGAGACCTTCTTCGTGTCCGCAATAGCGGCTCTCCTGGCTGCGTGGGCTCTAGCTGGACAGGGCGTGTACATCGACAGCATCGCAGGCTTCGGAACCATCGTTGGTTCGGCCATAGCTGGGATGTCGACCGTCCGAGCGGCACTGAACCACCTGCCAACGGCACCCCCGGCGTAATGAGAGACAGACCGCCATACGCACCCTCACGAAAAGCTGCAACTTGGGCGAGCCCGAGGAATTGAGCGAAGTAGAGAGGTCGGCGGGGCGGCCTGTCAATCGTGACTGCTCGGGAGCGAGACGCAAACCTCTTCCTTTCCGTTTTTCGTTGTTTCTCGGCTGCCTTTTTTACGGTGTTCCGTTTTTGTCAAATTCGGCTGTTCTCAGGCACTGCGACAGCTTTTTAGAGTCCGACAACCATGTGAGAGTCGTGCACGGGGATGGGAAGGGCGAAGGCGGTTCTTCGGAGCCGCCCTTCGTCGCACTTACTGACGACGAGGTCGAGCGCTGTCTTTTGGCGATAAGAGATACGCAACACCGGGCGGTCTTCCGATTGATAGTCGACCTCGGCCTTGGGACAGGAGAGCTGTTTGGCGATGGTAACACAGACCGAGGCCTCTACATCCAGGACATCGATTCGAGAGACATGGCTCTCAAGGTCCACTACAGGTCGAGCGAGAAGGAGCGGTTTTCGATACGCGAGGTCCCGCTGACTGTCTATTGCATGAGCGCCTTGACAGACTTTCTCTTCAGCGGAGGCAGGACGCTCGACGACAAGGGCAAGCTCTTTGATATCACAGATAGGCGCTGGAGACAAGTGCTCCTCGAACTCCCCGAGAAAGCAGGTATCAGGAAGACTGTCACGAACATCGTGCTCCGGAGGACAGCTATCATCAAGATGCTGAGGACAGGCGTGCATCCGGACGAGGTTCGGCGAAGGATGGGAATTCTACGAATGAGAGAGGAGATGCTCGTGTACGCAATCGGTTTCGTGCTTAACGACCCGGAATCCTACGACCGATTGATTAAGCAGGCAGTCTACGAGACCCTCGTCATCGGTGGGCGGCCCCTCGTAGTCCCGAGCGGGTTCTCGGGACCGAGCCGATGATGTCTCTGTTTTGTCCCCCTTGAGAGAACGGAGATTGCTTTGGTCGAGTTGAAATACGCCGGAGACCTCCAAGGGATTATATAGACACAAATGCTATCCCGCCGCAGAATTAGCAGGTGTCTTCGTGCGGGTCAAGAAACAGAATGTCATCGACCTCTTCACCAAACAGGACATGGCTTTGCTTAAGCAGAAGATAACGAACCTGAGAGACCAATGCGTGATTTTTACAGGCATCGAGTGTGGGGCTCGGGTCGGAGAGATGAGGAGCATCACGCCCGAGAGCATCGACTGGAGGAACAAGGTCCTGACGAAGGTCGACTCCAAGAAGCATGTCGAACGAAAGTGCGGAATCTCTCCCTGGCTCGCACAGCAGCTCCAATTCTACATCACCGCTTTCAGAATCGAGAAGAGGCAGCCGCTGTTCGACCTCAGCGAGAAGCAGATAGATTACATCCTGAAGAAATGGGCACGAGAGGTCGAAATCCTCAACAACAACAACTGGCTGTCCTGGCACATCGTCCGCAGGACCTACATCAACCAGTGTGCCCAGGCAGGGATAGACCCGCTCGAAGTGCAGGCAGTCACGGGCGACCGGCTGGATACGATTATGAGATACTATAGGAAGGCAAACCCTGGAGACACGAGCGCCAAGATGTCAAAGTTCTACGAGGGATAAAGATGAGCGGCTGGCAAGGCTTAGTGTTCGCAATAGGCTCGATGATATTCGCGCCGGGACTCCTGGCGATGGTCTGGGCTGACCACAAGGCCAAGAAGCGACTAACACCGCTCCTGACCTCAGTGCCGACCGCAGCAGTGCTCTGGAGCTATGTCTTGGTCTACATGACGATGGATTCTAGCTTCCTGTACGCCGCCGTGACGACTGGAGCGACGGCCATGATGTGGACGATACTGGCAGTGAAGTGGCAGAAGGGATAACATGGATGATACCGACAGGGCAGTTCTGAAAGATGCACTGAGGTTCTGGGGGATAGATGCACAGGAAATGATGCTGGTCGAGGAGACGGGCGAGCTGCTGCACGCACTGGCCCGAAGACACAGATGCCACTCGCAGGGAGAATACGAGCAACGAAAGGCCGCCCTAATTGAAGAGGTCGCCGATGTTCAAGTCATGCTCGACCAGTTCACGCTCACACTCGGGGAAGATGCCGTCCACGAGCAGTACGCGAGGAAGATGGCTCGACTCCGAGGAAAGCTCCAGGTCTACAAAGAGAAGGAGCCAGGGAGAGAACACATTGACCTTGACAAGTTCATGTGAACGGGGCTTCGGCAACATCGACCTGGACGACGAGAGGTGCGTACCACACTGCCCGAGATTCGAAGATTGCTACAACGAGCACCAGCGACAGGCACGCGAGAGCTGAGAAACAGGCGCCAGGCACCCCTCGGGCCCTCTTAGAGGGGTCATCGAAGTGCCTGGTCCATATTAGCCCCCGCCAGTCCGAATGCGACGAGGCTCCAGTCCAGAGGGCAGCAGTCATGCCACATGCCTCCGGGCGTGCAAGATATGTCAATCCAGTTATATAAGACTTGACAGAAGTTGCACACTTCAACGGATGAGCGACCTGAGGGTCTCGTACATCTCATCGTCGTTGAGGTTGACCAGAGCTGCGTATCTCTCGCGGAGGATTCTGAATGTCGCCTGCTCGATGCGCTTGGCCGTCTCTGGGTCTCTGGTCACAAGGTCCACGACGCCGTTCGTCTGCCTCAAGATGACCTCAATCTGGTCAGGGTCGATACCGGCCTTCTTGCAGGCGAGGATGAATTTCTGTAGATACATCATGTCCTCGCTCTGGCTGCTCCGTTGGAAGAGATAGTATGAATAGAGAGCGAGAGCTGTTGCTGCCAGGCTGACGAAGTCGGCGCTCGACCATGAAATTCTGTTCAAGATGAGCTGGTGCTCCGGCAGATGCTCCCAGGCATACAGATAAGTCACGACAAAGACCATCCAACCCAGCGCGATGCCTACTGCCAGCTTCTTGGCGCTTGGCAGAGGCTTAATCCCACTGTCCTGGAGCTTCGGTGATTGTCCCAGCATCTTTTCCCACCCTCCTGTGTAACACGCATCTCTTCCCTGGATGTCTCAGACGAGCGCCGCAGACATCACAGGTCAACGAGCGCCTGACATCCGTCCGCTGCCTTTTCTTCCTGCGCTCGTAGGAGCGCTTCTTCTGCATGGTCACGATGCGACGACACTTCAGCGAGCAAACCTCGACACCATCGAGTGTCTGCGACCCACAGACCTTGCAGAAAGCCATGACCCTACCCCTGCTGTATGATTTGAAAGGCCTTCTTCGTACAAATCATACTCTGGAGAAAGGACACAGGAAGGACGAGAACCGGAGTGCCCACTGCGGTGAAGTCCCCCTGGTCCTTGTTCATAGTGACTACCTGGCCTTGGCCTTTTCATCGACGAGCGCACGACGGGTGAAGTATTGCTGCGCCATCTGTTCGCACTTGTCCCACAGCTCACGGTTCTGCTCCTTGAGAAAGTACGAGATGGCCAAGACGCGCTTCTCGCTGGCCTCTGCCCTGGCGAGATAGGTTGGGCCCATGTCCTTGAACGAGAGCAAACCCTCTCTCAGCTCCTTGATGTCCTCATCCGTCAACTTCAATGCCTTTTTCAAGACACCCCATGCCCAGTCCTCAGCAACTATATTCTCACCCCAATTTTGGGACAAGTGCCGCCGTTGGCGTTTGCCCCATTGTTACAGTTCCAGCAAAGGATTCCGTAGTGCTCCGGGTCATATTTGGCGAGAGCTTTCTTAAGGACTCCGTGATAACCCCCGTTCTCTGCGCGGTCGACCGCACCATCATTGAGCAGATGACCGAGTGTGAGGAACGGCTCAAAAGACTCTGAGCAGCCGCATGGACAGGAGCATTTATGACCGTACATCTCGAAGAGTTTGGCGCGTTGCTGCTTGTTCCAGGCAATCGTCTGTTGCCGAATCTTCCCTTTATTAGCCTCCCTGTATGCTTTCTTGTATTCCTTGTGTTCATCCCACCACTTCTTCTGATATTCAGGATGAGCACGCCTATACCTGTTTTGAGTGGCTCGGACTCGCTCGTGATTAGCACGATAGTATTCTCTACAGTAGGCCAGCTTTTTCTCACGGTTGAGAGTATATAGCTCTCGCTTTCGTTGGTTAATTCTCTCCCTGTTCTTTTCCTGATAGCCTTTGAAATACTCTGCGCGGTCCTGGCGGGTTCGTTTATCAGGCATGTGGTTAGAGAGGAGTCCTCCCCTATATATAGTTCTTCTCCAACCATCTCAACCATCTCTGACCAGATTGAGGATGCTGTCCTTCAGCTCCCTATATCCATCCCGGAGATGGTCGAAACCGCAGCCGAACTCCTCCGTGGTGTTCTCACTCAGGTCCGCGAGGAGGTGAAGCTTCTGAATCTCTCCCTCCAGCCAGATGACCTGGTCGAGCGCTTCAGAGAGTATCTCGGCCTTGTGCTCTTTGATGAACTTGACCACATCCTCCTCGGTCATCCTGACATGCGCCATGCTCACTCCTTCCTGACTCTGAGGTCGAAGCTGCGACCCTTTTCATCGCAGAGATGAAGGACATGCTCATCGTCCGTGTCATACCTGTTGGCGTGATACTCTGCGCCTGTTGGCACCTTGACCAACTGGTCCTTAAGACCAGCCATGCTCACTCCTCCGTTCCGTCAGCGCGGTCATTTGGCGCGAGCTGTTCCTGTGATGCCTCCTCAACTGGGGCAACGGTGACGCCCCTCGGGAGGACCGATGCGCCTTGAGCGATAGCTGCCTTGACCCGCTGATTGACCTTCTCCGAGTTCACAGGTTGACCGGATTTTGGATGCTGCTGGAAGAGATGGTCCTTGTACTGGAGCGTTGGCACTTGCTGGTCGCAGATGGGACAGATGCTCATGGCTACTTCCTCACCTTTGACCTTCTTGATAGTGGGAGCGGCGAGAGCTGGCACCGGCGTCGGGACCTTCTGCTTAGCCTTGAAGTGAAACTTGATGGGACTATAGAGATTAATCTCGTCAAGATACTTCTCGATGGTTCCCTGGTCGAGCGTGACCTTCTCCTCCTCGGCAGCCTTCTTGATGGCCGCGAAGAAGGTGTTTATCCAGAGCCTGCCGTTGGGCGACTCGACCGTGCGGAAGATGACCTCGCCCTCCGGAATCTCCTTCGATGTCCTCCAGGGCGCGACCAGCTTCATTATGTTGTTGTACCCGAAGTTGGCCGTGAAGAGCAGCATGAGCTTGCTCTCTGGGTCAGCCTGCTTGAAGAAGGCGCTGCCCTTGACCGCCGCGTCGTGGTCGTACTGGATGAACGCTGCGAGCTTCCTGAGATAGCCCATCTTGTCCCGGACCTCAGGAGGCAACGGCGGCGCTGGCTTCTCGAAGGTCTCCACAGGGATAGAAGGAGCTGGCGGAGGCGTCGTGATTACTCCCGGCTTGAAGACGAGCCCGCAGCTCGGGCACGCCTTGAAGTGCGGCTGAACCTCAGCCTTGCACCTCTCGCATCTGTAAACATAGCGCTGAGGCTCGACCTGCTTAAGCGGCTTGCTGCCAGTGACCTGGATGACCGTGTCCGTGACCTCCTTGAGACCGTCCTTGACGACACCGCTGACCTCACGGACCATCTGGACGCCCGTGTCCTCGCCGGGAGCGAACTCCTTGGCCAGGCTGAACATCTCCTTCATGGTGCTCATGGTCTCCCTGACGATGTCGCTGGAGCTGGACTCCTTGCCCTTTTTGCCCTCCAGAAGCATGGTCATCATCATGGTCCTGTCCTTCTCAAGCATGTCAGTGAGCCTGTCCGATGAGTTGGTGTCTCTGTGACCAGTCGCTATCTCTTTCAGAGAGCCGAGTACGAGATTCAATTTCTCGATGTCGCCAGTTTCGGAAAACTTCTCAGCTAGAGCTGCAAGCTGTTCGGTTGCTTTGATAGACCCTTGAGCCATCGCCCACTGGATACGGTCGAGCGTAGCTTGACCTGGCTGTTGAGCTGACTGAGCTGGCTGCTGACCTGGCTGAGCTTGCTGAGGTTGAACACCCTGGAAGAGGGCGGCCATCGGAGCGACCTGGGGTATCTCGGGAACTGGCTCATCGGGGTCTCTGGCGGCGCCATCGAACTTGTATCGCTTGACGACTTTCTTCGATGACTGGTTGATAACACTGTACTCTCCCCCGCCATATTGCGGAACCAGAATTGCCTCGATGTCGTCTTTGCCAGGCGGTTCGCCGACATAGACCTCACCGACACCTCTCGGAACGGTCTTCATAAAAAATGAGCCGTCTTCCCTAACCGCTTTCATCTTGAGCATCTTCGTGATGGTGTACTTGTCTGGCTTTTCGGATTCTGATGCGGGTTCGACGACCTTTGTGCGCTTCTCAGAATCATCAACCTTCGACTGGTCGGGCTTGGTCTCATCAGGTTGCGTCTTCTCGGGCGACCCGGACTGGCAATCGTCGGCAAAATCACAGTTCTTGCACTCATCGTCATCAGCATCGTAGCCCCCCGTGTCATCGAAATCTCTGAAGCACTCGGGCTTTCTGTTGTCGTCATCCTCAAGTTCCTGTTCGTCATGCTCCTCTTCGGGCATTTTGCTCAACTCCTGCGTTATTTCTTGTTTAAGCGGTTCCGTGACCTCGGACTTCGCCTCTATCTTGATTTGATTAAGCGGAGGGCGCGGGATGCTGTTTACCGGGCCGTTCGGGATATAACCCGTGACCGCTCGCTTTAAGACTCTTTTGACCCTCGACATCATGTTTTTCCCTCTTCTGAGGACCCGAGAGACCCGAGAGAGACCCGAGTCGGGTCGTCTCGGGTCTTTTTTGTGGATTTTTCGCTTTTCTGCGGACCCGACTCGGACCCGAGAGGAACCCGAGAAACACCCGAGAGGACCCGAGAGTCTGTAAGACCCGAGACAAGACCCGACTCCGGACCCGAGACTGTACCCGACACAGACCCGACTCCTTTCTCGCGCCCGCCCTTGATGATTTTCACGAGCTTGTCGACCTGCGTCTCCCAATTCGTGTTAAGCACGATTGCGTCGACTAGTTCGTGCGGGCGTACATCAAAGTCGATAGAGGCGTTGCTGAGCTTCTTAAGTGCCTCTTTGCTCACCGTGAGAGTACGGACGGACGGCATCCCAACGCTCCCCTTCTTCCCCGTTGCCGTATTGCCGTCCTCCTTCTTAAAGACTACCATGTGAGAGTCTAATCCCGGTGACAGCTCGATACTCTCGGCAGCCGGACGACGGTGTGACCCTTCGCCCTCGCGTGCTCGCCCAAGACCCGAAGACTGTGCTTCTTCATCCCGCACGAGCAGCGTCCCTTGTATCGAATGGTGAAGTGCTTTCCACCTTTCTTGTGAGACATGTCGCATCACCTCCTATGTACGAGTTGGCGACATGCCTTCACCTCCCTGAGAAAGAGTTGGGAGAAAGACGGAAACCACCAGGCAGCGCATCTCCCGATGACTGAAAAGTCACCTCAATCGGCGTCCGCAACTGGTACGACATCATCTTTCCCGACTACCACATGAGAGTTGGGGTCCATAAGCCTGCCGGAAGAGATGCGGCCACAAGAATAAAGTAGTGAGCGAGAGCATTGACTGGGCGTGAAGAAAGCAAGTGACCTCACGGTCAAGGATTGGGTCCTCGGCGGAGCACTCGGGGGCCTCGCTGGATTTCTGCTCGGATACCTGGCAAAGACACCAATCACCCAGTGGAAGCAACAGCATGGCATCGACCCGAGCCACGGGATACACCATGCAGACATCGGAGGCACCATCGCCACGCTCGGAGCCATCTCAGCGCACACCAACCCCCTCGCGCCAGGCGTAGTCGGGTTCGGTGCAGGACTAGCCATCGAAGACTATGCGGACGAGCTAGGAATCAGAGTATTCAGGCAAGCGAAGACCCAACCCGAGGTCTTCATGCAATCCGAGTTCCAGACCACGAGACCGACGACGACCTGGAAACATGTTCCGGACTTCCCGAGAAGCGCACGATACGGTGCGATGGTCGAGGCAATCAGAGGCATCATCTACGAGGATGCAAACCATCCAGAGGTTCGGGGAACTGCTGAGCAAATCATCAAGGAAGCGGGCCTCGATGGGCGCGACACGGAGGCGATTCTGACAGCGTTCACTTTTTGGATTCGCCGGAACACGACATACATTCACGACCCGGCCAGAGACATGCTCGGGAGGCCGAGTGACATGTACAAACACGCATATCTCGTGCTCCCGCAGAGCCCGACGAATCCGAAAGGGACTGCTACTGGAGACTGCGATTGCCTGTTCATCCTTTGGGCGGCGATGGCGCTCAGCGTAGGCATCGAAAACATCGTTGGCATCCTCGTCGCTCAGCAGAAAGAAGGGATATACAATCACATATTGCCGGGGCTATCTAGTACGCCGAATCCACACGACATCAGAGAAATCCAGGGGTACGAGCTGACAGAAGACAAGCCCATTGGATGGATTCCGCCAGCGAAGTCGTATGGATTCTTGCTGCTCTGAAGAGCTATACAATTCCGTATTATACGCTTCTGTGTAATGCTACTGGAAGAGCATGAGCGTAGATGGTGCGATGGACCTCAGGCCAATTCCAGCAACGCCGGATGAGGGGATGTTCGGGGACCATCTGGTTCCAGGGCTGGTCGAAGAGGATTGCTGGCCTGCCTGCGTCTGCGAATGCAATGACATTGTGAGGAGCGTCATCGATAAGGATGTCTAGGTCGTGCTCGTTCTTGGTCTCGCCAGTATGGATGACCGGAAAAGGACCGAACCAACGCTTGACCCAATTCCTCGTCGCATCAACTGTGAGCTGCTTGCGCGAGGTGACGATGATGATTTCCAAGTCGATGGCTAGACGCTTCACGGCTTCCTGAGCGCCGTCCATCGGAGGCAATGACATTACGAAGACGGGGTCTCTGAATGCTTCGAGGATGAGTTCCCCGAGCGTAGAAGAGGCTACTGGAAAATCCCACTCTACCACATCAGACTTAGTCAGGTATATGCCCTGCTGATGATTGATGCGCTGGAGTAGACTGGGAATCGAGTCGCAGAGCACTGAGTCGATGTCTATGCCAAGTCGCAACATGTTGGTTCTTCCAGGGTGGTCAGAGAGAGTCGGTCGGTGAAAACACGGACTAGTCTTGCAAACCAGAAGTGTTAGCCGACTCCTCTGACCATTGTGATTCATCGTGATGATTTCTTGAAGCGGGTCCTTGGCACGCTCTGTTCGATGGGGACTGCGCTCTCGGCCTCGACTGGTTTCTCCCTCCGCTTCATAGTATCCTCGGCGCGTCTGGATACATCCTGTGGGAGCTTTTCCAACTCTATGTTCGGCTGCCACATCCAGTAGCATCTCATCGGGCCCGCGAGCCAGCGCCGTTCGAACCAGCCCTTGCTCAGTTCCACCTCAACATGATTTCTCCAAGCGTCGCCGATGATGTGAGTCGCATAGCCTGACTGTAGTATAAGCTGGACAGCGTCAGCTGGATATCCGCTTGCTTCCAGTGCGGCCTGCAACTGCGGCAGATACGCCTTCTCTTCCTCGTTCATTGATTCACCTACCCATCATTGTCTGAGTTCGACTTAATGGTTTGCTCCTTCTTGTCGCCCTGCCACATCAGCTCGTCGCGCTGCTTTAGGAGGTCCAGATATGCTGCCCACCCTTCGAGTAT
>Ga0315279_10009743_pt1 | contig 11396 bp, 7 predicted proteins | sample YL17G06_20_MG_FD_203694 | JGI IMG/M metagenome (GOLD analysis project Ga0315279, IMG submission 203694) | Sediment microbial communities from Yellowstone Lake, YNP, Wyoming, USA - YL17G06_20 | ecosystem: Environmental > Aquatic > Freshwater > Lake > Sediment | place: USA: Wyoming | collected...
GAAATCTTTTCAACACTGTTGTAATGCGATTTCATCAGGGCGTCGCGGGCGAGCTGGGTGAGACCATCCACCTGGCTGAGGAAATCCTCTAAGTACCGCCGATTCAGCTCCTCCATTTTTTCCAGCAGTTCCCGGCGCTCCTCTGAAAGAATATCTATCTTCCAACCTGTAAGCTTTGCCGCCAGCTTGGCGTTCTGCCCGCGTTTTCCGATGGCGAGGGAGAGGCTGTTCTGGGAGACAACCACCTGCGCTGTCCGGCTGTCCTCTGAGAGATTGATGCCGAGCACCTCTGCGGGGTTGAGCGCCGCCCGGATAAGTTCCTCCGGATTGGCCTTGTAAGGGATGACATCTATTTTTTCATTATCCAGTTCGCGCACAATCATCTGCACGCGGGAACCCTTCATCCCCACGCAGGCGCCGACGGGGTCGACATCTGGATTTGTGCTTGTGACCGCTATCTTTGTCCTGATACCCGGTTCACGAGCGATGCGCACAACCTTCACAGTGCCATCGGCAACCTCCGGCACCTCCTGCTCAAAGAGTTTGATGACCAGTTCGGGACATGCCCTTGAGACACGAATCTCGGGACCGCGCTGAGTTTTCAGCACATCCTGGATATACACCTTGATGCGGTCGCCATAGCGATACTGCGCCCCGTAAGGGACTTCGTTCTGGGGAAGAATAGTTTCCACCTTTCCCACGCCCACGATGACATTACGGCGTTCAAAGCGTTGCACAATGCCAGTGACAACCGTCCCCACTTTGTCGGTGAATTCACTCATGACCTTTTCCTGCTCGGCTTCCCTCAGCCGTTGCATGATGCCCTGGCGGACGGATTGTGCTGCGATGCGGCCGAACTCAACGGGGTCGATTTCCACCTCTATGTTCTCGCCCTCCGTGGTGTCCTTTTTGATTTTCTTAGCGGATTTCAGGTCTATTTCATATTTTGGCTCGCTGACCTCGGCAATGGCTGTTTTCTCCACAAAGATATGCAGTCTGCCGCTTTCCATATCCAGCACAGGGCGTGTTTCCCTGTAAAAGAGCGGACCCTTCTTGGATGTGGAGATGATTGACTGTTCAATGGCATTTTTCACCACTTCGATATCAATATCTTTTTCTTTGCTGATCTGGCGGACAAAGTTGATGAAATTTACCTCCAACATGGCAATGCTCCTTTGGCAAATTATTGTGCATCCTCTTCTTTTTTAACAAAAAAAGTGGGCTTGGGCCCACTTTTGTTCAAAACAAAGATAATCTGTTTATATTCAATCATTGCCCATAGTGCAAGGACTATTTTTAATTTTTTTGTGCAGAATATTTTGATGTGCATCGCTTTTCCCACACAGCCGATGTGGAGTCTCAATATCTTGACAGGACTTTTGAGAATTTATTATGTATGTATTAATTCATGTGAGGCAAAGATTAATTCCAGGAGTGGAACTGTCATGAAAAAATTTCTTTCTATTCTCTCACTATCCATTGTGTTATTTTTTGGCGGGTGCAAGTCGCAGAAACCGGAGGTCTCCGTTGTGGGGCTTGAGGTGGAAACGGTGAGACCCCGCATGGGTGAAATAAGCGATTCATTTGTCGAGCCCGCCATGTCCCGTCTCAGCGAATCTTACCTTATCACCATGCCCGTGGATGGTCGCATCGGCAGGATTGAGCGTGAGCCTGGAAGCGCTGTGAAGGCTGGTGAGAAGCTTATCGAGATTGACCTTGTTCCCTTTGAGGAGATGGTGGCTGAGGCGCGCGCCGCCGTGGGGGAACTGGAAGCCCAGATAAGGGTGAATGAGCATGAGAGTATGGAGCAGGCAATCATGACGGCGGGACACAAGGCAATTGCCGCCGCTGAAGAGGCAATGAAGTCCGCCGATGCCCAGGTCGTCGCGGAAAAAGTGCGCTATGAACGCGCCGCTAAGGATGTCGCCCACTATCAGGAACTTGCCCATACGAACGTCCTGCCGGAGGGCAGGCTGGAAGATTATGAAATCAAGGCGGAAAACCTCGCAATCGGGCTGAGGAAGCAGGAATTTCAACGCGCCGCCATCGGCGCCATATATGAGGCTTATAAACTCATACCCGAGCTGACGGATGGATGGATTGGCGCCAAACATCTTGAGCGGGAGGCGCTTGCTCAAAAACTCCTTCAGGCAAAGTCAAGGCTCTCACGTGCAGAGCATGAACTCAAGATTGCTGAGATACGCTCCCCGATTGATGGCATCGTCCTGGAGCGCCATGAACGCGGCGACGGCTTTCTTCCCGCAGGACGCCCCCTCCTCCTTCTGGGCAACATGAAGGACCTTGAGGGCGAGTCTGACATCCCCACCAATTATGCCACAAGGATTTCACCCGGCTCGCAGGTTTTGCTGGATATTTATAGTCAGGAGAAGCCCGTTACGGGAAGGGTGGTGCGGATTGAACCGGTCGGATTTAAAAAGGTCACGCAGGGAGCGGAAGAGATGAGGGTCAAGGTGATATTCTCACTTGATGTGAAGCCTGAAAAAATCGGGGTGAATTACGGCTTTCTTGCGAGATTTTACACCGGCGGGAAATCCACCCCCCTCATCATCCCCGAAAGAAGCGTCCTACAGGCGACTGATGGCTCACATTATGTCTTCAAGATTGTGGGCGACAAACTCAAAAGACAGCCGGTTGAAATCAACCGTGGTGAAAAGGAGATGGGTGTGACCTCAGGGCTGACACAGGATGACCTCGTAGTAGTCGTCCCCGATGCCGCCATGAAGGAGGGCGTCAAGGTCAGGGTGAAAAAATGATGAGCCGGTTTATCCGGATACTTTGTGGCAAGCGAGCTTTATTGTTAGTTTAAGAACGTCCGCCGTAGCCTTGGCATGGGCGGATTGATTAATTACGATTGTTATGGTATATCAATATGATACGAGGTTCACAAGACCCCTCCGTCCTGAATAGATATACAAACACCTTAGAGACGATGGCGGGAAAGATACGGCTTGCCTCGCGCCCCCTACCATGCCCAGATTGAAACCACAACTGCCTGCAACCTCAATTGCATCATGTGCAGCCGGGAAAAATATCACGGAAAGGGAAAACATCTCAGTCGGGAGATTCTAAGAAAACTTCTGTATGAGGTGTTTCCTTACCTGCAAGAGGCGATTCTGAGTTCCTTCGGCGAGCCTCTCTTATATCCGCATCTTGATGACCTGCTTGAAAGTTTGTAACGGTTTCCGCGGCTCTCCATGGGTTTTTACACCAATCTTATTCCCCTGACCGAGGAGAAGGCGGAACAGATTATCCGCCAGGGGGTTTCCTATCTTTGCGTGTCCATTGATGGAGCCACAAAGGAGACGTATGAAAGGATTCGCCGGAATGGCAGGTGGGCGCAACTGATTGAGAAACTGGAGCTTCTCAATTCCATAAAGAAGAAATATAAAAGCCGCCGCCCATTTTTACATTTAGTTATCGTCGGGATGACGGAAAACATCCGCGAGCTCCCCCTGTTTGTGGATTTTGCGCAGAAATACGGCTTTGGCGCAATCAAGGTCTCCCACAATATGTATGTGGATGACCCATCGATGGAGTATCTCTCACTTGTCAATGAGAAGGCGCTTGCCAATCGCATGTATGCCGAGGCTTATGAGAAGGCGATTTTAGCGGGCATTCTTAATAACCTTGCCATAAAACCCTTCCGCCTTTCTCCAGAGGAGGAATCAACGGGCGCAGGGCACCCCTCCTCATCCGTTCACAGGACAATTCCATACTATCTCAATAAATTATATTTCGGTCAGGTTTTGCCACAGCTTATGCGTATCAAGAACACATGGGATTTTTCCGGCAAGAGATAGAAATATTTCCTCCCATTATTTTTCAGGAAGATATATCGTAGGTATCTCTCATCTGGCAGGAGCACCTCTCCAGGTCTTTATCCCTTTCCAAATGATGCCCCGCCGTATCATTGTGGCAATCCCTGGACGCATGTCCGCATCGATGTGGATGGCAGGGTTTATCCCTGCTGTTTCATCGATACCGTGATGGGGGATTTAAGCACGTAATCGTTTGATGAAATCTGGAATGGCGGGAGTTATCGCAATCTGAGGGAGTCCATTGTTACAAAGGAGTTCTGGCCCATCTGTCGCAAGTCGGCATGCAACTGGGTTGTCCCCGGTGCGTCGGAATCTTACGGTGTAGAGTTTCCTGGAGCGCCCGAGCGGTTAAATCTTATTGCGGGCGAGGAATCGGAGGTTCGTGTTCGGGTTCGCAACAAAAGCAGGTTCGCATGGCCCAGTGAGGAGAAGGCGGATTGTGATTATTTCACCCTTTCCTATCGTTTATTCACTCCTGATAAACATCTTGTTATGGAGGGTGCGCGGGGCAAAGTTTCCAGGGATGTTCCACGAAGCGGGGAGGCGGATATTCAGCTTAAGATATGGGCAATCCCCAATGCGGGGGAGTATGAACTGCGTCTCGATATGGTGTATGAGGGCGTGACATTTTTCAGCGACCGCGGGCGAGCGTAGAAAAGTATAGATATTCGTCCAGTGGCACCAGAAGGAAAAAGCGCGGAGGGCTTCCGTGATGCGGTGCGCCTGCATACAAATCAACAGCGAGGAGACCAGGTGGATGAAAAGGCGATACTGAGGTTTTGACAAGGTCTGATGAAAAGACTTGCAATACCCCGCCACATCTGCCACAAAAAGAATAAAAGGAACGGACAGGAGGCTTCTTCCTTTTTTGTTTTTTTTAAAAGAGCAATTAAACAAACCCTTTTGAAGATTTCCCCCGTTCCTTCAATATTTTTTTATCAAAGAACAATTTTCGGACTTCAAAAAACGCTAAAATCTAGTTAATATAAAGAGGATTGTCAAAATGCGAATAATGCGGATGGCAGGTTTTCTCGCGCTTCATTTTTTAATGTGTGTTCTGTATGTTTCTGCCGCTTCTATTGATCTTGCGCCGTTGATTGACGTAGGAGGGACGATTACTCTTAATCCGGTTAATTCATATTATCTGACCACGGAGAAATGGATATCTTCTGACATCACGATTCTGGGGAATGGGGCGACGCTCTCCTTTTATGGGGGACCTTTGAATTCTGGGGCGCATCATATTGTCGTCATTCAAAACTGCCATATTATGGCCACCACCAGCTGGGCGGCTCTGGGGTTTCAAAGTGACACCGATGCTGAAGTCACAGGAGGCTCCATTGCCAGTCCGGGCAACAGCGCCATTTATGTCTCCGGTTCGAAGCTTGCCCTCTTTGGCACAGAGATCAAAAATGCCGCGTATGGTATCAATTGCGATGGTTCCTGCACTATTAATTTGACTAATCCCAATATTCATGACTGCGACATGGCTTACCTCCAGAGGGAGGGTGAAGCTACATGGCATAATGGCAGTGTGAACCAGACCGGAGGGGCGGCGATCAATTTTATAAATTCCGTGTCGGTGGATATGACGGGCACCGAGATCACCATGAGCCAGAAAGACAGCATCGGCATTCAATTCCTGGCCGATTCCACCGGCGATCTTCATGGAGTAAGCATTAAGGGCGTTTCTCACGGCGTGTTTGTGGAAAAAAAACCTGTAACCATTGATTCGGAAAGCACCTTCTCCTGCCCGTTTCCATACCTGACGGACGGCACGGGCGGCGCAGGTGCAGGCGTATATGTCAGCAAAGGAGGGGCGCTGACCATCCGCGACTCCTCCTTTACGGGATTTCAAAACGCTATCATGGCGGGTAATGGCACCATCCCCGCAACGGTGGATATTGAAAACTGTACTTTTAATAATACGGAAGTCAGCGCGCTGAATGCCAACCATGCCGTCAATGTGCGCTTTTTCAATAATGAGTGCCATAATACCCTTCAGGACACGATTTATATGTTCAATAATTCCACAGGCGTTATTGAGCGAAACCGCATTTTCAACGCCCAGAACTCCGGATTTGCCTTGGTGGGTTGCAAGGGAGGCATCTGGATCAAAGACAATTACATGGAAGACACCGTTCACCAGAGCATCAGCATCGTGAATGGCAGCGAGAATGTGTTCATCATCGGAAACACGTTTGTGAACGGCGTCATAGCCAATATCTATGTGGACGCCACATCCACGGCGAAAATAACCGGGAATATATGCCATAAAACACCGGATTATAATATCCGTTTCCAAGGCGCCAAGGGATGTTCTTTTGCGGGGAATCTTCTTTCCCAATCCGCCAACGGACTGGAGGCTAAGGATTCCGCCAATCCCGTTCTTTATTTGAACCGTATCGCGGATAATACGGGGAATGGGATCCTGAATTACAATGGGGCTTCATCCACGATTTATTCCTCCCATTTTCACAATAACGGCATTGGAAACACAGCATATTATTCCGTTTACAACAACAACGGCTCTATGATAGCCGTTTCGGGATGCCGTTTCAGCCCTGTTGGCTCAATGGCTTTAATGAATATTTCCGGTTCTGACGTCAATGCCTCTCAAAATTATTGGGAGTCTGCGACAGGCCCTAATGTCAATGGCGGCGGACCCGGCAGTGGGTCCATCATCTCATACGCACTCAGCGGTTCCTCGGTTACTTACACCCCGTTCCAGACAACGCCACCCCTGTCTTCGGACAGCTCTTATCAATTCTCCCTCCAGTCCGCCGTGACCGCAACCTGGAACGCCTCTTTTGGAACGGTATCCCAGACATTTGTAAACCCCCTCGAGAGCGTGGATCATCAGATATGCGGTGCCCTTCAATGCTATGACACGAGTTATATCACCTCCTATGAATCCCTTCCCCCCAAAATGCTGAACGGCCATCTCTTCGTTATCTGGAATTCATATTATCTTAATTATTACTCCCAAGCTATCACTATTTCTTTTCAGTATGACGCCTTGTATTCCGGGATACTCAGACTCTATAAACGTATGGATGATGGCAATTATTATGAGATTCTTTCCTCACAGAACTTTCTAAACCACACCATTCAATACACGCCCGCAGACCCCTTTGACACCCACGGGATATTTGTCCTTGTTGAAGCCTCGCCCATCTCCGCGTTTGGATTGTATTAACCTTTCAACGATTAGAGGAACTTATGACGCAGCGGCACCTTAAAGAAACCGTTCATGGAAATCCCAGGCATATCCGGATTGAACCCACCACCAGGTGTAACACCCGCTGTGTTCACTGCGGTCATTTTTATAAAAAGTTCGGGGAGGAGATGCCGCCGGGGCTTTATTAGAAAATATCCAGAGATGTCCTGAACGATGTGAAGGTCATGGACCACATCGGGTATGGGGAGTCACACATCGCATCCATTTTTAATCTAATTGGAAATGGGCAAATTTGTTTTATTGACAGGACGTCTCCCTTGAAGCAATAAATCATACTGATTGATGAAAGAGGGTAGATACTCCAGCGACTGTTCCTGAATCCATGACGCGAAAGTATTCCGAGAGGTAAATTTCTCCATGGTTTTTTCTTTTCACATCTCCCCCCGATTAAAATTAAAAAAAGGAAGGAGGCAATTTTTATGTTTTCTTGTAATGTGAATTGTCGAAAAGGGTTCACTCTTATCGAGCTATTAATCGTCGTTGCGATTATAGCAATCCTTGCTGCCATAGCGATTCCAAACTTTTTAGAGGCGCAGGTCAGGTCAAAGGTGTCCCGCGCAAAGGCAGATATGCGTACTCTTGCCACAGCGCTTGAAGCCTACTCAACGGATGCTAATGCTTACCCAAGATGGTGGGAAGTTGCGCAGTCACCACCGCCACCGGGATATGCGTATCCACCGGTTAGCTGGCGTTACAGGCCTTTAACCACACCGCTTGCTTATATAACAACAATCCCGCGTCCGGACCCATTCTGGACTCAAAATGATATTGGCGGTGTTGTCGACAAAAAAGTCTATGACACTTATGATTACGTTGATGCCAAGTCGAGTCATGATCACAACGCCGTTGTCTCAAGCGTTTATGGGCGAATGTGGCGGATGTGCAGCGCCGGACCGGATCAAGTGCAAAGCTATGGGGGGTCGACATGGGCAGGCTCTCCTCCGCATATCACCGTTTTGGGCTTTTATGACCCCACTAATGGAACAAGGAGCTTTGGCGACATTGTCAGGCTTGGACCTAAAGGGCCTTATTATCAACAATACGATATCGGTTTTAATCCTGAATAAAAGAGAATGGACGTAAATGGAAAAAGGGGGCAATCCCGAAATTATTACAAACTTAGATATGGGCGATTTTGTTTTATTGACAGGGCATCTCTCTTGAGGCGATAAATCATAACTGATTGATGAAAGATAGTAGATTCTCCAGCGGCTGTTCCTGAATCCATGACACAAAAGTATCCCAAAGGGCTTTATTATCTGTTTGTAACCGAGATGTGGGAACGGTTCAGCTTTTACGGCATTTCGGCTGTTTTGATTTTATACCTGACGAAAAAACTGGGTTTGCCCATTCACGAAGCGGGACTGGCATCCGGCGCCTACATGGCGTTTACCTTCATGACGCCGATTCTTGGCGGCTTTGTTGCCGACAAAATCCTGGGACTGCGCTATTCCGTTACCATTGGCGGCGTCTTTATACTGGCAGGAAACGTTATTCTGGCGTGCGGCGAAGGATTGCTCTACGTTTTCATCGGCTTGACTTGTGTGGCGCTCGGCACCGGATATCTGAAATCAACTGTGTCGGTGATGGTGGGAAAGCTGTACAAGGAGGGCGATACCCACCGCGACAGCGGTTATACCCTGTTTTATATGGGCATCAATGTCGGCGCCTTGCTTGCCGGTCTCCTCATGGGGGAGGTCGCCATACGCTACGGCTGGACCAGGGGCTTTTATTTATCTTCGGGCGGAATGCTGTTGGGCTTGATTGCGTTTCGGCTGGGCTATAAGCATTACAACAACGAGGCAGACGGTTTCCAACGGGAGAATCTGTTCAAGCGTTTGCTGGGCATTCCGAATCTGGCATGGATTATCGCCGGAACGATTGGCGTAGGCGCATTGATGATTTATCTGTTCTACCATTCCCAACAGACAAAAATCACTATTACCTTTCTTAGCATGGCGATTGTCGCCGGGATTTTCCTTCTGGGGCTGTTCTGCAAAGAGAAGAAGGAACGCAATTCGATTTTTGCGATTTTGATTATTATTGTCGCAGCGATTTGCTTCCAGTCGTTCTTCAAGCAGATGTATAATTCGGTGACGTTGTTCGTGGATTGTGACTTCAACCGCGTCTTGTTTGGTGTGCCGCTGGCGGCATCGTTCTTTGGATTAGTGCCAAACTCGCTGTCGGTGATTCTCCTCGCCGGCATTTTCACCTGGTTGTGGGCACGATTGGCTGACAAGGGAAAGAACCCATCTATTCCGATGAAAATCGTTCTGGCGCTGTGTTTTGCGGTTGCGAGTGCGGCGCTGCTCGCCTGGGTTGCGAATGGTATTGCGGTCAGTGGTGAAAAGGTTTCTGCCTGGTGGATTGTGCTGGCGATTGTGATTTTGACGTTCGGCGAGCTGCATATCCTGCCGATGGGGTTGTCGGCGGTCAGCACGCTGGCGCCCAAACGCTTTGCATCGTTGCTCATGGGCTCGTGGTTCCTCTGCAATTCATTGGGCGGTTATTTCTCCGGATTTCTTACCAGTCTGGTGAATGTGGATAAGTCGCGAGTGCAGGATGTTTCCTACACGGCTTCTGCGTACTTCGGCTTGTACTGGAGATGCGCTGTGGGGCTGGCAATTATTGCGGTCATGATGCTGGGAATAACGCCGCTGGTGAAAAAACTCATGCGTTGACTCCTCTTGAAATCTCTTTTCATGTCGTATTCCTTTCTGTCTGTAAGATGCGGGGACTGTGAAATAATACTATCGGTTCGTCCCGACCTGGCGATTTCGCGGGAGGAACAGGGCAATGGCTTTTTATGCAAGAAGCCGGTATGATTGGATTGTGGTTTTCTTCCTGATATTGCTCGTGACATTCGGCGGATGGACGTTGTGTCCTGCCGAAATTACCACAACAGGCACATTGAACCTCAAAGTTAAATCCTGGACACCGCCCCGTTTTAAGGAGCGGCAAAAGGAACGCGATGCCATGGTGAAGGTCATCAAAGAATACGGGCTTGAGAACGCCGCCGTTCTGAAGGCAATGACCTATGTGCCCCGCCACGAATTTGTGCCCGTTAGTATATCCTCGGCGGCGTATGAGGATTCTCCCCAGCCGATCGGGTATGGACAGACCATCTCCCAGCCTTATATCGTGGCGGAAATGACGCGTCTTTTGAAACTCAAGCCCGATTCCCGCGTTCTGGAAATCGGCACAGGCTCCGGTTATCAGGCAGCCGTCCTGACAGAGTTTACGCCTTTTGTGTTCTCCATTGAGATTATTGAGCCGCTTGCGAAAAAGGCGCAGGAGCGGCTGGGGCGACTGGGTTACAATGTGATTAAACTCGGGAACGGCGACGGTTACAACGGCTGGCAGGAGGAGGCGCCCTTTGACGCCATTATCGTAACGGCGGCGGCAGGGGAGATTCCTCCGCCCTTGCTCCGGCAGTTGAAAAAAGGGGGACGCATGGTGATTCCGGTTGCCGCCGCGTATGGGACGCAGTGGCTTGTGCTTGTCGAAAAGGATAAAGAGGGCAAGGTCACAACCCGCCAATTGCTGCCGGTCCGCTTTGTGCCCCTTTTGCGCAAGGAGGATATAAAGCGTTAAGAGCCCCTAAATAATCTTCATTTTTTTAGAGTTTCGAAGACCATGATGATATACCGCACACGACTGGCGATTTTCTTGGTTTCCCTCTCCCTTGTCGGACTGGAACTGGCGTTGATGCGGGTATTGTCGCTTTCCTTCTGGCATCATTTCGCATCCATGGTCATCAGCATCGCCCTGCTGGGAATCGGCTTCAGCGGGACGCTCCTTTTCGCGCTGAGGAAGACGTGCGAGGCGCGGCGTCAATTGTGTCTTGCCCTGTCCGCCTACGCTTATTCCTGGAGCGTCCTTTTAAGCCATTGGGCGGTCCGGAAGGTTCCGCTGGATATGTATCAACTCGCCTGGAACCTGACCGGTGAATGGTTTCATATCCTCATCATCGAAATTATTCTGTTGATTCCTTTCACATTTGCTGGGGGGCTGGTCGGTCTTGCGTTGATGGACCGCAAGGAATATATCGGCGGACATTACGCCGCCAATCTAACCGGTTCCGGCGCCGGGGCGCTCATCGCAATTCTTTTGATGTTCCTGATGGATATTCCGGAACTCATCATGGTCATGGCGATTCTTGGTTATCTGGCCGGCGTTCTTTTGTCGCCCTGGAAGCAAGTCCGGATGACCTTGACAGGCGTATGCGCGGGGGTTGGTCTGTTTTTTCTCTGCCTGCTGCTGCCTCCGGTCATCACACTTTCCCCTTATAAAAAACTGGCGATTGAGAAGACTAA
>Ga0315279_10009744_pt1 | contig 11396 bp, 10 predicted proteins | sample YL17G06_20_MG_FD_203694 | JGI IMG/M metagenome (GOLD analysis project Ga0315279, IMG submission 203694) | Sediment microbial communities from Yellowstone Lake, YNP, Wyoming, USA - YL17G06_20 | ecosystem: Environmental > Aquatic > Freshwater > Lake > Sediment | place: USA: Wyoming | collected...
ACGGTCATTGATCTCTATCACCAGATCATCCCAGATGTCATTAGCCTTCCAGGGATAGGGGTGGGTCTGTTTGCCTCTTGGTTTCTTCCCAACCCCTCTTTCATAGATTCTCTGTTAAGATTCTTGGTTTTCCAGGCCAGCCGGATAGGAGTAAACTTAATCACTCACATCTCTTTTGTAGATGGTCTATTGGGATTCTTGCTGGGAGGGGCCAGCCTTTTCTTGGTTATGCAGTTATATTTCTATTTGCGCAAGAGTGAGGGAATGGGTGGGGGGGATATTAAGCTCTTAGCAATGATTGGTGCTTTTTTAGGCTGGAAGGCAGTGGTCCTGACCATTCTTCTAAGCTCTCTCATAGGATCGATCGTTGGGATCACCATAATGATTTGGAAGGGCAAGGATCTTAAATACGCCATACCCTTTGGACCGTTTCTTTCACTGGGCGCGGTGGTTGCTCTTTTTTATCAAAATGAAATAATATCCTGGTACTTGCAGGTTAAAGGATAATATGAAAAAAAGTTTTTGGTTACTTAAAAAAATAAATTTAAACCTCCGGTCGGAGGTTATCATCAATATCTCATTTTTGATGCTGGCGGCTATTCTGTTAATCGGGTTTACAATCTCCAAGATCAATGAAAGGAATATCATTCGTGAGAAGATCAAATACGGAGAAAGGATGATTCAGGATTTCCAAACCATCGTAGATTTTATATCACGGGATAAAAAGGAATTGACATTAGATCACCCTCTTGTCCAAAACGAGGTTCAAGGCTTTGTTCACATTTATACCAAGGAGAAGGGATTTTATGAGTTATTGATAGTCGATCATCAACTTAAAACTATCGCCAGCAAGAAGCCAGAGTTGGTCAATAAACCCTCCACCGATCCTTTCATGAAAAAGGCTATTCAAACAGGTGAATTAAGTGCTGAAATTGAAAAATCCGAAAACTTTTTATCAACTCAGTATAAAAAAATGGTCATTTACTCACCCTTATGGCACCAGGGGAAAATAATCGGTGGCATTCTAATGGAGGTTCCCATTTGGGATTTGATGACGAATTTATTGGAATCCAAAAGGATCATCTTAATCACCATCGCCCTCGATGCTATTGTCCTGATCATCTTTGGGAGTTTTTTACTATCCCGGGTTTTAGTCAAACCCATCAAAGATCTCGTTCGATTGACCCAAAAAATCAGCGACGGGGATTTCAGCCAAAAAATAGAAGAGACCTCAAAAAATGAAATTGGACAGCTCATCGTGTCTTTCAATCGAATGATCGAGCGATTAAAAGAAAAACAGGAAAGTCTGGAGAATTATTTAGAATCATTGGAATCAGCCAACAAACAATTGAAACAGGCTCAAGAAGAGCTGATCCGCACAGAGAAATTGGCTTCCATTGGAAGGTTCGCCGCAGGTGTGGCCCATGAAGTTGGGAACCCTTTAGGAGCCATTCTGGGATATACGAGCATTTTACAAAAAGAAGGAATGGATCGTGAAGAATCTAAAGATTATTTGAATAGGATTGAGAAGGAAATAGAGAGAATCAATCGAATTGTCCACGAACTTTTAGATTTTGCAAGACCATCCAAATTTGAAATCAAAGACTTGGAAATTAATAAAGTCATTGAAAGCACCCTTTCTCTATTATCGTATCAAAAAAATTTTAATAATATCGAAACCCAGTTGGACATACAACCCGATCTCCCTATGATCAAAGGGGATGAATCTCAGCTCTCTCAAGTGATTATCAATATCATTTTGAATGCGGTGGATGCCATGCCGAATGGCGGCATTCTCACGATTCAAACGAGAACACATATTTTAGAAAATCTGGATGTGGATCGACTCCAGGGGATTTACCCTCGAAGAAGGAAGAGTGATCCTATGGAATCGGATTATTCTCACATGAGGAAAACCGATCCCTTATCTGTTCTTTTAAAGAAGTTTTCAGAGGGGGATCAATTGGTCAAGATCCGAATCTCCGATACGGGGGTGGGGATCAAAAAAGAGGATTTAGAAAATATCTTCGACCCTTTCTTTACCACCAAAGCTCCGGATAAAGGAACGGGTCTTGGGTTATCAATTTCCTTGAGGATCGTGGAATCGTTAAGGGGTGAAATGAGGGTGGAGAGCGAGGTTGGAAAAGGGACAACATTTGAGATATACTTCCCGGCAATAACATATGGAAGAATGGAATGATGGAATATTGGAATGATGGGAAAGAAAAAGAATGGTATGATGGAACAATGAAATAATGGAATGGTGAGATGAACCCAGAGAGAAAAAATGTAAACAGGGGATTTAAGAGGCTTAACGTATGGAAGGATTCGGTTTTACTTTACATTCTGGCTTATAAGATATTTGTCAAGTTTCCCTTTGAACTTAAGAAGGTAGCGGCAAATAGCATCGATGCCGCTCATAGCATATCAAGAAATACTCGCCCTGTTAAATATAGGAATTATTGAAATATGCTAATATTCCCCATTCAGATAAGGCACAGAAATTAGTGCTGGAAAATACTTATTTAACAGGGTAAAAAGGTTACTGCCGAAGGAGCTTGAAGGAATATCTGAACCATTTGAATATTGCTCTTGGTTCATGTGGGGAATTCCATTCCTGCTATGAAAGCTGCATGCAAGCAGACCAAATATCGAAGGAAGAATATGAAGAGTTAGACGTGCTCCATTACAAGGTTGAAAACCAATTGTTAAAATTGATTGAATCACTTCAACGAAAGCAAAAAGGTGGCCAGTGGGAGGACACCTTTCAACCGGGATAATGGAAAAGAATGGAATGATAGAAAGAAGAAAAGATGGAATAATGGGGTATTGGAATAATGGAATGATGGGAAAAAAAAGAAATGGAATAATGAATTTCACCAAATATTCCAACATTCCTATTGTCTTTTTGGTTTACCCAATATTCCAATCTTCCAGATTGATGTGGGGTTACCAAATATTCCAATATTCCATTATTCCAATATTCCAAGGGAGGAATTCATGATTCCCAAACGCATTCTCATTGTGGATGATGAAGAAAATTTCAGACACATGTTATCCGTGATATTAATCAAAGAGGGATATGAAGTGGAAACCGCTTCGAATGGAGAGGAGGGGTTGAAGAAGGCTGTCGCGTCTCCTTTTGATCAGATCCTCTGTGATATCAGGATGCCACGTATGGATGGTTTGGAATTCCTCAAAGCAATACAAAAGACGGGAGCGGAAGCAACGATTGTCGTGATGTCGGCCTATGGGACAGTGGATATTGCTATTGAGGCGATGAAACTAGGTGCTTATGATTACATCTCAAAGCCTTTCAAACCGGACGAAATCATTCTCACCTTGAGAAAGGCTGAGGAGAGGGAACAGTTAAGGAGAGAAAATCAACTTTTAAGAAGAGAAGTGACGAAAGAATATAGTTTTGAAAATATCGTCAGCAAAAATGAAAAGATGCAAAATATATTCGATGTGATTAAAAAGGTAGCTCAATATAAATCAACCGTGCTCATTTCGGGAGAGAGCGGAACAGGTAAAGAGTTGGTTGCAAGAGCCCTGCATTACAATGGTGACCGATCTCCAAATCCTTTTATCCCGGTCAATTGTGGAGCCATTCCAGAGAATTTATTGGAAAGTGAACTCTTCGGCCACGCCAAAGGGGCATTTACCGATGCCATTCGGACGAAGAAAGGCCTATTTGAAGAAGCAGATGGCGGAACGCTCTTTCTTGATGAGATAGGAGAATTACCTGGTCAGCTTCAGGTCAAACTCCTTCGCGTGCTTCAAGAGGGAGAAATACGCAGAATAGGGGAATCAAAGCCTATTCAAATTGATGTGAGAATTGTGGCCGCCACAGTCAAAGATCTTGCAAAAGAGGTAAACGAAGGGCGATTCAGAGAAGACCTATTTTATCGTCTCAATGTCCTTCCCATTCACATTCCTCCCCTCCGGGAAAGAAAAGAGGATATCCCTTTACTCATCTATCACTTTATCCAAAAATTCGATCAAGCCATGAACAAAAATGTGACGGATATAGATCACAAGGCTCTGGAGGGCTTGATGAACTATAAATGGTATGGAAATGTAAGAGAGCTGGAGAATACCATAGAAAGAGCTATCGTGCTGACGGATAAGAATATCATTGAATTAGAAAATTTGCCCATCGAAATTCAAAATTTTAAAGAGGAGTTTCAGTTGGAACCCCTGCCCGATGAAGAATATTCAATTAAAAAGGCCTCCAAGGCATTAGAAACCAATTTAATCAAAAAAGCGCTAAAAAAGACAAAAGGGAACCATACCCATGCTGCAAGATTGCTTGAAATAAGCCACCGTGCATTGCTATATAAAATTAAAGAATATGGGATCGTAGAAAATGGATTGTGAATCCTTTAACTTGATATCATTATGAAAACAGTTTTATTATTTTTGAAATAATGGATTTTAAAAATCTGTAACTATTAAAAATTTATTAGCTTTTTTGTCTTGTGTCATTTTGTCTTAATTAATTAAACTTTTCATAATTAGTGGTTTTAAAATGAGGGGGTTTCTCCCTCTATAATACTCAATTTGAATTCATAACATATTAAATTCATTTAATAATTTTCCCCTTCTTTCTTTTCCCATCCAAATATCAAATTTAAAAATTTTTTGGTATAGGTTTTGCTTTATATAAAATAAACACATATTTAATAAAGCAGGGAAGTTGAATTATTCCATGAAATCAAAAGGTTTTTCATTGATAGAGATTCTAATCGCCTTGGTCATTTTATCTATTACCTTTTTGGCTTTGGCTGGCTTAATGGTCCAATCGACTAAAAATAACTCCTTTGGTGGTCGTATGACAGAAGCTGCCACATTTGCCCAAGACAAATTAGAAGAGTTAAGAGCTACTTCTTGGGTTGCCCTCACTCCAGGATCAGACCGAAAGATGGGTTCCAATGGAATCGATTATGCCCGAACTTGGAATATTGGGACCAATGACAATATTAAAACGATCACCATTAACATTAATTGGAACGACCAGACTTCTCATTCCATTAAATTTTTTTCGGTCATTACACAATGAGGTCCGTGATATGAAAAAAATATGTAGAATCAATAAAAAGGGGATTACCCTCATTGAATTGTTGGTGGCATTGGTCATATCTGGGATGGTGATTGCCGGAATTTACCGTATCTTCATTGCTCAAAGTAGGGCTTATACCGTCCAAGATCAAGTTGTTGAAATTCAGCAGAGCATTCGAAGCGCGATGGAAATTTTATTAAGAGACCTTCGAATGGCGGGGTACGACAATGATAGTCTGACCTCCAAAATTAGTATCGCCAATCCCATCTTCCCTGCCGATCATTCCGTCATTGTGAATTATGAATATGACGATACCCATCGGTATGAGATCAACTATTCGTTAGTGAATGGAAATTTGACCCGTCAACTGACGATATTTCCAGATGTGGGACCGTCCACCGCTACCACAGACACCCTATTAGAAAACGTCGATGCACTCAACTTTGAGTATGGGGTAGATACAAACGATGATGGAGCTTTGGACAGTTGGGTTTCTGCAGGGGGCATTGGGACAGCAAAAGTGGTGGCCGTACGTATTGTTTTAACGGCAAAGCCCGACCAAACCAACCCAGATGTCAAGAACTGGGTTTCTCCAAGAACCTTAACTTCTGCGGTGACACTGAGAAATCAATGCTTTTTCAGATAAATGGATACGATCATAGGAAAATCTTTTAACCCCCATCATCTAATAATGATTGAGGAGCAATAAATATGGAAACCCAAAGAGTTGATATTTTTAAAAACCAATCCGGTGTAGCGTTAGTTATTGCCATGATCATGATTATCGTTATGACGGTAATCGTCCTCGCCGCATCTCTTACATCCATATTTGAAATTAAACTTGCGGGAAATAAAAGAGGATCTACCGATGCCTTTTTCGCCGCTGACAGCGGGGTTCAAATTGTGATGGCAAAAGTTGAGAATTTTGATTTGCCAGGGAAATATGATGTAGGCAATAAATATCATTATTCTCAAGATGTTGCTAATCAAAATCCTACCAAAGCCGATATTATCATCTACCATAATTCCATGCAGACAGGATGCCCAAGAGGGCTCGGCTTTAGTGCTTCGGGGAATTATGAATTCGTGCACTATCTCATCGAATCAACGGGTAAGGATCAAATTGAATTAAGCCCTCTTAAATCGACCTGCGAGATTCAACAAAAAGTGGTGAGGCTTGTTCCTACCCTACAGGGAGGGAATTAAAAATGCGAAAAACAAAAATGAGTACAGTGATCTTTCTCATTTTCCTGCTCCCTTTTATCCCCTCAATTGGCTATGGTTTAGACACTGATCTGTATGTATTGTCAGGCGTGGACATTCCCCCGAACGTTCTGATTATCTTAGATAGTTCAGCGAGCATGGGTGACGTTGTTTCAGGTTCAGATGATGATTATAGTCCCGCTGTAGATTACGGCGCGGTCTTAAACCCACCTGCAATTGCGTACCCGAAGGACGAGATTTACGTGAAATCGAGTGGAAATAAATGGGTAGATACGGGATACACAACAAGTTCATTTCCATGCTCAGATCCAGATCCGAATAATCTTGTAGATAATTATCTTAAACCTTACGGGCAGGCCATCAATTATTCTAGTTCGTCATGCAATCCCCAAATAAGTAAAAAAGATTTCCAGACTGGAAATTTTAGAAATTTTCTCCAGATAGGCGGGCCAGGTGGAAGTCGATCCAGATTTGGCTTGGCAAATGGAGTGATTCACAGTTACGTCAATACAACAAGCGGAGTCCGGTTCGCTGTGATGGTTTTTAATCGGGACACGAATGGGAACACGGTAAAATACGATAAAAGCAGTCAGTTAGAATATGTCTTCGGTGATTCAAGAGATGATGCTTTAGACGCTAATGGTGGAAAAGTATTGGGATTCGTTGACGAGAGTAAGACCGGGAAAACCGCTCTCTATAATACCCTTGCGAGCTTCAAGAACGATAGCTGGTCCCCATTGGCCGAAACGTTATTGGATGCAGGGACTTATTTCCAGGTGGGAAAAGACGGGTATTCAAGCCCTGTTCAATATTACTGCCAGAAAAATTATGTCCTGATCATTTCAGATGGGGATCCAACAAAAGATAGCCTCAAATTGGATGAGGTGGCAAAAACTCTTTATGGTATGGATTTGAGCAAAGGGAAATCCACTGATAAACAGAACATTAAAACTTATACTATCGGATTCAGTGTTACCAAAAAATTGCTCGAAGACACTGCGAGAAACGGTGGGGGAAAATACTTTTATGTATGGAGCTCTCAAAGCTTTAATATCGCCTTCCAGACGTTCATCGCCGAGGTTCTAAAAGAATCCACTTCTTACGTTGCTCCAGTGGTTCCGATCAGCCAGATGGAGAGAACGAGCGCAGGAAATCGAATATATCTGGCCATGTTTAAACCTACGGATAGAAGTTTCTGGAAAGGAAATATTAAGAAATATGGCATTGCCACAAAAAATGCCATTGGAGAAATCGTCGATGGTAATTATAATCCTGTCAAGACCGTGGATCGCTATGGCAATTCTGTAACGGTAAAAGTGGGTGATATTCTTGATGCCGAGGGTTATGTTGCAATGACTAACAATACGATCGATAGCAAGGCGATGTCTTATTGGAGTTCGGCTGCCGATGGCGAGGATGTTGAACAAGGAGGGGTTGGGGAAAAACTATTCAGCAGAGCGGAATCCAGAAAAATATTTACCAATTTAGGAAATACAGATTTGACTGATGCCTCAAACGCTTTTGTAACGACTAACAACGGAATTACTCCTGAAGAACTGGGTTTAGGCTCAGGAGATACAACTGGGAAAAATAAGATTATCAATTTTGTCCATGGAAAGGATTCTTATGATTGGGAGGGGGACCCTATAACTGGTGGTCCGGATGGAATCACAGATGTGAAAAGGAGCTGGATTCTGGGGGCTTTTATCCATTCTCGACCCGTTGTGATTCACTATAACAAAGATTTGACTGTCATCTATGCCGGAGCCAATGATGGAATGCTTCATGCCTTTAATGATAACGACTCTGGCAAAGAAGAATGGGCTTTCATTCCACGATACCTTTTGCCTTATCTCAAAAATCAGAACGGCGAAGCACTTCAATTCTTTGTCGACGGTGCTCCAAAAGCTTACATCGAAAGGGATAGCGATGGTAATTTGACAAAAGGTATTCTTATCTTCGGACTTCGGAGAGGAGGGAACCGATACTATGCCTTAGATATAACGAATTACGACAAGCCCAAGTTGCTATGGGAAATCAACCCTTCCACTCCTGGATTTGGTGAATTGGGTCAGACATGGAGCACCCCGAATATAGGGAGGGTCCAGGGTTGGGGGAACCCAGTGGCTTTTATTGGAGGAGGGTATGATGAAAATCAGGATAACCAACCCGTCGCGGCTAACGATACGAAAGGAAGAGCAATTTATGTGATCGATATCTTAACCGGTAGTTTGGTTTTGAGTTATTCCTTTGCAAATAATGCTCAGATGAAGTATTCGATCCCGAGTGATATTGCCCGCGTCGATACGGATGGAAATAATTATATCGATAGACTCTATGTTGGCGATGTGGGTGGCCAGATGTGGCGTTTTGATATCGGAGACGGAGGCCTGACGGGAAAAATCGTATTTGATTCCAGTTGGGGTGAAGCTGCGAAACGGAAGATATTCTATCCGCCCGACGTCACTCTTGAGAAAGGAAATTTCGAGATGATCTTTTTTGGAACGGGAGATAGGGAGCACCCGAAAGATATTACCAAATTTAACCGGCTTTATGCTATTAAGGACAAAAATCCTGCAAGTCCTCTGAAAGAATCAAATCTGTATGATGCGACAGCGGATTTAGTACAGACAGGAGATACGATCGAATTAGATAAGTTGAATGCAAGTGAGGGTTGGTATATTAAGCTGAATGAAAATGTAGGTGAAAAGTGCCTCTCCAATTCAGTGCTTTTCTACGGAGTCGTTTATTACACCACCTTCCAGCCCACGTTTGGCCAACCAGGAGATCTTTGTTTTCTCGGTGAGGGGATAGCAAGGCTCTATGCTGTCGATTACAAAACGGGCAATGCGGTATTCAACCTGGATGGTGTGGGGACAATGGGATCCCTTACTCGAAGTGATCGCTCTACTGAACTGGGTGTATCCATTCCGTCCGGGGTAATCGTCACTTTTATCGGAGCGACGTCTGTTGCCTATGGAGGGGTGGGTGGTGGAGTGTATCGTCCTCCCCTCCCAACGACCAAGACAATCATCCCTGTTAATTGGCGAATCGTTTTCTAAGCGTAATCCTCCTCTGTCCCCCTTTAGCAAAGGGGGATTAAGGGGGATTTGTCAAGGTGGTTGTTTTAGGCAGACCACCCAGCACAACCAGTTAAAGTCCCCTATTCGGACAACTGATTCAATCATTTTTCTTTGACTTTAAGTTTAAATGAAGATAAAATTCAGGCTGTATGGAGTCTTATAAATCATGTTCGATGCTTAGTAGTCTAATACTCCTTCTGCTTCTCATTTCTCTCGTCGGAATCATTTCCTGCGAAGGACAAAAGACTGAAACTTCCAAAACCAATTCCCCTCCTGTGATTACCTCTGTCAATATTTTACCTGAAAAACCGAACAAAGAGAGCGAATTGAATTTGTCCATCCAGAGTAAAGATCCGGATGGGGACCCCATCACTTATCAATACCAATGGCTGAGGAATGACGAAGAGATCATCGGACAGAACCAAAACACTTTAAAAAAAGTGAATTTTAAAAAGGGAGATCTCATTCGGGTGAAGGTAACGCCTTCTGATGGAAAGGTCAATGGGACACCGTTTCTGTCCGCTCCGGTGAAGGTTCTCAATTCTTCCCCTGTTATTCAGGAAGTCTGGATCGAGCCTAAAGTGGCTTATGTGACAGATCGCTTAAAAGCCAATGCAAAAAGTGTCGATTTAGATGGAGATTTTATTTATTTAACTTATCAGTGGGAAAAGAATGGAGTCATTTTAAATGAGGAGAGGGGAGAGTTTTTAGAACGAGGGCAATTTAAAAAAGGAGATTCGATTGCTGTCATCATAACCCCTGACGACAGAGAAACATTAGGGACCCCTAAGAAATCAGAACCCCTTGTCATTTCAAATAGCCCACCCCTCATTGTCTCATCCCCACCTACCTCCGTCGAAAAGTCGACTTATATTTATCAAGTTAGAGCCAATGACCCGGATGATGACCCCATCACCTTCACATTGAAATCAGGACCCAAGGGAATGGAGATGGATAAAAATACAGGATTAATAAGATGGGAGATTCGAAGGGAAGATAAAGGAAGCCATTCTGTTGAGATTGAAGTATCCGATGATGCAGGGGCAAAGAGCATACAGCGTTACATGATGACGGTAGATTATAAATAATTTTCTAAAGTACTCTGAATCCCTTAAAAGTCAAAACTTTATTTAAAATAAATTTCTCTCCTTTTCATTTGCTCTTGACATTCCTCTCAACCAGATCATACATAGCCAAATAAAATGGGTGGTTAGATAGTATGATTTAAAGAATTTAATGTAAAAATGTGTCAAATCATGTAAAATTATTCAAATTTTAATAAAAAATACTATTGACAAAAGTATTTTATCCAATAAAATTAAACAATGGGATAGAGGTGTATTTATGAAACAGATCAATAAAAAAGGGATTACATTAATTGAATTGATAGTGGTAATGATCATTATCGCGATTGGGGCCGTTCTTTTAGTTCCCAATATCGGTGGGTGGTTGCCGAACTATCGCTTAAAGAGTGCTATAAGAGATATTGCATCAACCATGAGAGTCGCTCAAATGAAAGCGGTATCCAATAATATTCAATATCGAGTCAATTTGGATGATGCGGATATCGGTATGAACAATTTCATCCTTCAATACAATACAGGTGGAGTGTGGGTAAACGATGGGGTGATTCAAAACCTTCCCACAGGAATTAACATTAGCGGGATTACTTTCCCCGGAAAACACGCTGAATTTAATCCCAACTCCACATCCTCTACAGGGAGCATCACATTACAAAATACAAAGGGAGCACAAAAAAGTATCACTCTAACAACTTCCACGGGGAGGGTAAAAATTAATTAAGGTGTTTGAAGAAAAAGGGTTTACATTAATAGAAGTTCTCCTTGGGCTGGTTATCTTAGCCATAGGCCTTCTTGCCATAGGGGCTTTGCAAATCACATCGACCCGTGGTAATTTTTTCAGTAACAATCTGATGCAGGCTACCTATGTCGCGCAGGACAGGTTGGAATTCTTAAAGAATCTACCCTTTGATTCTGACCAAATCAAAGATAAAAGTTCCGGCAATG